>Ga0209208_10001711_pt1 | contig 31252 bp, 19 predicted proteins | sample S1TSphfallax_3_FD_187694 | JGI IMG/M metagenome (GOLD analysis project Ga0209208, IMG submission 187694) | Host-associated microbial communities from peat moss isolated from Minnesota, USA - S1T2_Fd - Sphagnum fallax MG (SPAdes) (version 2) | ecosystem: Host-associated > Plants > Peat moss >...
CAGCTCGAGCATAGCTCCACAGCTCCACAGTTCGAGCTTCCGCTCCACAACTCAAGCTTTGGCGATGGAGTGAGGGGGGGTGGGGTTCGTAGGTGGTAGGTAGGAGGGGGGATAGGAGGGGGGAGGTAGGTGGGACAGAGAAGAGGTGAAAAAAAAAAACACCTCGGGCAGGGAGGATGTTCATCCGCAAAACGGGCTGAACGGGCTCATCCTCAACTGGTGCATTGGTGGCTGCTGGTTCACTCCAGCCCTGCTATAGCACCTTCTGGGACCCTGGGATCACAAAAGGTCCTGGGTTCAAACTCAGTGGTGTGCTGGTGAAATTCCTGCTGGCCCTTCATTGAGCTTGACTTGGAGGTGCCAACGGCTTGTCAAGTCAGGTCTGGTGTTGTGCTCAAAAAAGAAAAGAAAAACACACACACAGTCTGGTCCTGGTGTTGGGCCCAAGACTGATTTTTGACTGGTAGGAGGCATGTCTGATATTGTGACTGGTATGAAACTGGTACAAGGTACAAGGCTGATATTACCTCAAGTCCTTACCAGACTGATTAGATATAAAACTGGTATTGCCTCGGCTGATACCAGACTGGTAGGGTCCTTGCTACTAGTGTTGATACCAGGTGCATGCCTATATACCATACTCCTGACTTAACTCATGACTTATGATCAGCACAACAAAATTAGCAAAAGGTCTAGCTGAAGAAAAGGAAGATTTTATTGATATTTGACAAAATTGTTGAAATTTGAACTCTCAACTTGCGAAAAAGTGTTTATTATCCCAACCATTGGGATAGCATTACAAATGCACAACAATTGTTGTACTTTTGTGTTGTGCATTTGCATAGTTATTCCTCAACTATTGAAATTCTGAAAATAAAATTGGGACTGCCTAACCCTCGTTCTCTAAAGTAAATAAATATTCAGCAAAGCAGTGCCGGTTGTTACTTGTAATAAGATTTTCGTTTCGAAAACGGCCTTAACGGGGTACCAAGTGAACGACCCCTTTCAAACCCTAATCGCTCTCGCACTATGGGCTTCTCCTCTTCTCTGTTTGCAGTTTGCTTTGCATTCAGTAATCCTTTGTTGCTTTTGCACCACAGTAATCGACGATGGGATGGACCTGGTCTGCAAAGCACGAGCCACTAGCAAGAAGAACATTGATCTTCATAGCAGCGGTGATCAGAGTGGTACTGGTGTTTTATGGAGAATGGCAAGACGCGCACATGGACGTACCTTACACCGATATTGACTACATTGTCTTCTCTGATGCTGCTAGACTCATGCTGCAAGGGAAGTCGCCATACGCCAGAGATACATATCGCTACTCTCCTCTTCTGGCGCTCTTTGTTTTACCCAACTCTCTGCTTCATCGTTGTTGGGGCAAACTCCTGTTCTCAGCAGCTGGTTTGTGACTCTTCTGCTCTTGTCTCCTCTAAACCATTCTTTTGTCTTTCTTTTTTTTTTCTTTTTTTTCGGCTGAGTAGGGTTGCTTGATTCTCGTTAACATTCTCCAGCCCCTGCTGGTCCCCAGATAGTGCTTTCTTTCAGCGTCTTTTGGTGATAGTGTTGTGTAAGCAGAAGATGTGTCTGAGAGGCCGTCCTTGTCTTCTCACCGTGTACATGATATTTGTCTAGGCAGTGCTGTCAGCTGGTTGCATGGTGGATGGTTGAAGGGGAAGGGGGGCTCTGCTCTGATGCAGATCTACTGGTGGGTCATCTCATTGGCCAAGTATTGCAACAGCGGCGTGTGGCAGGAAATGTGCAAGTTGCATGCATGGCATTGTGGTTTTTCAACCCATTCACATTTGCAGTGGCCACTCGAGGGAACTGCGAGGCTCTTGTTTGTGTTGTTATCATTTGGGTTCTCATGTGCCTGATGGCAGGTAGCTACTGCTTCTTGGACCAATTGCATCTGATATCCTCATGTTCCGTGGTTCTACATGCCTGTGCATTTAGCCAAAGTGTGAAGTATGAGATCTGGCATTGAATCTGTTTCTTTGCAATTTTGATTTCAGGTTCAAGGCTAGACTGTAGCTATAAGGGGAGACTGGTGATTTTACGGGAATTGCAGGTCAGCTGGTTCAGGCAGCCTTTTGGTATGGAGTGGTTGTGCATTTTCGTATCTATCCTATAATTTATGCTCTTCCAATTGTCCTCTTCCTCAACGACGATTATCCTTCAATCGCACTGCGAAATGCAAAACTGGGTGTGAATGCAAACAAAGGGACATTGGGATGGATCAGCAGAGAGAGAGTCACATTTTCCCTTGTTTCTGGAGGGGTTTTCTTGGCCCTGACTGGGATTTGCTATGCTATATATGGGGTCGAGTTTTTGAATGAAGGATTGTTGTATCATTTGACACGAACTGATCCCAGGCACAACTTCTCCATTTACTTCTACTACATCTACCTCCATCACAGTTTGGGCTTCACATTGTTGGAGCGGTTGCTGGCTTTTGTGCCACAAATGGGTGTGCAGCTGGCTCTTGCATCCTTCCTATCTAAGGACTTGGCTTTCTGCATTTTCACACAAACTGTGGCATTTGTTGCCTTCAACAAGGTGTGCCCTCCTTACCAATATCTCTTTAGGGTTTACAGTTTCTACTTGTGACCATAAATTCCTGGAGAATGTGATCTTTCTAGTCTGCCAAAAACTTACATGATTCTTCTGGTGTGGCAGGTCATTACTGCACAGTATTTTGTGTGGTTCTTTTGCCTTCTACCCCTTGCTGTACCATGGAGCAAGTTGAGTTGGCAGGCAGGTGCATTGTGTATGTGCTTGTGGACTGCTGCTCAGGTACATTGGTTGGGATGGGCCTATCTTTTGGAGTTTCAAGGGAAAAATGTGTTCTTTCAGCTATGGTTAGCAAGTCTGGTGTTTTTTGCAGTCACTGTTGGGGTCTTGGCAGTTTTGGTATGCAAGCACACACTCTTTCCAACTTTCCAACAAGGAAAGCTAACCTCAATTGACCAATCAATGCATACCAAGAGAGATTAACAAGTACTTTAATGCTTCATTCAGGCAGTCCTCAGGGCTTGTATGTACAAGTATAGATCAATGCAGTAACTTTGATATTCAATACATGGCTCACTGGATTAGCAAGCAAATAAAAGACATTGGTGCTTGGCAATGCAGAATCTTCTCCAAAATCCAAAACCTTAATTTCATTGTTCACCAGCCACATTTGGCATATGATGTTCAGCAACTTCACAACTGCCACTGGTTGTCATGATATGGTAACTAAGCACCGAAAGTTGCAACCTGACTTCCTGGCAGGCTCAAATTTCTTCAAGCACAAAAGTTTCCACATTCCAAGCTTTTGAACCCTTTCAAAGGTGTATAAACACATCCTCTATCATAAGGCATCTCAAAGTTATGGCAAAATCCAAGAATCAATCAAACTCCAATTGTTGAAGAAATGAGTACAGTATAGTATACATGGCAGAGAGCAGCAGGAACTGGAAAAAGGCCTTGTTTTGAAACCTCTTCTTGGGCGTTCTTCATTCTTTCATGTCATTCCAAGTACCCATAGTGCCTTGTTGGTCATCACCTCAATTCCAACCCTGATGTCCACATCAGTGTACTGAATTCAGAAAAGTTCAAAAACCCATCTTTGTCTGCATCAAACACCTCCATTGTCGAATTCACAAGCTGCAAGAACAAAATTGGATGCCTTATGCACCAAAAAAACCTCTCTTTGTTTCACTTCATTCACATAGAATTACAGAGGAGGCATCATTGCTCATGATATTGGAAAATTACATCATGCACTTCACACCTGTAGGATGGGAGGAAATACAGGAAGCCAAAGCACATTACAACTGGATTTTGTGATGATGGAAATAAGAAGTTGGGTTGTGAAAGATGATGAAAGAAATGTTCACATCTCATATCTGTGATATGTGACCAATGATTGAAGACAGTTGCAAATGAGCAGCTGCCTCAGACACTCAGCACTTTCATGTGGTATTTGGCATCAGAAGAATGGGACCTGTTCCAACTGGGTCTTTGGGAGGGCTTGTCCGCAAGCAACTACCATGGCATCTGCAACCTCTGAACGAGAAATCTTCCCATCATGATCCGAGTCATAGAAGTTGTATAAAACTGCCCCATGTACAGCCCACAGATTTCTATCAATTACCTATAATTTCTGACATAACTACTCCCATAAGGACAGAAACAAAGAGGTCAAACTTGAGTCCCATAAGACAGAGAAAAGCAGAGAGAATTATTTTACAGACATGTTAAAACTTTGAGACAGAGTTGATTGACCTAAGGTGGAAAAGTATCTAGGAATTTGAGGAAATATTTGCATTTCACAAAGTGAAGAAACTTGCCTTTTGTGAACTGACACAGCAATGTGAATGAACACAGCAGATTAGTGAATAGACACATGAGTTCATAGACTCAATGACTCTTTCAGAAATTTGGAAAGGAGAGATGAAAACTGGGCAGGATATTCACCTTGAAGCTTCGCCTGAGGGGATTTGATAGACCTGAATGCTGTGATCTCTTTGTGAATCTCATTGAAGCTTATAGTGCCATCCCCATCAGTGTCAACATATTTGAATAGACCCTCTGTACAAGGTGCTGGCCACACATACTAGGAAATCAGATATGAGGTACCATTGCCAAACCATAGGAAAAGTGAGAGACAAGGGTGGCAAACAACAGAGAACAGAAACAGTGCACGTACAAGGGCCAAGAAGATCAGTAAACTGTTCTCGAGTCAAATGTGTATGGTCTTTGCCTGTCACCTTTCTAAACCTGTACTTAGCACGCAATTCCTCATGCCCTGACACTGCAACAAATGAAGGTAAATCTGTAGCAAAGAAAAACGAAAGCAGCAACTTGTGTAAAAAAGAAGCTGATGTCTTCAACAACGCCTAAGAATGAGCTTCAAAATGTGGCTTGTACAACAATTAGGAAGTCACAGATTTAGGTATGAAAAGAACAGGGAAACAGGCTCCAGAAGCAGAAAGAGAGGCGTCACAGTCAATCCAAACCATTTAGTTCCAAAAGTGAAGTAGCACAGATGTGCAGGGTGAAGGAACTTACAGCTTCCAGGTTGGTGTAAGCAACTGCCAGTGGCACCCATGCTCTCTTACTATGTGTTCAGAGAGAGCACTCATGTCTAAATAGTCCCTGCCACAGACGTCATTCCTTATGTCTCCTGTTATCTCCCCTCTCCACCTCCACCTCAATACGTTGTAGATTTCAAGGTGTTACCACTGTGAATTACACCTGTCCAACTATATTCATATCTGTAGACCTTAGCCATGGACCCTGCAGCCAGTGTACAACAGATCTTCAGATTTCCTCACTTGAGTTGTGTCAGTTAACCCTCCAACAGTCACCATCCAAAACAGGTAGTAGCTCTGGATCCACCTCATAATTGATCTGATTTCTTGGCAAAACATTAGGATGTTCATCAGCCTCAATTGATGGTGGCAGGCTGCATTTAACACCTCTGAAATGAGCAGGAGAGATTTTTTCGGCAAATGTCATGACTTTATTTGTGCTAGCAATTGCATGTGTAAAGGAACGGGAGCAGTTTGTGAGCATATGGTACCATCAAGCCACATTAAGTGGGGGACAAATGTTTGAAAATGGTAGAGACAGTCACCAGGTTCAAATTCCTGCATTCAAGATATTTACAGATGTTCCGGACCTTGTCTGACCACAAAGACCTACTCTTACAAATGCAACTCTGATGAACCTTTACAGCTAATGCTGAAGGACAATGGCAATGTCTGGGCATGTAGGGGCCAAAAGTGCTATCCATGAGATCTGTCAACTCTAAAATGACTTCTGAAGATCCGGCATGAAGTTTCTTCATAAAGTCGCACAGGGCTGACAATACTGGAAAGGTGAAACCTGTAGTGGATGAAGCATTTGGCAGTGTAGTATTGTGACCTAGTCTTCTTTTTCTGTACCAGGTTTGAACCTGTGTTCTTAAACCAATATCCCACATCCTAACAAGGAGAGATAAAAGCTTTTACTGTGTATATTCAGTACAGATGCAGCAATTCAGGCATCTTTGATTGCATTTTTGACCTAATGCACACAACAGGTATAAATTTACTTGGAATTGCTTCATCATCAAAGCCAGTCTTCTTGTTGTCACATGTCACCTGACAATGAAGAAGAGTTTGGCGAGCCAAGGAATTCAAGATATTGTCTATTGGAGCGGCAACAGCCACAGAAGGGCCTAACCTAACGCGGATCTAATGCAGCTTAGGCAATTGGCTAACATCCAAAGGCAGATAACCACGAAATTGAGTGCGAGAAGAGAAGGGCCCCAAGAAGAAGCTGAAGTCTATTAAAAGAAAATCAGATTTTGGAAATGAAAGGCAGATCAAATGTACCTTAGCGGTATTGCTAAAATGCTGAGCACTTAGCCCAAAGAAGCAGCTCCCAGGGACAAAATTGCACGATAAAGATAACATCTCCGCCTGCAAACACACACACACAAGCACGCACCAAAAGGCTTGTACCTTTGGAAGCTCAGAGAGAAGAGAAGAAAACTTCAAAATGTTCGTCAATTCGGGATCATCTCTTGATTTACAGAAGCTATTCTGAAGCCAAGGCGAGGGGGGAAACCCGTGGTTGTGATGTAGAAAGAAAGAAAACCGGAAAGATGGCGATGGCGAAATTGAGCAGCAGAGGCACAAACACGACAATGATCACAGAGGCACACATACAAAAAGAGAACGGAAGAGTTGCGAGGGCACGCATCTTCCTCGTCTTTTTCATCTCTTTTGTTCTCGACTTTCATCCAATCTCAAACTTTCTCATCTACATCTCATTCATTTCAAGTACATATTTTATTTCAACATACATTGCTCCTCAATTACATCCCATCCTTTCTTTGCATCCCTCACCATTTTATTTGTAGGAGAATTGGGCTATTCCCAAGATAAGGGCCCACTTGCGGTGAACCCAAGGGCCCTTCTTTTGGGAATGCCTCGGTCTGAGGGGTGTTCCTGAAATAAGGGGCCAACTGTAGGTGGAGTTGAGGAGACCCTTATTTTGGGAATGCCCCAGTCCAAGGGGTGTTCCTGGAATAAGGGGCCAACTGTAGGTGGAGTTGAGGGGACCCTTATTTTGGGAATGCCCCAGTCCAAGGGGTGTTCCTGGAATAAGGGGCCACTCTAGGTGTAGTTGAGGGGACCTTTATTTTGGGAATGCCCCAGTCCGAGGACATTATGTGTTCATTTCGATTGTCCTCCTCAACTGCATGCCATCCTTTTTCATCCAAAGCATGTTATGTACGTTTCCACCTTCCTCCTAATTTGAACCCATCATTTCTTTCCATCCCATTTGAATTATGGTCCTACAATTTAAGCTTCCTCCTAAAGGGGATCCATTCTTTCTTTGCATCCCATTCAAATATGGAAATGCAATTTGAGCTTCCTCCGAAATTGCATCCATACTTTCTTTGCATCCTGTTCAAACTATTGACATACAATTACAAGCTTCCTCCTAAATTACATCCATCCTTTCTTTGCATACCCATTGATCTTTTCTTTGCATCCCATGCAAATTATGGACAGACAATTTCTGCTTCCTCCTTAAATTGCAGTTGTCCTTTCTTTGCATACCCATTGAAATTATGTGCGTGAGCTTTCCTGCCAGATTGGATCCATTCTTTGTTGGTACCAAGAGCACAGATTGTGAATCCTGGAATAAAGCCTACTTGTAGGTGATAACTGTTGTGACATCTTGGGGGGGTGGACACAATATCAAGTCTCATCACAAGTGGCTTAATGAATCATAAGCACCACATCGCACTTCATTCCTAAATCTTCAAATTCATGCTCTTGTTTGAACCATTTTCAGTTTTGAGCCTTTCCACATATTCTAGCCTCTAACGTTTCTAGGCATTTGACTATGATGGCTGCAATTGAAAGGTATGACCATATATTGGGTAAGGGTATATCATCTTTACCTGTAAAGACTAAAGACCTGCTCCCACTTTTTTAGTGTAGTCAGAGGGCACCTTACCCAGCATATTTTCCCCCGCACTGTTTGCAGGGCGTTTCAAATAACACAGTGCCTTCTTCCAAGCATTCAAAAAAGCAGGCATTCCATTTTTGAAATGGCTTGCATTTTTTTTCTGTTCTTTTCACCAGGTATCACAGGGAAGAGGATAGAACATAGCAAATTGGAGCAGGTCATCATGTGGCAAAGCCCGCGGCCTCAGGCTTTACCGTACACAGAAGATCCCAACCTAGATGGCTTTGTGTATATAGAGAAAGAAACAAAGTATTGTTGGGTTGGGCCACATTTTGATATACCACCAATCATATAACCCCTTGTGTGGATAGATAATGAGTTTGGGTTACCCTTCTTCACGCAATTTAACCTTCAACCCAAAATACACAAGATCTGAAATTATTAGGATAACTTTCCAAATTTCAGCTTGCAGTTTTCAAACATGACAAAAAATAACAACAAATTGTGCTTCAAATCTAGTGCACATGGCATTGATGTTAAACTTATTTCAACTTCCCTAAACTGTAAAATATGATGGTCCCATGCACTATAATATGCATCTTCCTGTGACTTGAATAGGATGGTAAACATATCACACTACAATAAATAGAAACCATAAGAACAATAGGCAACAGCTTCCCAACAAGTTGGAGTGAACAAGTATTTTACCGAGATGTAAAGCACTCAGAAATTTCCTAGTGTATTTGGAGGGCACCTTAGATCCATGATTATCCCTCTTAGAAAAGAGGAGGGATACTACACCTACTCCTTAAGAGTGTGAGGGATCTTACACCTACTTATAGGTCAATGAATAGATATGAACCAGGGATGGTAAACCATTGTGCAAATGTGCAACTAGAAAAGTTCAAAATGAAAATGTGTAAAGCAACTGGAACTAGCACACATATTGCTTCTACTCATGTGTACTAGTCTTTGAGATGACCAATAAATGAATGGTAAGCATCACTAGAGGTCCATTATGCCACCTTGTATGTTACAGTATTCTAGTTAGGAATCACTAGATGTGGTGTCTCATGATCAACCAACCTGGATCTCAATACACTTAAGGTGATGTCTCCTAACATTGCACTATTGTGCATGCAGCACCATTTTTCATGTGAGGTGAATCAGGACCCCTTGACCACCCATGGGCTCGTGTGTCATAGATAAGCACTAAACCCTCCTTACAACCCCGGCCACTGCGTCCACTTCTTCGTAGAAGGTCATCAATTGACCCACCCACCTGCAGCATAATGACTGTCAGAACAACTCCGGAAAGAACAACTCTGCTTCTCAAGTTGTTATCAAAGAACCTATTGACCTTCAAAGGTTTTGTACCTGAACAACATACACAGAGCTCCCCATACTGGCACATGAGAATCTTAAATAGTTGTCAATGCGAAGAGGAGATGGGATTGGTGGTGGCTCAATCCGACTCCATGTGTCATCCTGGGTGTTGAATTTCCAGAGTGATAACTCAACAGCATGGCTTGAGAGCATGTATATACTTGGACCCATCACTGTGCAAGCAATAACACATCCACCCATTGGAAGAGCTCTTGTCTTTTGCCATCCATTGGTTTTTGGATTGTAGGAATCCATTGATCTTATGTAAGCAAAGGGCTGCATTGATCGACTGAACATGGTACTAAATTTCACGCCCCCTATGACATAGAAGATGCCATTCACTGCTGCTCCCAAGCATCCATACCTCCTGCAAGAGGTGTCTGTCTCATTATGGTACCATAAACAAGAGCTCTGGAATCCTGGTTAATAGTAACCCTGAACAGACACTTGCAGAATGTGGACCTTGCAGGAAATTGCTGATGACATCTTGCTCTAACTTCTCCTCCCCTCCTATATTGCAGCAAGTTTTTTCTTCAGAGCTTCAGCAAGATTCTTATTTGCTACCTAAATTTCCTAGGCAGCAAAAAACTATTCCTTCACCTTTTCTGACAACATGATAGCAATCATATCTTTGGACATGACATCTGAATACTTGTGAGGTGAAGGAAATTCATATTTCTGTCTTCCACCTGTTTCTATCAAAAACTAAGAGCTTTGGGAGGAATTCAGACATGAGTTTCTCAGTGCCATACCTGCGAGGCATGCTTGCAAGAGGTCTCCAAGAATCAAGCTCAGGGACATACTCCTCAGCATCAGCAATAGCATAACGAGCAGAGTCACTGTTGTTGGCACCGCCAGCAACCAAGATCCGGTCTGCAATCACACAACAAGCAAATTTCTTTCGAGGGCAAATCATTGGAGCTCCTCGCATGATCTGTTTTGTCCACAAGTCATATATTATTGTGCACTCCAGCCCCAAGGGTTTGCTCAAGCTTGCCAGAGCACCAAGGATGAAGATCCTGTGTTTGATGACAGCAGGCTGAGCATGCAGGAGTGCATGCTCATTGCTTTGATACTCAATCAGCCACTCATTCTCAACTATGGAATGTAGGGAGCAGAGCAGCCCAGCTCTCCAGCTTCCCCTCGATCTGCAGTATACAGCTGAAGAGAGACTGGTTCCAGCACCTCCAAACAGGAAAAGCATGCTCTCCACTCTGCCATTCCTTTGACGAAGCTCATAAAATTCACTGGATTGGACCACAGCTCGCCACTTCTTGCATACCATCATCACAGTGCAGATGGATGCTCGTGGCATGCGTGCCAGACAGTCCAGTAAGATGTCATCAGGAAGGGAAGAGATAGATAGAGATGGTGGTTTTGGTGTTAATTTCAGGTCTGCCATGGTTAGCCATCTTGGTGACCAACATCCATGCACCAAACTAAGAAAGCTTGTGGATGATGCTGGTGGTTTCCTCCTCAAGTCTGGCACTTGGTTTCCCATTCCAAAAGTTTATAACCAACATAAAGATCTGGAACTTGGAAAGAAGATGATTTTCAGGCTACCTCTTGAACTGCATCCCTTGGGAGTTTCATCTGGTCTCTCATGCCATTCAGAAACAACCAATCAGGCAAGAATCAGCTCCATGAGCTTCAATCTTATGATACAGACCTTCTGTTTGTCTGAGTGAATCAGCTTCCGAACTTGGTCGTGTCTTAGAACCTGTAAACAAGAACAACTGTGAGGGACTGCATGAGATAATTACAATACAACACTAATTCTTGTTCTTTCTTTGGATTCTTTCAAAATGTGCCAATACAACACATTTTGCTTGGCAGTTTTCAAAGCTTTGCTTCCTTGCTGTGAAGATCACATTTATCTCTGAGAGGAACAAAATGATCAACTCATCACATATAAAAAAGCACCTGATCTCATGAACACCTTCTGCAACTTGGATCAGTATCCAAAACCATGACTCAAATTCCAGTATGAAAAGAAAAAGGTTCCCTCTAGAAGCAGTAGGGGAGGCATCAAATGAAACCAGCACCATTTATGGAGCATGAGAGTGTCAGTGCCAAATCAAAGATACTGTGGCAGAATGGTGAAGCAGGGAGAAAGAAGAAACTTACAGCCTCCAAATTTGGTGTAAACATCTGCTGCTGCTGCTAGCCATGGTCTCTCAATATGTGCTCCAATGTTAGGTCACAGAAAGCACTCCTCATGTCTCTACATAAACTCTCCTGCAGATGATGTCATTCCTGATGTGTCCTGTGATCTCTCCCCTCCTGCCTCTGTCTCCAATGAGGGTACCTAGTTTGGAAAATCAAGGAATGACCACTGCCATGTGTCTGAGAGCCAACCGCATAAATCTAAGAGCATCCCCAGCGGTGCTCAGTATGTGACCCTGCACATTAAAATTGGCTGAAGAAAAAGCAAAACATGTCATTTTGGCTCAGGAAAATGATTTCAGCCCAGCGTATTTGCACAGTTTGCTAAGGATCGTAAAAGGCACAGCAAAGCTGTGCACCTGCCAAAGAAGAATGTAATAAATATGATCTGACTGCTGCTCCCTGTTTCAAATTGCCAAATCATAACGATTGCTCCAGGTGGTTTGTTACTCTCACCTATCTGCAGTCTCAGTGCCAGTTTTATGGACGGGGTTGCAAAAAAGTAAATAACTAAACTTGGATGTGAGAAATATTTTTGCAGGGTCACATACTGAGCACCGCTGGGGATTCTTTAACTACTGCAAGACCTAATGCAGCTATTTGCAAAGCAATTGAAGGCAGATCAAACATACCTCTTAGAAGAAGTCTCGCCAAAAATTGCTGAGCTCAAAGTTCAAGTTCGCATCTACCAGGATAGAAAAGGAGCTTTAAAAATGAACTGGCACACCAAATTCCCCCCAGAGTCGCCCCCGAACTTTGGACGCCGAGAGAGAGAGTCCAAGCAAAAAAGCAAGCAGCTCCGAATTTTCTGTCACTTTATGTCCCCTGCATTTTTGAGCGCTGGCACATTGGCTTCTCAAACTGGTATTGCAAGACCAGAAACAGGCCTGTGTACTCGAAGAACAAACGATGACAGAACAACACAGGCAACAGTCCAAACAACACCAGCAAACAAACAAACACAAGCATGCGCCCGCGCGCGCGCGCACGCACACACACGCGCCCTGTTCTGTGGCGCTCTCTCGCTCTCGCTTTCGGGGAAGCGTACGCCGTAGAGACGAGGACATGTTTTTCATCCACTTTTTATGCAGTTGCTTCATGCCGGAATCCTTTTTCCACTCAGAGAGTTTCTATAAATAGAAAGGAGAAAAAGAGGATAGGTATTACGAATCCTTTTTCATCCAAAAAGATTATTTAAATATAAAAGAAAAGAAAAAAGGTACAGTAAACATTTTTTCATCCAAGAAGTTTATTTGAATTGAAAATGAAAAAAAGGTGGATTTGCTATTTCTTTTTTTCCCAAAGTGTATTAAATAAAAAAGGGAAAAAAGGATTAATTACTAAATCTTCTTTCAACCAAACTTCAAAGAATTTTAAATAGAAAAGGAAATAGAGGATTTACTAATCCTTTTTCATCCAAAGAGTTTATTTAAATAGAAAAGGAAAAAAGTGATTTACAAATCCTTTTCCATCCAAAGAGTTTATTTTTAATAGAGAAGGAAGAAAAGGATTTTAGGAGGTCATGGCCACCATATGCACCTTCACAAAAAGGGGAAAAAGAGAGGAAGAAAAAAGGAAAAATTAGAGGAGAATACACTTGAAAAACACAGAAATTTCAGAAAGATTTGGTGGAAAAACAACAAAATATTTCAGAAAAAAAATCACTGAGTGGCACTAGTCCAATTGGACTTTGCTTTTTTGGTTGTACATTTTAACCAAAAAATATTAAAGGGGGCTTGGAAGATGGTAATGGGATAAAATGAGTATATATATTTTTTAATTTATTGATTTGTGTTTTGTGGATTTATCCAGAGTCTATGGTTTCAAGCAACCCATATATGTATATGTAAAAGTTTGCATGTAATTAAATTTTTTTTATTCAGAATAATTATTATTTTAGTATATATATTTAAAAAACGTGAAAAGGCAGAAAAACATGTGCATTTTCATGTCCATGTAGATGGTTAGTGAAAAAGCATGAGATAATTTTTAGGAAAAGGCATTTAATCACATGGCATTGTTGGGTGACATCACTAAAAACATCACACATTAATTTTATTGCACCCATCAATTAAAAAAGAAAAAAAAGAAACACCTAAACAAGGATTTTCATTAGAATCTTTTAGTGAGTAGACTTATAATTTTGTACAAACTTTGAAATTTTAATAATATAAAAAATATTTTGTATTTTGATGTTCTAATCACTACATTTAGAAAAAGTTTCATTAAACATTTTGGTTAAGAACACAAGTTTGAAACATATTTTGGTTTTTTTTTTTGTGAAATAATTTTCTAAGGTAAGTATTTTAATGGCATTTTATTTGGTTCTTTTTAATAAATAAGTAAATAGGTATAATTTAGGTATGAAAATTTAAAGTTTAGGAATATGATTTTGAAAATGGCCATTGCAACTAAGAAAATACATTTGTAATGATTCTTATATCTTTTGACTCCAATAAATAATTTAAAATTTAAATTTTAGCATGCAATGGATAAACATGAAAAGAAAAAAAATTATAATTATAAAAACATTTAAAGGAAAATGGTTACGAATATTATTTCAATTGTTATGGAAAATTCTCATGGTACATATTTTGTTTTGCCCTTTTGGTATGTATGTGACAGAAGGGGGTATTATTAACTTTTTCGTGCTTGAATGATCTTTTTTTTTGTTATTATTAATATTTTTATTATGTATTAATTCTTTAAATTTCATTTCATTTCTGCAACATTGTTTATTATGCACTTCTTATGCATTTCATTCTTTTTGTTTACAAATTATGTGTATGGTTTTATTTATTTATTGATTGATCTACCTTTTTCCCATATTTTCCCTATGTTTATGTTCATTTTCATTTCCCTTTTTGTTTTAACATATTATTATTTTTTTTCAAGTGATCAGGGTGTTATCCATAGATAGTCCTATTGCGCCTCCATTTCAAAAACTATGTGAAAATTGTCATGTAGCAAATGTCATCATTTCTCCAACAAGTGATGTTCATTATAATGCTTGTCATTCAAAATCGATAGTTCAAAAATTAGGCTTTCTTCATGGTTCTATTGCAATTAATGATGAATATGTCTTATTTGATTACTGGAGGCAAATGGCTTGAAGCAATTTGCTTAGAAGTCTGATTTAAACGACCAGGTACAGCATCACATTTTACACCTAAGGAAGGTACAGCCCAACTATGAAGTACATCAGCCAAATGGCTTGAAGCAATTGTGCATATGATAGAATTTAAATTCTCGGTTTTGCCTCATCTAAAATAAATTCAACCCCTCATTTCAATTTACATTCATGGTAAATTTTGATTGTCGTCCACATTTGCCTTTGTTGGCTTTCAAGAAAACATCCAGCAACTTATCCCATAAGTGGAAACCAGCGTGAAGGGCAATGGTTTAATTATTCCTTTAGCAATTATTCCTGGTGACAATGTTTAATGTAGTGTGAAACACAACCTTCATTTTGATGATTCAAAATCAATTTTTAAACAAAAACCCTCTTAGACATTAATGTTGTTAAGTGTTTTAATGTGACCTTTTTATAATTATTTTAAATATGCAAATAATTTATATATGTGGAAACTCCCTATATCAAAATTTTAATTTAAATAGCCCTTATTATATAATCATTTTCATAGTTTCTTTCTAGAGGAAAAGAAAAATTCTCGTACATTAATTTACATCAAGTGCTAAACTTAATTTAAAATGTAACATTTTGTATGTCAAACAAATTTTTAATGAAAATCGTTTTTCAATGCAAGTAGTTTTTTCAATGCAAGTAATTTTTTCAATGCAAATGATTTTCCAATATAAGTAGTTTTCTTATGAAGTAATTTTTCAATCTAAGCAATTTTTCAATGAAATTTGTTTTTCAATGCATGCAAATTTTCAATGCAAATATTTTTTTCATTTAATATTTTTTTCAATGCTAGCAAATGTTCAATTCAAGCAAATTTTCCATCTAAACAATTTCCAATATAAATAGCTTTTCAATGCAAGGAATTTTCCAAAAAAAAGAAGCAAATAGTTTTGAATGAATCATTGATTTTATCTTTTTTGAATGTGTTTATGTGGGAACCATGATTTTGTTTATATATCTAGATATCCAATAAATTGAAGTTCATAATAATCGAAACACCAAATGATTAAATCTTGTTGATTAATCATTTCAACATGTATTGCATTCATATGGCCTTCATCTAATTTCAACATACAAATATGAAATAGGCAATTGTTTTTTTATTCTTTATCTTATTTATTAGAATTCATTTATCATCTATGAATTGAGGCAAAATAACATGGCACATTTAAATCAATGTTTATTATTGAATATAGAAAAAACCCAACATTGTCATATTCAATATTTAAATCGAAGTTTGTTGTTTGATTTACATCAAAACATGGTCACAAATGAACATCAATATGTGACAAAAATGACATTAAATGTTAGTATGGGAAGTTTGTGGGGAAATTTCACTATAATATTTTGGATAACAAAATATTTATAAAGACATGTTTTTTAATTTAACAAAAACCAAGGCTTTAGTTATGGCATTAATAGGTAAATTTGCTTTCAATATTGACAATTTAACAATACATTCAACATTGAACATACTTGTCCAACAATCCTTATTTAGTTTACCAAACTTATCATTAGATTCATTAAATAGGCTTACATGTTGATATGAACAATTACAACTTGTTGTGATAGATGAAATATCATTTATTGGTGCTAGAACATTAAATGGTATGGATAATAATCTAAGGTTCATTAAAACACATTCAAAACAATGTTTTTGGTGGGTTTTTTGTTATCATGATAGGTAATTTTTATCAAGCACCCTTTTTGAAAGATAGTTGGGTGAAAACATGGTAAAATATACCAATTGGTGATCCCTACTAATAAGTAAAAGTAGATTTGGAACCTTTTGCATTTTAAACATTTTAGTCATGCCATAAATTTTGAGGTGTACTTATCATATTAAATAAACCATATATGATCGTTCTTAATGTAAATTATTATTTTTACTAATTTATTTATTTATTGAAAGTTTATTACTATGGTTGATATTGCACATTTTCCAAATCAAACAATTCAAATGATGTGTTACTAGTGTTTGAACCATTATGCAACTTGATACACATTTTTTGGAATTTGAATTTTTGGATTATGACAATGTGAAACCCCTCAAAAGTAAGTTTTCCATAAACTTAGGTTTGACATCCAAAACATGTTTTTTGATATGATACTAAAGTGTATTGCATATGTTTGATTCATTAAATCATGCCCCAAACCCTTTCAAAATGCAACATATGAGTGAAATTTCCAAATTAAACTTTTTTGACCTACTTTGAATCTACTTTTTCACAAGAGGACAAATTGGCAAATTTTGCAAAGTAGATTAAAAGTAGGTTTAAAAAAAGGTTGATATAACTTTTGAAACTTTCAAAAACTTCAACATATCACATTTGATGCCCTCGTGTAGTTCAAAAGGTCAATATCTTAAGGCATCACCTACTTTTTAATTTACTTGTCACAAATTTGTGTTTTTTTATTTGGGAAGACTATTTTTTTGTTATACTTTAGCATGTTTTCACCTAATTGAAACTTTCAAAATGTCAAAGATAATGTTAATGCACTAGCACCAAATTTTTGGCAAACATATGTCTAATGTTATGAATTAAATAAAGTTTTACGATAGTCTGATATGTTTTTAATACAAACGTTGAACAAATTTTGTTCTATAACAAAAAATACAAAAGTAACTTGTAATTGAAAACCACCGAACAATTTTATTATTCCATATTTATTTTATACAAATAAATTTGTACAAAAACATAATGAAAATGTGTTCACTAACACATTATGTCCCACATTTATTTTCAAAGCAATGGACATCAACCATCAATCATGCCCACCATCTTATAAACTCTGAAATGATTCGAGTAAAATTGTGGGTTTGCATTTTACAATTCATATAAAAAAAGATATCTTGGTTGAATTATGTGCTGGTAAGTATAGATGCATTTTTTGATGGTCTTGTGAATGGAGCTAATAACATTTTTAAAGCATCAACAACATATTATGAAAAGAACCATTATATGGATAATGTTTCAAAATTCTAAAATGGGAACACTAATAAGAGAAAAATATAGTCATTATTACGACAACAACATTGAATTAAAATGGACACCAATTGAACCTATCGTCAAAGATATAAAAATTGGTAAATTCTAATCATTTATCATACCAAGGATTCAATTTCCATTTCAATTTGCAACAATAAGAACCATCCATCATTCTTAAGGATAATCACTAGATGAATTGGTTTTTAATCCCACTAACGTTAAAAAACATAAATGAACATATACAACATATCTTGCATTTGAAAAAATAAAAAATGTTAATTCCTTTCCAACATGAAAATTTCTATGTGGATCCAAGAGTACATATAAAAATGAATAGATTGAAAAAAATTGCAATTTGGATACCATTAATTCTTCAATTAAAAATTTACATATTTTTTATGTAATTGTACAAACATTGAATATAACTTTTTTATGCCAACATTATGAAGACATCAATCATGATCATGACCTTCAAATTTTTCATATTTTATGTTTTATAGAAACAAGAATACACCATGCATCAATAGATGTGCACAAATTTATAAATTCATCAAAATATTCATATATTTCAATCCATGATGGTCATGGTTTAATGATGATGTATCACATACACATGCACTTAGATTCTTTCAATATAATAAATAGTGATTGTTTAGAATATATAATAATAACATTTAATATTAATACATGAAAAACAATACATATTGTATGTGTATAAAATTCATTCATGTTCAGAGTTTACATTCTTAAACAATTTTCAAACTATAATTCAACATTCTTTCAAACGTTGTCCAATCATCATTATGGGAGATTTTAATGTTGACATTTAAAAGACAATAACCAAGCAAAAAAGAAGAACCATTAGATCTCATGGATAAATTCCAATTAGAATAACAATTTAATGAAAACACCACAAAAGCTAGATTTCAATTAAACCACATATGGACAAACATTGTCCTTGGAAATGAATGCAAATATGGTGTAACAAAAGCATATTGGTCAAATTTTCATAAATAGATTTATATTGCATTCAAATTACCAAACACATTTCCAATGTATAATAAAAAACCATTAATATCTCCATTTATTTAAAGTGTAACGTTTGTGATTATATGCATGTAAATGTTGCATTTTTCACCTAATTAATTATTCCCAAAATGTTAGCACCTTGTGGCTTGAATTTATATTTTTACATTTTTTTCATGGACCTCATGCAAAAAAAATCATAAATATCAATAACAAGCCAAAAACAATTGGATGATTTTTTTAATCCACACATACACCCATCAAACACCATAACAAAACACCTTTTTATGGAAAACCTAAACCCAAAATGTGACAAAAAATGTAAGAATTGCCAAATTCTCGAACTTAAAAATGAAAATGAAACTAAGAATAAAAATCTTTCCATGTAAATTACATCTATTCAATATTGATGTTTGTTTCAAACATCAAAATACCTCATGCACATTGCTAAAAAATGTTTACATTATCCAAGTTTAGAATATTTGAATTTTCTTAAACAATATAATTATTCACAACTTTATATTCATTTGTATGGTTAAAGAAAAGACAATGAAATTATGGTTTCAATTTCTAAATATCCACAATGAATCCTAAAATGGTTAGAAAATTTTATTTCTTAGTACAAATGTGAAAAAATAAAATTCATGATTTTTTATAAAAGCAAAAAACTTTCATCCAATATAAATTTGAGTTCATATTAAAACATTAAATATAATACCTTACTTTCAAGATAGAGCCTCTTGTGTTAGAGCCACTTGTTTGGGATGCATAGTCACAAAAATCTAAGGAAGCTCATAGCAAAGGTGAACTGAGGACCAAAAAGAAAGCCTAGATTTTGTGAATTTTCAAGAAGTGTCACCTGGAAATCCTACAAATGCTCCACCTCAGCAAACGTCTTAGACACTCTACTTTCGTAATCCCAAAGGCAACCCTTGACCATCTCCAGCAATCACGTTTCCTACTGCTGTGCCAGTCTGTGTGGTTCCACCCTATTAAGCAAAGATCAAGAATTGACAATCCATTAACTTACTATTTTCGAAAAACACATCACACACCAAGAGTAATTCAACTTGCTAACTAGATCAATCAATTAAATAATGATTTAAAGCATCTATCTAGTTAAAACATGTTCTAACAACTTGACAAAATATGCAAGAATCGATTATTTTGAACCATTAAGGAAGGCTCATTTGTTGTATTTTGTAAGGGCATATTATATGTGGTATTGATGTGTTACTGGAGTTTCTTATCAAGCATGACAAAGGTGGACAACAAAGTTACACAAGGGTGAGTATGTTAAAAAAAATGTATTTGAGGGATATTTTGCACTAGCCATTCCATGCACAGATCCATTGTTACCAAACAAAAAAGCTTGATTGACAAGCATACATTATAGGATGTGACAATCCAAAACTGACAAATTACATCAAATTAAAATTAATTTTTTTGCATTATCATATAAATTCTCCAGATCTTAAATTTATATTCATTAAAAGAATCAGTTAGAAAATAATTTGAAATAAAAATATACTTATGTTTGTATGTTCAAGGGTCGCCTCCCAATGCTTTTCTCCTCTCCTCACTAAGCTAATCTAAGTCAGAACCTGAACTAACTTAATCTAACCTAAATTAATCATAAACTTTTCCAACTAAAGTAGATAGGCCTATGAGTGAATAATCCTCTCACATTTTTTGGTCTATTTTTAAAACTCATAGAACTAGGGCTTTCAGCATTGCAAAAATGGCTCAATTCAATATAGGAATGGGGGGAAAACATGGGATGTTTGGTGTACTGGGGTTCAATGCTTGATGATGAGTGAACTAAAACAAATTATAATTTCCAACTTAAAATCTTGGATCATTGCATCTTTGCTTCTGAAATACAAAGAGGTTTTGTAAGGCCATAATTGGTACACCCATCATGTTTTAAATCACTCAAGCATTAAAAATGAGGAAAATATGGGGCTGAAACAAGAAAGAGAGGTCTAGAGCTATTTAATTTTTAAAAAAAAAGCAAACTATCACTCATCCCTCTTCTTGTGTTTTCTATATTGGTTCTTTACTTTTGACCCTCAAAGAACATTTGTAGGCCTCCAGTTTGCCTGTCAAATGACATAAAAATCACTCAACTTGATTCACAAGGAATATATTGAAAAGTGTTTGATCGTAAAAACTTGTTGACCAATAAGCAATTTTACCTTACCCTGAGAATTGGATTCTGATTCTCTCATAGAACTGGCCCGGTTCTAAAACAATAATTTTAAAAACAAGTAGCCAGTTCTAAAAAATAAATTTTAAAAAAAGTAATTAGTTCTCCATTACCTAATTCTCACTTGGGTAAAAACTGTCAATCTGATTCTGAAATCAATTATCACCAAATGTGACATCAGTATATTCTCATTGTGAGAATCGATCTGAAAATCAAGGATCTCAATAAGAATAATCTTACACTGATCCACACCTGACCCTTATCTGCTGAGTCTTTCCTGGAAATTTTGAGAACCACACTGGTATAATTAGAGTTGTGTGGGTAGTTGATTTTGTTAATAACTGTCTGGTCAGGTCTGGTTTTCAAAATATTTCAGAATCAGAGAACCAGCGGTATTTTAAAAAAAATCAGAATCAAAGAACCACTGCTTAGTGTTATTTTGAAAAACCTCAAAGGAATGCCCAGTTTTATGAAAAAACTAGCAAAGAACTGGAGCTTTTCTGGTAGGTTATTGGAGTTTTTTCAAAATAATTGACAACCATTGTTACATACTAGAACCAGATATTTGAAATTGTTTAGAACCATGGATATGAACCGTAAGAACCTCCCAGATAACCATTGGGCTCTGTTCCTTGGTTTCTAATAGCCAACCAACGCTGGTATGAACTCACAATCACACAGCGTCAAAGCAAACATGAAAGCTAGCTACCCATACGTTATCAGACACGATATTGAGAGCAAGAGTCATCACAAATTGGGTAGAAAATCCAACCCAAATGGAGTAACACACTTGGAGAAACAAATCAATTTAGCTTTTGTGTCATAATTGAACCTTTAGGTAATCCTCCAAGGATGCTCACAAATTTTGCTAACTATAAAATCACCTGGATCTATATACAAGAGTTTTTACAAGCAAGAGGTAGTCAATTGACATGGTTGTAACAGACTGAATCATATGCTTGCAAATTCATTGCAAATTCCACACTCATGAAGAATGAGCAGTGCATTCCATCTTGACTGAAGCTTGTCCTGCACTGCAAATTTCCAGTCCCCAGATGATCAATCCAACAGATCCAAGTAAAATATCCAGGCAAGAAGTCTAGAAACACCTAGAACTTAAGAGTCACATGCACAAAGACTAAATTGGCTTGTGTGCATGATCTTCTGAGTCCCTGAATGCTCAACTGGAGCTCCTTCCATAACAGATGAAAAAATCCCACAGTTTAAACTCCATAGCCTGAGATTCAATCAACATTGTGTGAACGAACTCACAAGATAGTCAATTAGAAGAAGGTGGATATGTGAGACTGCCCATTAATACATCTGTCCATAGTTCACAAACCCTGGAATTAGGGTTTGATTTGATACTCTGTTATCACCAGTAGTTCTAGAGTATGTCCAGGACCTGCTGCTTCTCTCCCTTGTTCCTTCCCTGGAATTTCTTACTTGCTGTTTAATTTGAGTTCTCAATCTCTTAAAATGTAGGTACAGGTTTGAATGTTTCCAGTTTAAGGTGAAAAAGATGAAATTTTTTTAGCAAAGCATGAGCGGCCCAAGTATACATGAGGCAGCACCTTGTGGCTAAAGAAGTGGACAAAAGCAGCAAAGCACTGCATTCTGCTACTAATACTTTGACAGAATGCTCCTGGAGGTGCAACATATTGTTCTTTTGAACTCAGGCCATGATTCTTGTAACATGTGAACAGTGCAATTGTGGGCATATTGGGCTGAATTTGGTATTGGATATCTAGTTCAACAATGCAGTTCTTGAACTGGGGGTAGTGCACCCAAAATAATCTGTATGTATGTGTGTGTATGTTTGTTTTAATTGTGGTAGCTCATGAATGACCAGCCTGTAGCAGGTTGAATAAAGGAGTTGCAATTTCAATGTCTTTGTGGTGGTGAGTTTCCATGTAGGCCAAATGAAGTTTGTGCAGCTTGATTTGCTTCCTGGCACTGATTTTTCAACAGTAAATTCAAAAACACAAATTATATGCGGTGCTTTAAACTACAGCCATGACTCTTACAATTAATATCACAGTTCTGTGCAATGTGTGCAAGAACAGGCTCACTAGGCATAATTTGCAAAATTACTACTACTGGATTTTGTCACAAAATCTACTTCAGAATTTGCAATATTGCAAATCTTGAATGAACAAGTACTGAGTGTTTCTGATTAGATCATCTGCTTATAGAATCTTGTACATACAATTTTTCACCACTAGTTATACCCAGATGATCTGTATAGACGTAAGTTTTACAAAGCTTAAACTTGAGAAGCAGCTGCCAATTAAATTAAGAAGATTTTGCAGCCAATTTAAACTTCTGAATATTGATGCTGCAAAAGGAGTCTGAGTTTGCACAGACAGTGGCCAGTACATGAGCTTAGACTCCTCTCGAGTCTAGACATAACACTACTGACCATGGTCTTGAATACTAGTGTACAAGTACCCGTGAAGAGTACTGCACCCAAGGGCCAAAAGATTGCCCTCCCTAATATTTTCTTCTGACCAAGCTGCTGCACCAATAGACATGAAGTCTTCACAAAACTTCCCATGATCCGACATGCAATTGTGAAACTGCTGTAGTATGTATGTATGTATGTAGGTATGTGTACAACCTTGGTGAAGCAACAGCAAGAGCTAGACTGAACTAGCTTTACGGCTTAAGTGCGCTCAACATCCCAGGTGGTCAATTTTCCCGAGAGATCGTAGTGAAAGCCATGGAGCTGGAGACGTCCATCCTTGACACGCTCCGCAATGTATGGGTAGGTCAGCAAGTTCCTCAGTGAGATATTCACAGCTTCCTGCACCACCATGAGCAGGCAACAACATTAACAAACAGTTAGCTGACAGTACTAGTGGTTAGCTGAGAATCATTAGAAATGTGCACACAACAGTCTTCACGAAAGCCGGAGATCTAAAGATGGGAATTAATTATTGTTGCTTTCAACAAGCAGAAAATGTGAGCTAGCTGAATTTTATCGCCACCTTCTCTGCAAAGCTCTTTTGTTCTTCTTGTGATTTGTGGCCGAGGACTGCGAGCGCCTTCTCCTTGGCTGGAAGTGCAGCCTTTATCCAGGTTCCAATGGAGTCACTGATGACATCACAACCCACCGAAGATCCAAACATCAGTATATTATGCTTCTAGTTCGATTGCCAGGCTGCTTCCTTGCGCAGAATCCGGCCAAATGTTACGATGCGCTGCTGCAGCTTAAAGCTCGCGAACGCACTAGTGCAGAGATTGAGAAAAAGGATTTTTTGCATACGTTGTGAAATCGTCGCGAGCAAAAAGAGCATTGATACCACCGCAGCCGCTATGTCCCGCCACGACAATGTGCTGAATCTGTACAACCGTAAGATCAATTTCCCATGTACTCCGGTTAGTGATGATATTCACGCGGTTGATGATGATCTTGTGAATTAATTCACGATGAAGCTCAGCTTCCAAGTTCGAAGTATTCAGACAGGGACAATATGACTCCTGCTGCCATGGACTGCATTGTCTGTCGTCTAGATGCTAGTTCGAAATTTATCATGAGAGATTGCTGACCTCTGCAGCAGACATGCAAGTACTATCGTTGCATTTAAGGCTGATCTGAGACAAGGGTTTGAAGGCAAAACAGACAACGAGATGAACTCAAGATGGCGGAAGCCATTGCAGACAGATTGTCGACGACCGCGTGCATGGCTTCCTTCAAACACAAGAAACACTGTATGCACGCAATTTCTAGCTGGGCTCCTGCACGACTCACCTTGATAACAGTAACAGCAAACAGTGTAGCGGAGCTTGGTCCGTGATCATGGCCTTCCTGGATTGACAATATCGACACAGGTCAAAAAAAATGGCGTGAATTCGAGATCTTTGTGACCCTGGAGGCAAAACCCCAAGGACCGACTAGGGATCGTATCAAACATGATGTAATATGCATCTATTCAGGATTTCTGATTGCAGGTGTTGAAGAAAGCAATTAGCGACACTGAAATCTTGAGCTGCATCCTTGAGGAGCAATGTTAAAAGTAAAGCTATCGAACGGCCAATTCGGTGGTGGCCGCTTCAACATGAGGAGCTTTCAGTACAACAGAGACTTTATAGGTATGGACTTGGCCAGTCGATAAGAGATGATCATCAGCTTCAGACATGATGAGGAGCTGTACTAGCTAGCTAGTTAGGGGTGATGATCTTGTTCGTGCGGACCTGTCCAGGTTGGTAGGGGTGAACAAAGTTGGCGACGTTGCGCAAGACGAAAGATTCACCGATATCAAGCCCGTAAAGTATTGCCGGGTCGACACGGGAATCGATGCACGTGATGATCAGCACCTGCGCAGGCCTCAAGCAATCAATTCCCGTAAGATCACAATTTGTTTCAAACAAATCTTCTGGAAAATCTAGCAAGCACTTGTGGATCCTTGAAGTTCACTAGCGTAATTTCACACTCTAGATACAGTAGTGCGATTATCATCTTCAATCCGATCATTCCTCACAACAATAATGAATGCGCAGCTGAATCACGGATCTTATGGACGTATAAGTCTGTACAATCACAAGCTACTTAATAGAGTCTGTACCTTTGGCTCCTGTGCCTCTGCGAGTTTCTTGTACTTCTCTGGCTCAGCCCTGCAAACATAACAACCCAATTGGTTTGGAATGTCGCTTGCAGCTGGGTCCCCACTGCAGCAAGCTAGATCTTATCTCATTTGACAACATTGAATGTTCAGCTAGAGACTATAAGAAGTTCTAGAGATCACGACGAGTCATGTCCAGAGCACTGCATTACACAAAAATGCGCGGCGAGGTAGATCATCGCACTCAATGCAGAGCCTACGATCGATGCTGCTGAAATGGGCAGCTTTGCAAATTCAGCATCATGTTGCACTAAATTAGAACACTAAATTACTTACAAGTACTTCTCGATCTTGAATGTCTTGAATCCTTCCTTGAATTTGTCGATGACTCCGTCTCCATCTCCCGCGGGTTCAGGGCTGTAATTCTCGTCCACAACTCTGAGGTTCTTAATCTCTAGACCCTCTGCCAAAAGCTGAGGCTGCTGCTGCTGCTCCGTCACAGCCCACACACAAACAATTTACAAAGTCACTCAAAATTCCCAACTCTGAGCAGCTACTGTAAAACTCAACAACAAAAAAAACCAAGTTAGTTTCCAGGGTCAAATCTAGAGCGACTTCGAATCTTAGAGAGAAAATTATGTCATCAGATCTAACTGTGCATGCGTCAATTAAAAGCCTAGAACCCAAAAACAACACATGAGAATCTTGAATAATATTATAATTTGTCCTCAAGCCGTCGGACATCAATGTCAAACAAATTACTTGAACAAAGAATCAGAATCTTCATGAAGAGCTACAACATATCGACAAAAGGAAAAAATCTATAAAGTTTGTTTCACACACACAAAAAAAAAGAGACACAAGACATTGTATACAAAAAACGTACCACAGTGCTCATTTTGGAGGACTCAAGAAGAAGTCACAGAAAAAAGAAAATTATTGAGAGCTGAGGAATTTTTTTTTGTTTGCTAGAGCCGATCGAGAAGACTTAAAGGGTCGTTGTGAAAGCCCCGCCAGCGCAACCAGCCCACTCAAGTGATGGAAGCTCCGTGGAGGTGGAGATGGGATTTTATAACCCAAAGACTATAGTGCAGGCGAAGATGCGACGCAGGCACAAAAGCACGCGCGCGGCGAGCTCTTCTTCGCCCATTCCACGGTACTACGCTTTGTGACGGATGACGGACGTCGTTTTTTCTTCTTTTCGGGATTTCTTTTCCCAAACCGAAAACCTCACCAATGCTTAAGAAATACTAAGGAAAAAAAAACACACAAGGGATGAAAATTCGCCTATGTGGGATGAGTTTGTTGGCTCTGTGCATTGGTGTAGGATTTGGAGCAATGTTGGGACTGGGAAGGGTCAGTGTAAAATGCACAAATATCCATCATCTAAAACAATGTTAAGTGCCAATTTTGTGGAATTTATGTTTACCTTGCTCCTCTTCTGCTGTAAGTGTAAGTGTTTTCTTTTACACTAACAAAATCCTATGTAAATGTTTTTGGCAAACATAAATGAACAAGGTTTTGAGAAAGAATTCCTATCGGATACATCCAGTGGCTCATATGTGTTATTTGGATTTCTTTTGAAAACCACTAACAAGTGTGCACTGTTTGCAATTGAGAATTAAGCATCAAGTATTTTGAATGCCAACTTCCAACCATAGCCACATCATTAGGACTCTCCTTTTGAACCCATGGTTTATTGAATCTTTTTTTACATCAGTCTATCTCTTCTTCTTTTTTTTCTTTTTTCAAATTTTTTTCTTTTAATTTATTAGGGAAGGTGAATTCAGTGAAATTAAGAAAATTTTCTGTTTCAAATTTATGCATTTTAGTAGATTGTGAACCAAGCAAGAGTTGATTGACAACTTAGATTATTTGAAAGGACAATTTTTTTAATAATTTTATTTGACATGCTTTACACAACAAGCAAACATAAATCATTTACACTTACACATCCAAGGTTAAGCATATACACTTGCACAAATGTGGATAAGAAGTTTTACACTTACATAGAGTGTAGATAAATTGGATACTTGCAATTGCATGACAAGTATGTCTAAAATCATATGCATGCACAAGACTCATTTATATATAAAATGTTGTTAGGAAGACAATATGCATAGATTTAGTATTTGGGAATAAAATTTTGACTTAATCTTGAATCAATGTGATATTTGGCATATCATGTGTGCATATGATGGATGGGCATGTTTCATAAAAGTGCATGCATATAAATGAAAGGTTCTAGATCTAATTTTCAATTTGATCATGCTTGCCATTATGCAGTGAACTATCATATACATATTAATTAGTTCATGGGTCACTCACACTTTTTCTCTTTTTTTCACGTGAAGGAGCCACATTGATTGGCCCATCACAAACTTTTTTAGAGCATTGGGCACTTTTCAATAGAAGCAACTCTTTGGACCCCAGTTGCAAAATAGAAACAAATGTGCTCCCCTTTAGCCTACCTTTTTGGGAACTTCTGGCAAACAATACAGAATAAAATTGAGGTGCTATTGGGAATGTCTTTGGGAACCCCATGGGAACTTGATGGGAACACTTTGGGAATAAGGGGAAAAAACAAAAATCTCTCTCCAAATCGACCCACAAGTCCATGTGTGAAGACTTCGAAATCAACTGGCTTGAAATAATACCCAAAACTTTCCACTGGGGCCAGCAACTTTTCAAAGTAAGGTAAACTAAACACATATCAAATCTTTGTATGCGCTGGTTTCACTGGTCCTTGTCTGGGACCATGGGACCTCAAAAAGGTTCTGGGTTCAAACCCACTGGTGTGCAGGTGAAAGTCCCATCCACCCTCTGCCACTGAGGTTCACTTGGGGTTGCTACGGCTTGTCACGTTGGGTGTGTGATGTTTGTGCTTAAAATAATAATAATAATCCACTAAATGGACTTTTTTTGAGGTGCTTCTTGTATACGGAGAGCCTGATGTTAGTCTAGTGGTGAAAGCCCCTATGTTGCTGGACGTTCTCCAAATGTGGGGCCAAACTGGACTATCATTGTGTCCTAGGGGCAAGAGCCTCCGGGCCCACATTTTGAGAATTTCCAGCAAACATAGGGGCTTTACCCACAGTAAAGCACAACAGGAAGATTATCTTAAAACTTCAAAAGCGATAAATCCTTGCCCCCCAAGGGATGATGGCTCAGTGAATAGCCTTTATTTGGTATCACGAAGGTTCCATGTTCAAAGTTCAAACCCATTGATGAGTGGGTGAAAGTTATGTTGTGTTCTCTATCACTAGGCTTGACTTTGTGGTGTTGCCAATATCCTATCAGTCAAGTCTATTGTCTCCTTTAAAAAAACAAAAACTTAGGTACATCATGAGATAGGAGAGAAGGGATGTTAGATATAGACCTTTAAGAGTTGGGAGGGAATAGATACTGCCTCCTAATCTTAGGAAGTAGGTGTAATATCCAAATCTGGGAGGTTAAATTAACTATCTTGATATACTTGTCAATATATAATAGCATAAATACATACCTTACCTGACTAGTAATTTTTTTGTTACTCTTTATTTATCTTGCCCGATCGGTAAATATTTCAAAATTACCTTATGTTTATTCTTTGTGCCTAACATATATTTTAGGTTTACCAGTACTAGGGAAGTGTAATTGTTATGAAGCAAATAAAAAGAAAGTGTATGTCAAAATCATTGTATATCATATGTGCATGCAATGTCTACAATGTCTGTGGTTATGATAGATTTGTTCAAATTTCAGTGACTAACTATTGAATATATTTTCTTTTGGTGTTTTATTTGTGTTCATTACAATAATCACCTTGAAAAAAAATCTTATCATATGCTTGTGAAATCCATTTAGATTCCACTAGTCCCATTTACTCTTCATGTTTGCATGGTTTTTACATCTAAATGTTGTGGACAGAACACTCAATTTAAGTACACTAGTAACCTTGCCTTCTTGTAGTAAATAGAAGGTGGGCGATTTGGCTCTCCCAGTGGCGCATTTCTCCAGGATTCATTGGCTGTTGAAGGAGCCCTGCCAATCATGGAGTTATTCTGACTTCTAACACATTCCCCTAGGGAACAAGGGAACGAGCTCCTGGTGGCCAATTCTACCAGGCGAAGACTCATCCTACCTGGTCAGTGATTGCTTGGCTAGCAGAATTAACCATGGTACCAGTGAGGGTGTTGGTTCACCCAAGGCCTGGGGATGTCCTTTGTACAAGGTTTTTACGTATCTTTTGTATTATTTCTCTATGAGAATATATGTTGTTCGTACTTGTCATTGAAAAATATCTTTCACTGATTGTAGTTTAGGTCTGCCTGAATGTAGGATTGCAGCAAATGTGTTGATCTTGAAACTTGTTAAAGAAAGCATATTTGTAATGGACTTTCACCAAATTCATATTTCATTTATCTTTTTGTAAACACTATTTTCTATTTTGGTGCAACAGCCATCGTCATATGTGCTCCAAAATCATAATTTTATTTTAACCAGAAAGATAAAAAAAATTCATTACTTTGGCCATTCATGTGTGAACAAAGAAAATTCAAATTCCCCAGAAATACTCACTCACAGTTTGGGCACCAGGACGGGTTACCCACTCCCAGTCACCAAGCAAAACAAAACCAAAAATTTGAGGTTTTCAAATTGTAAAAAATTGACATCGAATTCATTTTATTGTCATTGTGTTCATTTCAGCATCCAACATCTGTCTTTTTCATTAATTGTCCATAATTTTATATCATCAAGTTTCAAGTCTCCAGTTCAAAATTAATATAATAGTCCAAAATCATTTATGTGAGGCAAATGACTTTTCTACTACCTATTATGCTGGGTCTGGTAGCCAGCTTGCCCTATGGGGCATCTTACCCTGTATATGGTGATAGCCAGCAGCTCATTAGATAAGGTTCCTTTTTAACTGCATCGAAAGTAGTACTGTTACCCACGTCTCTTCGCTCCTTTGAGAAGTGAGAATGAGAATTTGTTTTTAGCTATTCCTACTAAAAGGGGCAGAAGGACCAGGTTCAGGGTACCTGAGATTGAGGCTCTCTCATCCCAGTTTTTCTTGCAACAAAGAAGGCAAAAGTGGAAAAATCTAATGTGACTTTTGCACCTTTCCTTGAAGGAAAAATGGAGAAATCTAATATGGCTTTTCCGCCTTTCCTTGAAGGAAAAATGGAAGAGTTTTCACACTTTAAATAGAATATTTTAAACTGTTTGTTTGTCCATGAAGCCAAGGATAATGAGAACAGAATCTTTGGAAGCAAAACTTGTCTAAATACAATGAATCCCTCAAGGCAGAAATTAAAATAGTAAATTATAGTTCAAATTTTGTGTTGCCAAGACCCAAAAAGAAAAGAATGAGAAACTAAAAATATATAAAACCATGATATGTGTAGGGTAAGTAGCAGTGTGAGACGGTTCTTTACTTTTATGGTCTAAACCTTCAGTTCCAGTTTCAAAATAAATAATCAGAATTGTCTCAATTCTATTCCCAAATTCGACACATAAATAGAACTAAGAATCCGGTTCAACATTCATTTTTTCAAAAACAAAATTCTGGTTTCAATTCCAGGTCCAATTCTAAAATGTCCTATTTGGATCCAGTTCTTACTAACCAGGACCAGAACTGACAGTTAACTACTAGTTTGCCACTGATTGACCCCCAATTCTTATCCCCATTATTTTTCAACAAAATGTATGCTAGGTTTGGTTAAGGAATGAGGAAAATATTGAAAAGTGTTGGACAATAAGATAAGTATGTGTTTGGTGATAAGCAATTCTACCCTAGTTCCAGTTTCACACATAAATAGAA
>Ga0209208_10001712_pt1 | contig 31251 bp, 29 predicted proteins | sample S1TSphfallax_3_FD_187694 | JGI IMG/M metagenome (GOLD analysis project Ga0209208, IMG submission 187694) | Host-associated microbial communities from peat moss isolated from Minnesota, USA - S1T2_Fd - Sphagnum fallax MG (SPAdes) (version 2) | ecosystem: Host-associated > Plants > Peat moss >...
ACCTTGTTTTTGCCTCCATGCCTAAACCCATCTTTCAACACCAAATCAACATTTGAAAAATGTGACTTTGCCAAGTTTTGGATTTTGATGGATTGGGACAATGGAGTTTGACCCATGCTTTGAATTGCCGAATAAATAATCATGTAGTAAAAATCCCCAACTTGTGAAAACCCATGAAATACCCTCACATGTTTACAAATCATAATAACCCTAATCAACAAAGCCATGAAACCATAATTGACTAAACCCTTACAACCTAAAAGTGAACCTTACCATAACACATAAACAAGTGATAGTTCACAAATGGTTAAAACAACCATGCAATTATCTTATGGCCATCTAGACTTATGCCCAAAAAAAAGAAACTTTCTTTTCTTCCTAGAGACAATCAATTTAATATATGTAGGGCTTTCAATCAAATGTGCAATACCCACGTGCAACAATAGTAACACATTAACCATGGTATTTCTTTGTCCAAATGTGATATGTTTTTGAAAATTGATACTTCCATGACCATCCATATCCAAGGGGGGCAAAGTACCCTAAGTAAAAGCCAAAAAAAAAAGATGAAAGGAGTTTATCAATAAAGGATATCATACCATTGACGTTAAAAGGTGATGCCACTGATGCTCAATGGGGTTTTGACCCCAAATGAAAACACATCCATGGATAGATTAACATGGATGTCACTAAATAAAGTAAACAATAAACCCTAAATAATTTCAATGGTGGATGCCATGAACCAAGTACACATGATTCTAAAAGAAAAATAAATGTAGCCACTATTGAAGTCAAATATTTAAACACAAATTAAATGAAACTTTGAGCCTAAATATATCAACATGGATACCATTAAATAAATAAACATTAAGCCCTAAACCTTGATTAATTACAATGGTAAATGCCAAACACCTTAATAATTATACAATTATTTACACATGCACAAAAATTATAATCATTAATTAAGCCCTAATTTGGAACCTTAATTAAATGAAACAAACAAATGAATGGAAGCCATGGTGTGTCTTTTACTTGTTTGTTTGGTCTATCGACATGAGCCTTTCTCCATTCTCCTTGAAACAAAAACAGAGAAAATGAATGTGTCTTGTGGCATATATGTGCAAATGCCAATTTTTTGCCAAAATCCATATGAGGTTTGATTTTAATTAGGTTTAAAAGGTGAAAAAAGACATAAATGTTTGTTGTTTTCATAACCCAAAATTCTAAAACCCTAATGTTAAATGACATAAATAATTATAGAAACATAATATTACTATATATAATCCACATTATTTAAGTACACAATTAAAACAAACAAATCAAATTGTTCAATCTAAGCGTAATTGCTTTCAATGAACTTGAATACAACATCCATTAAATGCGCTTAAACTAAATTAGAATTCCATATTCCCTGAACATGTGCATTAGGTTTGCAATACCCTCATTGGAAAAGACACTCTCAAAGCACAACTTGTAATACCCTTGTTGGGAGGTTTCACATATTTTGGATTTTCAAAAGTTTGAGCAATACCTTTAGAACACACTAAAACATCATGTTTAAAACCAATGTCTAAGTGGATGGTTTATACATAGGTAAGGGCTTTGTTTTACTACCTACCTAGTAACAACCTGCTTGTGGGGTTGTTAGTAGATAGGCAGAAAAAAAGAAGTAACTGAGCTAAACCACCATGGTTATCTAAGGAACTGGAATCCAACAGAAAAACTGTTTCCTGATCACTTATCATCCATCCGTCACCACTTGTCATTCATCCTTCAAAATGGAAAGGTGCCAATGGAGGTGTTGATTCACCCTGTCCCCTCATTTAGTGACACGGGTTCTTTTTCTTTTTCTTTTGGGGCCAAGCTATTTTCATCTTTGCTTTTCCCTGTTACAGACACTTTTCTTTTTCGTTTCCCCGTTGCATTTCTTTTGACGGGAAAAAAAATTTTGGACAAATTTTTTGCCCTTTCAAATTGCTTGGGAGTCGTGACTTGGTGCAAAAAGAAGCCTTGACCACGGAGCATAGTCGCCTCTAGTCAATGGTTGACTGCCATAGGTGCAACGTATTTTCCTAGGGTACCACGACCGTTTGACGACGTACTTTCGTAAAGTACCACGACCGTAGTCGCCGCTAGCCACAGTTGACTGCGTTGGGTGCGACGCATTTTCCTCGGGTATCGAGACCGTACGAGGACTGTATTTTCATACGGTATGTACCTTGACCGTATGAGTACCGTATGAGTACGAGTACGTATCTTCGTAGCTTAGTCCCCTGGCCCTTTCCTCGCTTGTCATTTTGCATGAATTTTGCAAGCATGAGTTGCACTCAGGAGAGAGTGAGACACAGATACCCACACATCCACACATCAGGAATTGGGTACCATTCCAGAGACCGTCGGTGCAAGAATTCGTGCGGATCCCAAGTCCCTCCAGAGGCACCAATCCGTGGAGAATTTGGTGGTGGAAGCTTTGTGGGTGAGTCTGCTTGTCAGGATCTTGTTTGTTTGCTTGTTTATACTTTTTTCTGTAGTAGTTTTGGAGGAGAAGACACAAGGGGAAATTTGGGAGAAAGTGATTGATTGGCAAAGTGTTTTTGTGGAATTTTTTTTTTGGCGGAGAGCTCTGTCGGAAACCGAATGAATTTGTTTTGAAGAGCCCATATCAGAACAATCTGCCATGAATCTTTTGCAGGGAGCAGTGTTCTTGAGAAATAGAACACCTGGGAAGAGCTGCTTCGAGGTCCCACCCCCTGAAGCCAGGAAAATTTAAGCTTCGGGTGTTCTCACATTCTTGTCTGTTTGGAAATCAGGTACAAGAGAGATCTATCTCTGTTAAATCAGGGCCGCAAAACAAAAACGTTGTTGCCATGGAGGTCATTAAGGAGAAAAAAAAGATGCGGGAATGGTCGAGGGCACAGCGGAAAGCAGGGGAAAGTGTGGCACTGGTCCCCACTATGGGTTTTCTTCATGCAGGTCATTTATCCCTTATAACAGAAGCAAAACAGCGTTCCACAAAGGTTGTGGTGTCAATATATGTCAACCCTACACAGTTTGCTCCTGGAGAAGACCTCTCAACTTACCCACGTGATTTGGAAGGTGATCTGCACAAGCTGAAGGTCAGAAATTTGTATCCTTTTTTAATGTGTTGCTGATGGTTTGAGAACCAATGTGCTCTTTTGGGATCCTTTAGACTTCAGATGGGATGGAACTTTATGTTTTGCAATTATGCAGCCATGATGGATGATGCCATTTGGCTCTTAGGGTTTAGGGTTTGGGGTTCATGAAGGTTATCCTGAAGTAAGCATTCACAGTCAGTTCATACAGGACTTGCAATGCAGATAGGTACTTGCTTTGCTTGGGGATTTCTGTATCTTTGGAACATTGGGGCTTTCATATTTGTGAAGAGAGCAGCAGACTTGGGAACCCAAATTTGAACCAGAGTAAGTGCTTCATTGAATACACGAGGCCAAAGTAGCACAGCTGGTTGCACTGATCTGCCACATGTCGGTGAAAGTCTCTTTACAGCTTAGAATGCAAGCTCCAGTTGGTGAACCTGCTATGTGATGTCCAACCCCTTAACCCTCAAGTGCATCCACCATACAGTTTATCTATAAGACTGTAAGCTACAGATAAAGAGAAGGAAAAATCGAATCCTTCCTTGAAGTCTTGATGCATTGAAACTTCTATGGTGCTGAATTGTGTGCTTGCTTGGATTGTCAGTCACTAGATGTGGATGTTGTTTTCAACCCATATGATTTGTATGCACACAATGGCCCCGAGGAGACTCCAGATGTTGCAAAGGAAGCAGGATCAAAGAAGAGAAATCTACCAGAAAGGTGGTCAACTGCTGCAGAGCAAGAGGAAAAGAAATCGCAAGTTGCAGATCTGCAGGATTCGTTGGAAGAAAACCTCAAGCCTAATGGGGGAATGGCAGTTGCAAATATGCATGATGAAAATAAGGGTCGGCATGAGACTTGGATCCGTGTGGAAAGACTAGAGAAGCCATTGTGTGGCCAGAATCGACCTATATTTTTTAGAGGAGTTGTGACAGTTGTGGCTAAATTATTTAACATAGTGGAACCAGATGTTGCCGTTTTTGGGAAGAAGGATTATCAGCAATGGCGTGTTCTTTGCCGTATGGTAAGCATATGCCTGTTTGATTTTTCTGGAGGTACTTCCCTTCAATTTATGACTGTTCACTGTGACTAGTTCTTCTTGTCATAACTTGACCTTCCATCAAACTTTTTCTTGAGGTTTTTGCAATTTTATTTTGCTGATGTGGACAAGGTATTTCTTAAAGTTTACAGCTTTTATTGTGAAACTGTGTTTCTTTGTCCTTAACTGAGGACTTTTGTTGTTTTGCACATTTTTGAAGATTGGGAGGTGACTGGGAGTGTATATCAGGTCTTGCTTGTTCTTTCATTCCTTGTTTTTGAGCTTCAAGGTTTATATGCAGGCTGGAATTTCAACTTTCTGATTGCAGGCTCAGGATTTGGACTTTGCTGTGGAGATAGTAGGGTGTCCACTGCTGCGAGAAGATGATGGCCTAGCCATGAGTTCTCGCAATGTACGCCTCTCTGACACAGAACGACAACAGGTACCACAAATTATTACCTCAAATTCCTAAATTCTCTATGTGATGTTGTATTGTGTGAACAGAAATTATGGAATCAGTTTTTTTTATGAGGTTTGACCATCAATGTGTGCATCACATGCTCCCCCAGGCATTGTCAATAAGCCGATCACTCAAGGAAATAGAAGCATCGGTGAAGATGGGTGAAGTTGATGCCAACTTGTTGGTAAAGTGCATCATTGAAAAAATCACAGCTGCTGGTGGGAAAGTCGATTATGCAAAGGTAAAAACTGTGCTGTATTTGTTGGCTCATCTATTAAAGGGAATGGGTTTAGGTGAGGGTGCAATATTGTGTAATGTCTTCTGCACTGTAGCATCACTCTGTTTTGCACCAGTCTTTTAATGTTCCACTTTCTCCAAGGTCATTGGAGATGTCATGTTTGGCCCTTAAGCAAAAAGCTATTGCAGCAGAAGGTAAGGCAGTCTGCATGACAATGATCCACTTATCTGCCTGCCCCTGTGCAGTGACCATGTCATGCTCCTCTGAGACTCTGTGTGAATGTGAACAGATTGTGGAGCAGGACACATTGAGAGAGGTGGATAAAATTAAGGTGCCAGTTGTTGCTGCAGTGGCTGCTCATTTTGGTTCTGTCCGCTTAATCGACAACATTGAGCTTCAACCTCCATCCTGATGAACTATTGAGCTTTTCTGATGAACATATCTAGCAGCCCCATTTTGTTTTGATCACCAACACTTTCAGATAAAACTCTTGATCACTAATTGACAATTTGAGTGATTTCTCTTGAATTGTAAGTTACATGAGCTTTAAGCTGCAGAGCTTAAAACCTAGTTTGTTGTGTCATTGCAACCTTCAGCTGTGAATGAACAAACCAGATCCCAAATTGGGACTCTTTCCATAGATTGTATCTTTTTCTATGATTTAACGAGAGACAGGTTTTTAAAAAATTCAATATTTTTGGTTTACAGGTCAACCAAAGTGGAAATAAATAACTTTTTTGCCGTGTCAAGGCACTCAGCTTGTTTTCTAGCCTTCTTTTCAGCTTTGTACTAATGCTCTTCTTCTGTTCTCTTCTCCTTTCATTGAATGGTTCTCTTTTGGGTTTTTCTCACATTCCATATCTTTTGTTTTGTCATTTGTATTTGTTGAGTTGCAAGCATCATGGACAAGTCTTCCCATTCTGCCAGTCGTGTAACAGAAACTCAGAATGTTGGTTAATGTATGTATGTTGGGCTGCCTTGGGCATGAAAATGCTCTCTTTTTAGTGGATTTCCTTGCAAACAGTTGAGCAAATGTGCACCAGACATTAGCAACACAGAAGACCAAGAAGTCCATGGACTAGTTGGAACTTTCATATCATCCTGAAATATCTGGAAGGATTAAAACTCTTCTCAGCACTGGAACACACATTGCTGGCAGTCTTTGTACACACTCTCAGACCACTTCTGACCTGGTATTTTCCTGAATAGGTCCTTCGAAGATCAGGCTAGCATTGTGTTCACATGTTGAAACCAGAATGAATGGGGCTCCCCTACAGGAACTGCTCAGTAGTAGTCATGACTGGTCCACATTGTCCATACCAAAACAGATCAATGTCTTGACTGACTGTAGCGCTGACTTCCTGCATATGATGAGGACTGCACCTGCATATGATCAAGTTGCATGTTGAGGAGATTCAGCAGACAAATAGCGAGCTTTACTATCTTTCAGCAAGCGGACTATCCATATTTTTGTTGCCCCTGATTCTTGCCAGAAACTGATTTTCAGTACACAGAATATAGATTGATCAACAATAGTATGAAATGACATATGCCATGCTGAAGTTTGTGAACCTGGTACTGTCGACCACCCTTCTTCAGCAGATGGCCAGCATCATTTAGTTTTTCAATGAGCATGTCCATATCAGGCACTTGCAGGCAAATCTCATCTGCAATTGAAAAAAGTTCCTGCACATCAATTCAGGAAAAGAATCTAATATATCAGGCAATCCTGGGTGATCCCTTTTAGTCAGTATTTTGTATTGTGGAATTTAAGGAACATTCTTTGCAAACTTCAATCGATCCTACTCTGAGTGGACATGACTTAGGCCACAGTAAAGACTTGCTTCAAGACTTTGGCAAGAGCAGAACACACCATACTAAAACTGAAGATGCACAATGCTGGTTATTATTCATTTCTAAATAGATACATTTTCAAGTCACATACTGCAATCGTGAATAGGCTCTTCTCTTCAGCTGCAGATTTGCGCTGAAGGAAGCTCAAAAATCTTTTGGCTTCTTTCTGCTGGCTCATCCCTCCACTTCGTCCGAAATCCACATGGCCATTCTCATCAGTGAGCTTGTCAAAAAGAGACTCCTTCATGATCTCCACCACATCCTATTGCATCAGCCAATTTGCTACAATATCAGTTTTGTTATGTGTGTTTGGGACTTACTGGGAATGAGGATGTGAAACATTTGCTCATTATTTCAAGGGGAGGTAAAAGATTTACCAATGCATCCTGCTTTATTATTTCTTCACGCAGTTCCAGGCGTGCACGAGCTTCTACAAGCCTTACAAGACTTTCAAGCTGCCGGGCTGTTATAGGGCTACCATCAGCACTGCTCTGTTTCCGCAACTGCAAATAGAACTGTTGTAACACATCTGCAGCCTCCTTTGTCATCCTGCAGGCAAATGGGTTGTGTACATATGTGAATGAATTGCAGCTTGTATGACAAATGCCACACCAACAAATTACAACCACTTCTGAGAAGGAAATGGCAGGCTGACATGTGAATCCTCAAACTATACAGTATCCTGTGCACAAGAATAGAAGTATTCATAAAGAAAGGAAGATCTGTATTGGTAGAATGACAATTCGCAGACACAGATGGAACATTTCTTTCTGGTTAAGGCCACTTTGAGGAAATCAATGAAAAACTTACTGTGGAGAAACATATAGTTTTGCATATGCAACATATTGGCGTAAGAATTGAGCAGGCACAGGTCGAAATCCCTTGTCTTTAACTGGGTCCAATTTCAGCCTCCTTGCAAGTGGAGCATCTTTTCCAACCATTTCTTGTAAATCACCATTGACTTGCCGCATCACTGTAAAAGTTCAAAAAGCTTAGTAATCTCCTATATGCAAATATGGAAGAGCACAATGCAAAAGTCTGCCTGAAACTTACAAGATTTCTTGGCAGCACTGCGACGGCGTTTCGAACCTGCATGGAGCTGCAGAAGGCAAACTGCAGTTTTTCAGCATGAAGTAATGGTGATGGAATATATATAGAGAGGCCTGAGACTGTTAATTTGTGAGACAACAAATGTTCTGTTTGGTGAGAGTTTTAAGCAATGAAAGGAAGAGATGAAGAAAGGATGCAGGATGCAAAAGCAAAGGAGATGGACAATATGACACCAGAAAAGGAGAAATCACAGCATAAAATGTTGTACCGCCATGATATGCTCAGACAAGTGTTGATCCAGAGCCTCATTGGGTTTGTCAAGCAAAATGAAGACAAGATCGAATCGAGACAAAATTGCAGCACTCATTTTCAGATTTTCATTTACTGTCTTCGCCCGGCTGCACAACAAGATTTCCAACAATGTGACCGACAATATAATGTATCCAGCTTGGACATACTAGCGGTACATACATAGCAATGAGCAAGGAAAGTTAGATAAGTTGATAAGCAAGTAAAATCTACAGGCTGTTCATATCAGGAACTGCATTGCAGGCTTATGATTTCAGCAGACCTATTGTCCACACAAGGACAGAGAGAAACAGTAAGGAGGCATGTACTTGTAATGACCACCAACAGGATTGGCAGCAGCTAAAATTGAAGTCCGGGCAGATAAACTGGCAACAAGTCCAGCCTTTGCAACTGAGACACTTTGCTGCTCCATAGCTTCCAGCAATGCCTGACAAGGTTATTCCAGAAACAGCTGTTACAAGGATGCTGGAACATCACCCCTGGCTATCTACACCCCTGGCTACCTAGATTAGGTTTTTCAGATGATCTCTGGCCACCCAGCAACTGTTTACAACAGCAGCATCTGCAGACATATCTGATCTGATAAGGAGAGAAATCATCTGATGTTTGAAGTGCTGCTCACATACCTGATGGTCAGCAGACATCTTATCAAACTCATCTATGCAGCAGATTCCTTGATCAGCAAGGACCACAGCTCCTGCAATTATTATTCTGTCTGGATCAATCATTATCTGATAGGTTCCATGACAAAACAGCGCAAACTATGCTGACATTGATGAAGACAGGAATCCTCTAGACTGCAAGAGTAGTTCATATGGATGAGTAGACAGAAAATAAGAGCATTTTTCTGCCATCAATATTGGGGATGAAAAGATGACCCACCTGCTTCGAAGACATAGTCTCCACTCAAAGCATCCTTCACAACTGCAACAGTCAAACCTGCTGTTGTGGTTGTGTTCCCACACACATATATGCCACGAGGTGCCAATGCTGAAGCAGCTTGTAGCAGCTGACTCTTGCCAAGCCCAGGATCACCTGCAGTAATTTAAACGAAATCTATGAACCCAGGTTCCTTATGTACAAGAAGTCAGCTTGTAGTTGAAGTAGATTACCTGCACTGAGCAATGCAACTAGGGACTTAGAAGCCTAATTGTCACTATACATGTGTAGAGTGATAAAGAGAAAGCAAAAGGTGGAATGTACCAACAATGATCACATGAATGTCTCCCCTGACAGGCACCTTGTTCTTGTCCATCACATGTTTCCTAACACCTCCAAACAGGGCAAGAGCAATACCCGCTACACAAAAAAAATCAACGGGTCACAAATGACATCACAAAACATCAGCTTGATAGCAATGTATTGTCATGTGGAAAAAAAAAACGTGCACACACACAAATAGGGCACTATATGAAATTGTTCTGATGTGTTGAACTACTTTCAGAGATGAAAGGGTGATGAAACCGGTGTCTTACCTTTAACAAGCTCATGGCCATAGATGGAAGGACAGATGGAATGAAGTATCCAGCGGAACAGATCAGGACCTGCTTCATCTACAAAGTTTGCCACCAACTCTAGATCCACAGGAGAAAAGCCTGAGGCATTTGATGGAGCAGCCAGGTTTACATTGCTCTTTTCAGGTTCATCCACCTCAGTTTGTTGGCTCTTTGTATTTGTGATAGAGACTGCCTCAAGATATAGATGGTACAGGGACTGCTTGCCCTTTGACTTTCCTGAAGAAAACAGATGAGTCCAGAAATGTGAGTGAATTGAACTGACTGAAGGTTTACATAATGAACACAGTTGGAATCAATCCCCCAATGACATGTAATACCCACATAGTGTCCAAAAGTACTTACCACCACCACTCCCAACATCTGTGCTGGGGTTGATGATCTCAACAATACCACACACGGTAACAATATCACCAGGAATACAGGCATTGACAAGATCCTCTGTCAACTCACATTCGACTGTTCTGGGCAATCGACCCTCCTCATGGCCATCCAAATTTGATATCTCCTGAAGTCTGCCATGACATGTTCTTTTCAGTAATGTGGCAATGAAGTGTGGAAAAATTAAATCAACCCCAAATTCTGCCTTAAGTATTACAGGAGGAAGAGGGGTGCAGGAACAATTCTCCAAGGAAAACTGCTTGATGACAGATCTATACTCAGCTCCTGGCTTCTCATCTACTCTCATCAACTTTGTCTCATCAACTGTACCTTATTTTTTGGAAGTCCATCAGCTTTGCAGTTGCTCGCTCTGGAGTGAAGGTCTTGCTTCGGCAATTAGCACTGCAGCTTGAGGGTGGAGAAAATCTCCCACTCTTAAACTGGCGTGTAATGACTCCCTTACACTTGCTACAGGTAAAGTCCATACCCTTGACTAAAGGCTTCACCACACTCATCCTTACAACAGTTCCTCGCACTGACACTAGCTTTCCTGCAAAATGATTAAAAAAATGGACAAATGCAAACCCTTAACACTTTTTTTCTTTCTAAGCATTGACACTCCTGATGTGTGAACGCCACAAAACAAAAAATTGCTCCATGTCAGGCATCCAGAAAGGATGCCCACATGCTTTTATCAGGTTCTGAAAAGCAATCAGCAAAAAAAAAACCTTATGGAGAAGATGGGAGGAGAACTCACCAAGACATGATGCCTTCAGGCTTTTCAATGCAAGCAAGGAATCAGGGTGGTTGTGCAACCGAATGTTAATCTTCCCAGGAGTTGCCACCTGCTTATTTGTGCAGAATAGTACCTGCAATGGACAGAAACATGAACACCCAATGAGTGGAAAGAAGAGATCTGCAAAGTGTGCTTGAACATTTACACACTCCTGAAAGTGTTACCACCATAAAGCCTTGCAATGCTAGAAATCTCATTGCTACTGCAGATGGGGTAAATAAACCTCATAGGCTGCAGCACCCAGGCATGACAGCGCTTCATGAGGTGCAACCTCCAAAGCAACAAAGAAGTCACCAACAGAGCACTGTTTGTGAAGAAGTTGGAAATCCACTGTCATTGTATATATCATGCTCTCCAGCACCACCTGTAGAGAGAGTCATGGCTGTTCCAAATTAGTCAGAAAATCACAAAAGTTGCTTTGATGCTGAGAGATCCAACATGGCTTCAAATCCAGTAACAGACAACTCTAGAGACCCATTCTCTTTGGCCGGTAGTTATCTATGAACATGTGACTGCCATGGTTTCCCCTATCTATGAACAGGGGACTGCTACCAAGTGAAGCAAACAGCAGTTTTGCATGGGATAAAACATGGGTTATGCTGTGGAATTGCAAAGCAAAAGACTAGAAGTTTATGTCCAATGCAGTTGTGGATGGATGCTTCAGGGCATGCAAAGATGGTGGTATATGCACAAACACAGAAAGCAGGGGGAAAAAATGGAAGTAAAATGCACATGTGTTCTGTTGTCATGAATTGGGCTGAATTGCTTTTTCTTGAGATCAATGCTACTACTACCAAAGCAGCTTCCAGTTCCAGCCAATCCTGGAAAGAAGATCCAACACTGTTGGAAATTGCTTGCTTGCTTGCAACCTTCTTACATGCAGTTTTGTAAGATGAAAATCAGCATCCAAAAAATAAACAAACAAACAAAAAATTCCACTTCTTTCAGTCAAACCTGTGCGAGAATGTGTCTGGCAGAATGGGTTTGCAAGAAATCAGCCAAGCTTGCCAAAAGCACAGCTCTGCGGTCGTCAGGTTTGAACTCCTCCCCTGGAAAATACTCGAGCCATGAACTGGGGATGGCTGAGTCTTCAGCACAAGGACCCTCTTTGGATCCATTGGATTCCATGACTCTCACAAAGCAAAACCAGCCTTCTAAGCTTTAAAGAGTTTCTGAAGAAATTCACGCACGCGCGGCGGTGGCGGAGGAAAGTTGAGGAGGGCGGGTGGAGACCCAAGGCGAGAGCGTGTGATGCGTCGCTTTTCGTATCCGCCTGTCGGCGGGAAAACCCATTCGGCCAAAGGCGATAGAGACGCGAACACGACACGAATTTCAAAGCGACCCACTGCGTTTAACAGGCCACTGTTTCAACAAATACATCGCTACATATCTTCGCTAGATTCAGACAAATTCGTTAGGGTTTTCTCTCTTGTTTTAAAAAAAATTGTCGCTGCGCATGTCTGGCCATAATAAAGTGCAAAGCAGGCACACAGAGAGACAGAGAGGCAGAGAGGAACAGGGAGCAATGGACGGACAGTCGTCCCTGGTGCAAGAAGTGCTTGACGTCGGCTTGCCATCATCACTAACTAGTCCAAAGGAATCGGCCATCGATTACCTCTACACAGCGTGCTACTGGTATGCAAATCACAGGCTTGCTTTCTGCAACTAGGTTTCTGGATGTTTGCAAAGCGCATGATCAACTCGGTACTGCAATTTGAGGTGCTTCATTGTAAGAATTTTCCATTTTTGGTAAGGATTCTGAAAATCACCCATCATCTAAACCCTAAACCCCATCATCCTCCATGTGGTTTTTTGGAATTATGGGGGTGGGGGGGCACAGTGAGGAGAATGTATACATGTTGTGCAAGAGATTGTGTCAACTGGGACTAGCTATGCCTGATGCATCTGATCTTTTTGTGGTCTTCATATCCAATTCCAACTGCAAGGTGAAACATACATACCATACATACAGACATGCCTTCCTTTTGGAGCAAACTTCTTCTTGTAGGGTATGAAACCATACATACATTGCTATCTGGAGTTTGTTGTTCTCCGAACTGTTTTTACTGTTTCATGAATCTTTTCCTTTTTTTAGGGAGTTTGGTGCTCAATATTATGCTTCATCAACCGTCATCATACACTCTTGCTTCTGCAGGTTCCACTATGGCGACAGAAGAGCAAGTCTTCACTTGAAGAGGGCTTTTGTATTTGGGATTACCATGTAATTTGCATCCAGGTGCTTTTCTCTCATCTTGCTTTAAGGCAACATATAATGCCATCTAATGTCTGGAGCTTTTGAGAAATTACAGGGAAATCATCATCTTCTTCAAATCAAGGTATGACATCTGAGATGCATCATTTCTTTGCAATGTGCGTGAGGCACGACTGGTGAGTGATAACGAAACACTGCTGACTTGTTATCAAACACTCTAGAATGGATGCTGTTTGTATGGTTGTTGATTGCAGAAAAACTTGAAAGGAAAGGGGAGTGCACAAGTCTGGGATCTGGATTCCACTCTTCCTTTCCCCACATCCCTAGATCAGTATGTGAGTGAAGCACTTCGTCCCTGGGCAATCTGGGATGCCAAGTTCTTTAGGTGGGTTTTTCCACACCTTTATTTTGTTTTCTTTTCTGAAAAGAAAATGTGTATGAAGAGCAAGCATTTTTTCATTGGGAGTTCTACTTGCTCTGACTGATTCATGTACATCTGCAGACTCTACAGAGTAGTAGCAGTGCCAATGTACCTACAGTATTTTGCTTCAGATAGGAGACATATGAAGGGTGAGGATGGAGATTGGAGAGCGACTCCTCCTCTGTATGACTGTATTGTTGGTGAAGGTATCAAAAATTTTGATAATTTGTGTTGCAGAAAAGGCCTCTGCAGAATTGAAGATGAGGGTATGGGTGGCAGGATTTCAGGTTCACACCTGTGTTGCTGTTATTTTTCTTTGAATCTTGTCTTGTTTCCAGCCATTTTTTTAGCATGACTTATACCCATGATTGTGGCAGATGGAGCAATACACAATCTGGAGGAATACATAAGAATGAAAGATGAGCAAGTTCTAGGGGACTCAAAAGAGGCACTAATGCAAGTAACAAACAGGAAATTTGGGGTGCTTCTGAGTGAAGATGGACTGCTGCACTTATTTGCATAGTCCCTTCATAAGCGTCTTCATGGCTACCTGTTCATGGGTAAGCTTTTTCCTGATATGCAACATGAGTGTTGGTAAATGAGTCACATTTCTTACATTTACAACAGCAATTTCATTTTAAACTGCCCTGCAGCTTTGGCTTGATGGTGATAGTTGGAATGCCGTTGCTCATGGATTATTTGCCTGTGAGTTGGAACACAGTTTCAACTCAGATTGTTAGTGTCAAGGCTCCTAAATTGGAACCTAGTCCCAAGGATAGGGATGTTGAGACTTCATGATGAATGTGTCAAGCATCTTTGCATCATCTTTGGTGTACAGTGACAAAGAAAGATCCTGATGCAGCTATTAGAGGACCAGCAGTGCACAACAGTTCATTGAGGCACAACAATCACCCGAACAATTTAAACGTAATTCAACCATGTGGGGTGAACAACAGAACTATTGCTTTTGAAGATGGCCAGAATTTTCAGGACATCCAGCTGTGTCAACTATAGATAGGGTCAAGGTTTGAAGGAAAAATGCCTGGGGTTTCTTTCATTTCTAGTTTTGTGGAACTTGAATAATTACAATATTTCAACAGAAGAAACTATCAATGTCTGAAGCAATACTTAAGCATGGATTTGAAAAGCAACCTGATGAGGAAATTGTAGATGATGGCTGACTTGAAGTAGAGTTGAGGCTAAGTCTCACGACCTGCTATAGAAACTTAGTTGATATAGCATTTTTCTCAGCAAATTGCTCTGTTTGCAGAACTGCATCTTTCAGAACCCTGTACAATCTTGAGTGCTTTGATTTGCTTCTGGTTCTAGCTGACTATTCCACATCCTTTGTACATAACTGAATGAGATCCATGGGTAAACAACATCTACAAATCCCTCATAATTTGAAAAAGCGAAATTCGTCACAGTAATTTGGAAAAGCAAAATTCGTCACAGCAATCGCTGTTAACTTCATGTTATGAAACTAATGGTGATTGACAAAATCTTCACATTTTTAGACAGAAACATGCACCACATGTCATACAAGTTTCCTAGGGGAAATGATATGAAAACAATGCCTCATGAGAAACAAGAAATCTCCACTCTCCAAATAAAGAAAAGCCAGAACAAGATTAAAACTTCTTTAAATGACAGAAGACTTCCAGAAAAGGACTCAAAATTGTGAACAAAGGGCAATACAGCAAAGACAACACAAGAACAAAAAACAAAAAATACACACTCGCAAATGCTATAAAAACAAGTATCCTTTGGCACAATATAGCTTTGAGAACACCCTCTCATCAATCCTTCAGATTGCCTTTCTGGGCACTTAGATTGCAATGTTACAATATAGTTCCCACTGAACACTTCCAGTTTGACTTGAATTCACAGCTATTGACTACCATGCCTTTTTTCATCTGTATCTCCTATGAATTTCAGCAGATGTGTTCCAATAATTCTTTTATGCCAGTCACTTGTCTGCAAACATATCATTTTAGATAACCCTGGCATAAAAGGGTGCAATTTTATTGACAGAACTCAAAGGTGGACACAGTTCAAGATCAACCCATGTAAGCGTTGGAGAAGACTGTAGATGGTTAAAACAGGAGGCCACACCAACATGAATCTTCTTGATGGTTGTGTCCACCTAATGGCAACAACTTTCCAAGTAATACTCCAACTTCACAAGGGCAGCAAGACAAAAACTAACTGCAGTCTAGAAGCGGGAGGCGACTTGATCAAAACGGGGAACATGGACCACATCCCCCCATGAGGCCATTGTGAGAGGTGTGGAAATAATCTTCTTAGCAACTGCTGATATATCTTGCAAGGTCAACGACTGCACACCTTGAATAAACTCATTAAGTTCCTTGCGACTTCCATAAGTTAGGATCTGCCGCCCAATATCCTCAGTAACAACAACTCGAGACTCCAAATTCATCAAAACAGCTGAAATTGTACTGTTCTTTGCACGTTGCAACTCAACCTCTGTAACTTCACCAGGTGTTGCAACAGCAATGAACTCCTTGGTGGCAATATCAACCAGATAAGGAACAAATTCGGTACCTGATGTTGCATGGATCCCAAAAAGTCCAGTATCATTATAGATGCTGTTGAAGGCTGTAAATGAGTGCACCTGCTCATACCGGTTGAGTACCTGCAACAACAACATGTCAATGCCAAACACCATATATCAGAAACAATTATCTAATTGAGCTTCAGAACTCTCAGCCCAAGCACAGAGTGCTGTCAGCCTATCAGATGATGTTTAAAACCTTTACAAAAATATCTGGGATGACTTCATGAGTGGGACAAGAGACACTAGAACCATTGGCAAAGCAAAAGAGTCCTTGCAATGGGGTTTTCCTTCAATTATCACATTTTGTTTGCAAGTGTACATTCTGCTAGAGGAGAATATCACAAATATTGACTCATCATTTGTGAAAAGAGGATCAGTGGCTGGGATAAGTATCTTTCACTCTCCCCTTTCACATTCTTTTTGGCAGCATTTTCAGCTGCACATTGACAACTTCTGCTAATAAGTCAAAAAAAGAAATTTGGTTGACTGTGTCCATCAAGACTAACCCACTCAGTAGACAGGGAAAGACTTCTTAGAAGGTCCCTGCATTACAAAAACAAACCAAAGAACCATATAGTAGTCTCAATAAGGGAGAACAATGAGATTCAGTGAGGAATTACCCGTGTATACAGGCGTGAGTACATTCCTTTCCCAGGCCCTCCAGTAGAGAATGATCCTCCTCCACCCAAGAGAGTTTGCAAGACTGTAACAGCAAATGAGTCCTTCTCATTTCTCCAACCACCTGGCACCTCAAATGCAAGTGCAACATGAGTCTTTGGAGAATCTGCTGCTTGCCTCCAATCACCTCCCACATACTCATTGTGCACAGGAGCAGGCTGTGGCACTGGAGGCAAATCTGCCAGCAAAGGCTCAGCCACTGAGAGCAGCTCCGAGTGATCCACTCCAGAAGCTGCCAGCACAATCCTGGGGGCGGTGTAATTCTCTGCAACGAAGTCATGCAGCACTCCACCATTCAGCCGTTTCAGCGCAGATTCAGGAGCCAGAAGGGGCTGACCTAAACCTCCAACGAAGCCAGCTGAGTGCAGAGCCTCCAGGATGACGCACTGGGGATTGGACGCCATCTCTGCGATCTCCGCCTGCACCCTCGAAAGCTGCTCGTGCACCTCCCACTCGTTGAAGATGGGGTTCCGAACGGTGTCAACGAGAATCTCCACGAGCTCCGGCATGAAAGTTTTGATGGAATCGCCTGTATAACACATCTGCTCACGGGATGCGTTCGCCAATATGTTGCCGCCGATCGCTTCCACTTCTCTCACCAGCCGGAAATGCGATCTATTGCTGGTGCTCTTGAATGCCATCCGCTCCAACAGATGCGATGCGCCTGTAGAAGCTGGGGTTTCATTCTTGGAACCAGAGTCGATGAATATCCCGATGGTCGTAGTCGCCCCGGGCGTATTCTCCGACGCTATCTTCAAGCCGTTTCCCAGCGTAGTGATCTTCGTCTCCGCAGCCTCGATCGCATCAGGTAACGGCTTCGGCAGCCGAACTCCCTCCAACGGCTCATACAGCGCGGGAAGCGGCGTTGTAGGTTTCTCTCCCAGAAGCCAAGCCAGCACCCCGCTTTTCTCCGGCGCTTGCACCGTCGGTACTGCTAGTCTGGCTACGGCGCTGGTGCGGATCAAGCGCTGCGAACCTTGCGCCAGCAGCTTGGCTAGCCGCCAGTTATTCCGAACTCCAGCACCCGTCATGACGACGACTTCGACTTCTGATGTGAAGCAACAAGCCGCCGTGAAGGTCCAGTCGATAACGAAACAAACACCACCAACAAAAACCTCGTTCAACTGCGGATAAGAAACACAAAGAGCTTACCTTGGATTTGATCTCAATGAAGCTCCACCTCCTCCGCCCTTTGGAGCTTTCCAGAAAACTAGCGCTCGCGGGATTCTTGTCTCCCTCTCCGTCTCCGCTTCCCGTGGGAGATCGAAGGTGCAAGCGCCGAAGAGGGGAGCCAGGGGCCTGGCGACGATGGGCTTCCTCGGTTGTTATTATTAGGGTTCATGAGTCCCAGGCTCTTTTAGCCAGCCTTTTTTTCTCACTGGCGAAATTCCGCCAGAAAACCGAATTTAAAAAACACTCGAAAATGAAGTGATTTTGGAGGTTTCCAAATCGCCAGAAGTGCGAAAGAAAAAAATTAAAATCGCAATATTTCTTTTATATCTAGTTTTCATTGTGTTATAGCCAGAAATAATAGAGGGATGGTTTTAATTATTTGTGCTTCGTTTCTTTTTTATAGCCAAGACGAAGTGATTTTGGAGGTTTTCAAATCGCCAAAAGTGAGAAAAAAATTGAAATCATAAGGTTTCTATATTTAGTTTTCACTGTGTCATAGCCAGAAATAATACAAGGATGATTTTAATTATTTGTAATTCCTTTCTTGTTTATATTGCCAAAATGAAGTGATTTTGAAGGTTTTCAATCGCCAAAAATGAGAAAAAAATAATTTAATTGCAAGATTTCTGGTGCTTATGTCAGGTGCTTATGTTAACAGCATCTAGACCATGAAATCTGGAGTGGTTTGTAATGAAGAACAAGTAGAAGAATATGGAGGCAATTAAGAGGAACACTAGTAATTTAAGAGTAGTCAATTCCCAGCACAGAAGGCACCAAATGGGAAGCAAAAGTATCCCATCCAATTTTGTGATTGTATATGTCCAACTTAGCACAACTTGCGCTCTACCATCTTGCATAAGCATGCACAAAGTATCAACAGGATTTTAAAGACATCTGGAATTGGTAAAAATGAAATGTCCGCAGATTGTTAACATCACAGAATCCCTCTAGTTGATGTTGGTGTGTAGGGAACTGAGAAGGGGAAGTTCATTCCAAAACTCAGCATGACCTTGTAAGCTTGAGGGAGAAGCTCTTCTTATAGCAATAAGTGTCCCATCCTCAAGGCAACTAGAATACTCTGTACCAAATCCACCTGAACCAATATGACAAAGCTTGTTGAATCCTCCTATGACTTTTGTGAGCTGTTGAATTGTGAACCATCTGATGCTATTTGGAACCTCCCAGTGATATATGTATCTTTTACTCCCGCACTTGAAATGACAATGAAGTCCTTAAGGGCTCCCATAATGATTGATTTGTAGGCTGTTGGCAAGTTGCGCTTGCAGAAAGAACTGACCACTTGCCACTGTTAGAACTGCATAGATGTCCTTAGTCAAGGCAATGCGTGACAGGCTATTGACTGCTTTTGAACATTTAAGCCCAAATCCCTGGTCCAACAAACAGAAAGACACAGTATCAACAAGCACATTTGCAAGACCATTTGCTTGGTGGCATAATCCAACGTAGAGCCATGTGCACTCACTTAGGTTGATCAGCTTGTGGAATGGGTTGCAAATTGCATGTTTCACAGTTATACAGTAAATTGCATGTTTCACATTCTCTTGGAAACAGTTGCCATTACAATATCTGCACGCATGTTATGGCACATCTGATTTTCAACACTTCAGGATTCTCTGGGATAATATGTAGCCACATGGAGGCCATTAAATTGGCTTTCCAATAACAGTCTACCTCTTTGAATGCAAAATGTATCAAAATGCAAAAAATCCTAGCAAAAAGGTAAACCACTTACATACTGAATTGTTATTGCTTGGAGTATGTAATGTCCTTTGAAGTAGTTGCTCATGATTGATCCGAGAAAGTGAATGTGGCTGTTAGAATGACTTATGGGGTTATGAGATGCCTGTGATATGGCTCCATCAGAAATCACCTTTCTGAAGCAAACTAACTTGATGCAAGATAATACATGACCCAGACTATGGTACTTTCAAAGTTATGTGAAGGGCAGAGGATAAGAGTTTGTATTGTACAAGAACTTGAGAGGCTCCCCACATAATGGTTGTCCAGCAAATATGGTAACAAAATTTTAGTACATTTACATGTTAGAAACATAAACATGTGAAACTTTTTAAAATCTTATTAAAAAACTAACGAAATTATAATGAAGACAATCAACAACCTTAAGAATACATTCAAAGCATTCTTATAATGGCAGGTGCTAGTAACATGTAAATGAATTCCAAGAGCATATGTTAAGAATCTTGTTACAGTTAACCATTGTAATGGAGAAAAATAAAATGCACAAAAGAAAATATTTTGAATAGTTAGTCACCATAATTAGAACAAATCCATTGTAACTACAAGTATTGCAAACCATGGAAAATGCATTTATTGCTATATAACAATTCTAGGGTATGTATTTACCTTGTTATATGCACATGGATGTATCAAGGTAAAGTACTTACCCACCCAACACTGGTTGAAAGGTTGAAACTTGAAACCCTTGGAGTTCAGTTTGTCAAAGAGGGTTGGCTTGCACTCTAAGGTTTCTGTTTGCTTGTCCATAATGTAAAGCACCAGCAGAAAATTTCTCGTGTATCTGGAGGGCACATTACCAAGCAGAACTTTTCTTCCACAAACGGTGGGGCACTTTGAAAAGTGGAATGCCCACTCTGATGAGCATTTCAATTTTTCTCTCTTTCTTTCCATCTACCCACCAGGTATTAGAAGAAAAAATTATTAGTTCTGTTTGTTAACACCCTCAGAACAGGGCATTCCTGAATAACCACCCCTCAGCTCCACCTCAGGTAGGTGCTTATTTTGGGAACACCCTACTCCTCACACATTGCCATACTCATAAAGTCCCCTCAAGACAATCTATTGTGCTTTTTATTGAAGATGCCAAACCACAATAGATTATAGCATTATTTTGGGCCCAATCCAATTACTGAAACCATGGAGAACCTCGCTGGGCAGTGAAAACGGTTTGCTGCCCAAACAGCTGAAAATGTTATCACATTGCAGTTCCAAAGTCAGATCATACAAACCCTTCAAATCAAAAACTACAACATCAAGTAGAGATTGTCTTAACCCCATGACCCATCTTCTATGTGAAGAGAGCTTATTCCAGAGGGACACTTGGCACAAGATGAGGAAGAACTCTAAGGAGAGAACTGCCATAAGTGGCATTTGTCTGGTAAACCTTCAGGGTCCTAGACCAGCAGCAGTTAGGAGAAGGAGTAGGCTCTAGTGCTATGTTGGGCAACTATACTTCAGGAAAATGAAAACTCTGGAATGTATCTGAAAGATCTTTCAATTGATCAAGATTTGAGATTGTACATCCAAAGTCTGACTATGTAGACTTGATTCCAAACACACATGCAACAAATGACACAAGTAAAAACACCTAGGTTCTAATAGAAAACTTTTGTGGAATTTGAACCTACAATATGAGTGACCATATCTATGACATTCCAGAGAAATCTCCGCAAACTTTGAAGGTAACTTGACCGACTTCACTCATAACCTTACAAGAGTCACTCTATGAAAGCTTTTGAAGGTAAGCTTCATTTAATTTTAGCTTGTCCTGTACAAGTGACCACAAGTATGTAGTTGATTCTCTGCAGCCCTAATGGAGTGCAAGGAGATTAGCTCATTTGCCCAATCAAAACCTTGGTTAGGATGGGGACTGGGGATCCACACCTCTCTCATGTCCATGTTCACTCCTCAGGTACTTGATGCACACGACTCAATTAGGAAACATATCTTTCCCATCAGCCAGATCAGATCATGATGACTTTCTGCAACACAGCATTTAATTGCTTCTATATAACATTATCTCAAATCCAGCACTCACAGAATCCATTGTCAATCATGTTCATTAGCAAAACCCCCAAAGTAGCCAAAAGGCCAAAACATGGTGAACCTATCTTTTATCATGATTATCTTTTGAATTTGTCAAATCTGAACATAATAATTTCTTGAGAGGTAGGCCTCTAGAACAACGATAAGCGTTGACAAGAAAAGCCAAGCCAAAATCACTAAATGGCAAAACAAGCAATCAGCAGGATGAGAGGCGAGCTATCTTGTCCCGCAAATAGAAGAGCTTTGCCCTCCGCACTTTCCTCTTGCTCAGCACCTTCATTTCCTTTATGTTTGGTGAGTACCTGCGAGCATAAATGTATAGTCCTTATATGGCAAGCACCTTCAGAGCCACTCACCCTAGGTTCTAAAGCCTGTGGACAGACATCAATCCTAATGCACTGACACAAACCCTAGTTAGACAAGGCTCCAGTGCTTTTGATGTTTAGGGTTCTCTTTTGTGCAACCTTGACCTGAAGCTGCAGCCACAAAGTCCAAGGAGTCCAAGACTCTTTGTGGATAATTTGAGCATTACAAATCCCTAGACTTAATCAACCCAGAAAAAGGGCAGTGGACACCATCACAGACAAAGAGGGTTAACTTTTGAAGGTAGAGTAGGAGGAGAACTGGATTCCAACCTCAGCACAAATAAGAAAAGGAAATGAAGAAATTGTGACTTTGCAATTTACATAGACAAAATGCACAGAAGCTAGCGAGCTTAGTTCAGGGAAATATTTACTTACAAGGGAAAAACAATCTCCACACCAACCCCAGCCATCACTCTTCGAATTCTGAAAGTAGTATTGATGCCTGCATTTCGTCGAGAAATTACAATTCCTCTCAATAATGACACCCTCCGCTTGTTCTCTGGCACTTCCTGCATGCAGAACAGACAATTGGGTAACACTCCCACTCTAAACCACCAAGACCATCTTAACTCAAGACATGTATTTGGCATGAGGTTTCCATTACATCATGCACAGAGCAGCCTCCAGATAGAAATCTTCAGCATAATCTCATACCACAAAGCTGTATATGTAACCCACTCAAGTAAATTTGAGCCCCCCAGCACAACCACATGAGTGATAAACTCTTAGCAAGACAAAAAAAACTAAAGTCGGTAGAAAAGCATGTGCTAGATTTAAGATCAAAGCTTGTTACAGAGAACATAGGTACAAAATAGCTTGTGATATTTCAAGGAACTTACAAATCTAATCTGGACAACATCACCAGGCCTAATATCTGGAAGTGTGATGTCCTTAGTAGCAGCTAGAAGTGCCTCACTGTTCAGAATCTGCACATGATTTAATTCCACACAAAACTGTCAGATAGCAAAAGAAGAGCTAAGGGTTCAAGGTTCAAATCTGCAGATGATTTACTTAAGCAGCTACTGTGCAGAAGTAGATGGGACAGCTTCCATTCTTCAACTCTGCCAGGCTGACCGGCCAATCTGTTAGAGTTGATTTTGTTGTAATGCCCCAGGTTCTCCTCTGTTATAGAAGCTATTGAATTTCCTCAACGCTTCAAGAAAACATGTAAGAAATTTGGAATACATAAAATCTGGGCACTTTGATGCAAGGAGTGAATGTTAAGGGACCATTCACCCTTTGATAGAAAGAGACAAAGGGTCTGTACACTCACTTTCATGATGTCTTTAACCCGTGGTGTGACCTTCTTTGGGGTTAGAACAGCAGGAACTGCATCTTCAGTGGTCTCACCGAAAGACTCTTCAGTGCTTGCTTGTGCTTCAGCCTCAGTTTCTGGTGCCGTAGTTACAGATTGAGCAGCAACACTTAGACCCTTGCGGCCCGCAACTGGTTTCCGAGATTTAGCAACCTTTCACCCAAGATATACCTCCACTCATCAGACAGACAAGACAAACACCAAACAGAAGAAACAGGCATATGAAGGACACTTCTTTGCCTTTCTACCAACATTCTCATTAAAGTTCGGAAACAAACCACCCATCGGCCTACAGAACCATAACTGACTGATGTAAAATACATGCATCTCGGCTGATGAGATTTTTCTGGCTTTGGCAAAAAAGTAGGAAAAAACCCCATGGTGATGAAGAGTGGGGGGGTTTGAACTGGTGAGCGTCATGCCATAGAGAGGATGTCCGGCATTGGATTTCCAAATGACAAGTAAATCATACTGAACATACTGAAGAATTAAGGCAGAGAAGGTTTGCAAATACCTGAGAGGAGGAGACCTGAAGATGTTCAAAGCTCTGCCGTAACAAGGGTTTCCCTAAAAAAGACGTTGATGAATTGAGACCGGTAATCTTCAGCTTGGAAGGAACTGCCAGCGCCCTACTTTTAAGAGGGCAGCTTGCCACCTAATTTCACCAACTGAAGATTTGTTAGGGGAAGAGATGGTATAAATGCACGTGGAGGACTGGTGAAGGTAAAACGAAAGTCCTCAAAGGAAACGAGAAAGGAAACAAGAAGAAGAACCAGGACCAGGAGTCGGGAAGGAAAAAACAGGAAACAAAATGCAAGTTTTTCGGAAGAAAAAAGCTTCAAAAAAACATACCTGGCGTACACAAGAGGATGCCATATCTCTGAAACAACTTCCAAGCAACAAAAAATTTCTGCAACAGAAACAAAGATTCGGCAGCAATCTGAGCTTCTTCTTTAAGAACCTTTCTTCCCGCAAAGGATTTTTCACGCAGAAGCAAAATGACACAGCTCTTAGCAAAGAGAGACCTTATCCCAGTTTTCATCCGTAGCAGATTTTCATTCCCCCCTCGCTCTACTCTAGCCTCTAATTCCCCAATGCAACTTTTGTCATCCATTATTATCCATCCATAGTGGGATGAAAACGCATACTTGCTTTCCTTGATCTCCCTCCAGCCACGTTTGTGTTCTCGGAATCTAACGTATGGGATATGAGCCGTCGGATCTCCAGTCGGACGGCTCGATTTCCCGATGGTAATGAGGGAGGCACATCTTGGATAATATTTGGCAGTAATGGAGTCATCCAGATGATCGTGGCAGATCTGAGTCCGTTCATCTGGTGAAGAGATGGACCGCTGGACAAACACAGAAGGAGGTGAAAAGTGAGGTGCATTGAAAGATCTGAATTCTACTAGTAAGATTCATTGCCTGAAGTTAGTAGGTGACGTTTTAGGTATAGGGGAAGGTCCTCTAATAAGGACCTTTTTTGGATTCAAGGTCCCAACCCGAGGCCAGTAGGCCAAGGGTCCAGGACCGAAAATCTGGAAGGTCCTGATTATAGGACCTTCCAAGTCACAACAGATTTTTACACTCAATTTTTGGTTTTTTTAGGATTCAAAAAAAATTGTAAGGTGCCAGTAAAAAGGGCGTTAAGGTACCAGTAAAAGGGCGTAAGGTACCCTGTAAAAGGGCATAAGGTGCCAGTACAAAAATTGTAAGGTTCCAGTAACTTTTTAAACAGGAAAGTTCTGCCGCGTAAGGGGACCGAGACTATACAGGAAAAAATTCAGACGAGACTTTAGGACCCTGGTTAAAGGTCAGAACTGGTTCTATGACCTTCAGTTAAGGGTCAGAACCAGTTCTTTTGATGAAAGTAGACTTGGATACCTTACCCTAAGGTCAATTTTGTCACTAAATAATCCTCAAAATAGGGAAATGAAATTTTGTGAAAATATGAAGTTGACATGATGAAAATCATCATAATTATCATAGGCTATATATTCTGAATAATTTCATTAGTCATATCACAATATAATAGTAAATGATGGAAATAATAATAATTTTTCAATAAATTAAATTAAATTCATTTTTTGAAAGAAAATAATTATTCGTTTTGTCAATGTGGAAACTAACCCTAGGCTACGATAATAGGATTCTTTTTATACAACTTGAAAAGCCCATTGCCCAAATGACTCAATCCTTCGACTATATGATGATTTTGAGATTGATTTTGGGACTTGCATAAATCACCACTAGAGATTTTGAAGATTTTTTAGTTCCAAGACCACTTTGTTTCTGCAATAGATTAAAGCCAAGGAAGGGTCTACTAGGGTGGAAAAGCTTGTGCAAAATACTCAAGTCCTTGGCTAAGGGGAGATGTTTCCAACTAGCTTTCATCATTTATTATGTAAATAATGTGAATGCACCATTGGTTTTATTGCGTTTTGTAGGGCAATGGGCCCCACTACACACACAAAAATGAGGCAATGCACACATGTCACATCAAATTGTTTTATAAAATATATTAAAAATCATTTTTTGATTAATAAAATGTAAAGTCATTTACCCATCTTATTATTAAACACATGTCAAAACAAAATTATATATTTGTAACCCCCCTCGCCCCACATTCATTATTGGTTCTATGAAGGAAGAGAGAGAATCTAGCCCTAGAAAATGTTAGCTTTTCGAGGGTTTACTTGACGCAAAACCAACAAGCCACTTTGTTGTTTGATGGTTTCCACAGCTCTTGGAAGAAAATTTCAAAAAAAATTATTTCTTTTAGCAACTATAACTGCAAAGTATGCAATTATTGTAGAATTGCACATGGTGGGTGCTTACAAGGTCTCGTCTCGTGGTTTCGATAAATCACTTGAGCCCCGATGCAATTTTGGTGCAATGAAGCTAAACCTAAAGTCATTTAACCTAAATTAAATTACAGGACTATTTTTTTCTTAATATGGTTACATCTTTATATTGTGTTTTGGAACTTTTTTTTGGTATGTTTTGGATTGCTAGCTTCATTTCAAATTTTGCTACATATTCTACACAAAAATAAATAAAAATTTGAATGTTTTTTTTTCTAATTACCAACATATTTCTAAATTTTTTCTCCAAATAAAGTATTGATTACATACTTGATTATGTGATGCAATGGAGGGTTTTTGAATAAATATTTGAAGGCTTCCATGTGCCATTAGGCGCATTCCAACAATTTCACCATATGTTGGAATTGTCAACCAAGTGAAAATCCCTATTCGAAAAATATCTCATTTTGACCAATCAACAAGAAATTAAAAATTAATTCCTAAACAAATCGTTATATTAGTCCTTAAAAAATTCTATTGTTGGAACATCTTGGCTTCAAAACAATACATGAGGCTTCCACCTCATATGACTCCTTTCAAGATTTTTTGATTTTTGGTCTCCTCATTCATTTTTAACATGGCAATGTTTGTTTAGGAATTGAAGGTTGTTTTGTATAAATAGTCAAAGATTTCACTTCACCAATGTAATATGAAAGAGAAGATTGTCGAATATACTAAGGGGCAATTCTTTGATATAATCACTTTGATCCACCTCTTAAATGAAAGACGATGATATGCCTTGATGAATTTTTCCCAATAGACTTTTTTTAAACTAAAAGTAAAAAAAATTAGTGTTTTTCCTTCCGACAATTATTTGTTGTGGTGTATTTGCCTTTTTCTTTTATTTAAAATATTAATGACATAAAAAAATTGAATGTATCATAGGTACACTTTTTTGACTACCAATTGTTCACTTTGCATGTAACATGGCTTTGTTTGATGTATTGCACAAACATCAATTCAGTTTGTATTCCAATTGTTAGCCTTTTTTTTCAAAATGCTTGTTTCTTCCTTTTCATAGTAATTTCATCGCAAAGCTTTATAGATCCTAGATTGTGATCTAAACACATACCCTTTGACCTTTGGCTAGGGCATAACATATTCATGCTATAAGTAAATTAAAAATTTAAAAAATTGCAAGTTTTTTTCCCTAGTTTTGGATATTCTAAGTGGTTTTTTACTTTCATTGTGTGTTTCTCAATTTTTGACTAAAAAACAAAAAAAACATTCATTTCCATAACTAACTAATAAACCATTTCTTATGAAAACAACTCAAAAGGCTTTAAGAAAGCCTTTGATTGCCTAAGAAACCTTTATGAGCCTAGATGAGCCTAGATAAACACGTTATATACTATAATGCAAAGGGGCAACCAAAAGAATATTAAATACAATCATCACATTTCCATTGTCAATTTGGTTTTGCTTTGAATGTATTTTGGTTTGCCCATAATGTTGTCATCATTAGTTATTTGTTTTAGCACTATAATGTCCCCAATATAAATCTCGTTATCTCAAATTAACATTAGGGCCTCACAACTAGGTTAGTAAGTTAAAAAAGGCTTTGTATTAAGTTCTTGAAGGCTTATTGTTAATATTTTCCCCAAGTTGATAAAAGCTAATATGACAAAAATACATAAGAGTTTACTTGTGGCCCCAATTTAAAAGTCTTTTATGAAGAGCATAATACTTTTTATATTTGGTGTGCACATTGTATCCATGAATACTATTGTGGTTTATGCCATTGGCCCAAATGTGAATGGGTTACCCAATTAATTTTTCATTCCAAAACCATTTTTTAAAAAATAATTGAATTTATAATGACAAAATTAGTCCAAATTCAATATCTCTTGCACCTTAGGTCTAAAAATTTATAATTTTCTTTCATTAAATCCTACTTGCAAGGGGTTTTTTAAACAATACCACAAGTGTGCCCAATTTTTAGTTTTAATTTAAGTGAATTTTCAATGGAAAATTTATTCTATATTTAATCATTTTTCCACCATAAATCAGAATGTTATAAAATCAATTCAATGCACCCATGCTTATTGATTATTGAGGGGTTTCCAACAATACCAAGAATGCAACAAAAGGTGCCATGGTTTGGGAGATCATCTCAACATGACAAACATAATGAACGAACTACATCCTTTCTTCATAAATAGATATTTCCTGAAAAAATGGAGGAAAATATTGTTTTTCAAATGTTTCGTCCATAAACATGTGCAATTCCATTTGTAACAAATTGATGTAATTCAACCAATCTTATTTACTTACAACTTAATATAATAATTCATAATTTGTGTTCATATAATGTAAATAGTTCCACTCTAGTCTTGGGAAATGATGTTATATCTACTTATAGATGTAATACTCCAAGTAAGGCCGAAGGACCTTTTTCACTCTTAGAAAATAGATGTAACTTGATATAAATAAAGGGTAATTTGATAATTATGTGATTACATTAAGGGTCAAAATAAGTAATTTATTAAGTGTGAAGTTTCATAATTTAATAATGGTTTACAAGTGACTCGTGGTGAGTCATCATCAATTAGTCATGGCATTAATTAATGTGCATGGTTGAAAAATGATGATTCACCAAAACAATCATTGCACAAATTAATGTGCATACAAGGTTTTCAAAATTGTATTTCTTATATTCATTTTGCTTGATATATAAATGAATGTTTTGGACCTTTTGGAAACACCTTCAATTGATTAGAATGGAACTTGTTATATAAAGTTGAGAATTTCATAAAATAAGTTTAAAGATAAAATTGAAAAATTAATAAAAGTTTGTTCAAAACTTGATGCATAATTTGTGAAAGTGTAAAATATACGATAGGAAGGATGATCATTGCATAATAGACTCCATAGAAGGTAAATATATGAATAAATATTTGTGAGACCAATAACATAGATCCCCATAGTTATGTAATAAAAATACATAGTTTTGATCATTTAACCATTTGTTTTTTCACATTCACACTAACTTTTACCTAGTGTTCTATGATGGGTAAAGCCCAAGAGTGAAGGACATTCCCAATGTGGGGTTGGATTCAACTATTACCTGATTCGAAACCTTTTTATTTTGAAAATGCCCATGCCTTCATGTGGGGGTTTTACCCTACACTTTTCACCTATAATAACATTATTTAAAGGTTTTATTTTGTAGTTGCACCAAATCACTCTCTGGTATAATTTCCAATGAAAAGAAAGCCCAAAGCTATGTAATGCCCACTAAAGTACTTGGAGAATGTTATGCGAAAACTTGCTTTGGGTGAACCAACACTTGTGTTGGTAGTTGGTACCTTAGTAAAAATCCCAATATTCATTTAAATCATTTAAAAATATTTTAAATATTCAATGATTAAACTAAATCAAGGTTTTTGAGTTCAAATCTAACATTTTTGGGGCTTGATATGGCCATTAAAGTAAAACCACCCACCACCAAACACATACATAACACCAGACATTTTCCAATGTTTTACTCATTATTTAACCAAATTGAACGATTTTTGTGTCATTGGATGTGCAATGACATAGGTGGAGTGAGATGGGCTTTATCACTAGTAGAAAATGGCCATTTTGCAACTGGTCCTTGTGACTAGTTTTTAGTTGCAAGCGACATTTGCAACTAAAATCTTAATAGTCGCGTTGGACAAGTCGCATTGACACTAGTTGCAAACGACAACGAATTTTGGATGAAAAAAAAAATCAACAAAATACACCTTCATCCTTTGACTTGTCATATACGTATTGTCACTTGCAACTAGGATCCAACCTTTTGGTGAACAATGGGAACAAATTATGTGTTGCCACATGTCCCAACTCTTAATAATTTTTTTAAAAAATTAATTTTTTGAAATAATCCAAGACATTTAATTTTTATGCTTGGATGGTTTAGATTGTGACACATGGTGTAATATAAATTTGCCACATGGAATATTAATTAAATTTATTTAAATTCAATTTAAATCAATATTTAGGTATGTAGGTTGAACTAGATACCTACCTACCTATCTATATACCTACCTACCCATCTAGGCTAAACACCTATCTAGATGCGACCTATTTACTTACATAGGCCAAATATCTACTTAAGTAGGTAGGTAGAAAAGTAGGTAGGTAAGTTAGGGAAGTATGTAGTTAGGTGTAAATACATGAATATTTATATTTTATTTTGGGTTAAGTCGTTTTCATTGGCTCATCTCATTTGTCCATGTTTTTAAATATGAAATTATAAAGACAAAACACCTTGTTTATATACTTTTCAAGATGAGAATGAAAGCCAAAACATATGGGATAAACTTTTTAGTTGCAATTCATTTGCGACTAAACATTTTTTAGTTGCAAATGACTTGCAACTAAAAATTTTATGCCATATGTTTTGGCTTTTAATCTCCATTTGAAAAGTATATAATTAAATAGGTAAGTAACAATTAACTAGCTAACTAATTAGTTAACTAATTAATTAATAAAATTACTAATTATTTAATGAATAAAATATAGACAAATAAATTAATAAGTTAGTTAATTAATTAATTAAAAGTTAACTTAAAATTAAATAATTAAAATTATAAATTATCCAAGTAATTAATTATTTATAGTAATAATCATCAATATATTATGATTATTGAATTAACTATATTATTAGTTATTATTGAATATTACTTAACTTATTTAATAATATTTATTTTTCATTATATATGAACTATAATATCTATCAACCAATTTCATTAACTAGTAATGGCTAATATTGAAATAATTATATAATTATTAATTAATTAATATTTCATAACCAAATAAATTAATATGATAGCCGAAATATTCAGTAATTAATAATTAAGGATTATAAAAATTGAGTAGTAGTTTTTCTTAATCTAATAATATAATTAAAACCTATCCTAGGCTAATTATTTTATTAAAATTATTCCCACTATTATTTTCATTTTTATGATTAATAATAAATATAAATGTAAATATTTATTAGTAAAAATAAAATTAATAAAATTATTATTGTAGCTAGTTGGTAGCCAATGTTTTTTTTTTTTAATTTTTATTATT
>Ga0209208_10001713_pt1 | contig 31241 bp, 18 predicted proteins | sample S1TSphfallax_3_FD_187694 | JGI IMG/M metagenome (GOLD analysis project Ga0209208, IMG submission 187694) | Host-associated microbial communities from peat moss isolated from Minnesota, USA - S1T2_Fd - Sphagnum fallax MG (SPAdes) (version 2) | ecosystem: Host-associated > Plants > Peat moss >...
TTTGGGTCCTCCCTCATTTTCTTGGGGGTGGCTGGAGTGGCGTAGCCACGGGTTACCTACACTCGTGAATTTAAACACAATATCCTTGACTTGGTAGGCAAGGCCAACAAAACCAAACCAAACCCAACCAAACCAAACCTGACAATGTAGGTATATAGGCTGGCCACAATGCACAACTTGAAGGGGCAAATGGGGGGCTAGAGTAGTAACCTCCTCCCCTTTGCCCCCTTGCTGAAGCCATGGGGGTGGATGTGGAGCCTCACAATAGTGGTTGACAGCCTAGGGTTAAAACAAACTTTTATTATAAAATTTTACCACAGCCAAAAGAATTACCAACTATGTAGGATACCAATTGAAACTTTTCAAAAGATAGAAACTCATTTTTGTTTCCCAACACTTGGACTCCCCAAACTCTTCTTACATTGGTGTGTATTTAAGATTGAAATTATTTTCATCAACTTTTGGATTTTTTTTTTCTTTATTCTTTGTGTATGTGTATACATTAAGGTTGTTTTTGAAGTGATTTTCTATTGAACTATTTTGAATTTATCTTTGTATGATGTAAAATATAAATGTATCTTTAATATAAAAATATGTATTAGGGTTAGGGTTCTTGATCGATTTTTTTATTTTTAAAAAAATTACAATCTTTGTGCATGTACATGTTAAGAATGTATTTAAATTAAATTAAACTATTTTTAAAATAGACATTTACATGGAAGATGAATGATACCTCAAACTCCATAAATAAATTCCTCAATTTAACCAATCTCCACCTTTTATGACAATTATTTCTCAAATCCTCAACACGATCAAAAAAGGATATGACTTTTGCCCTTATCTTCTTATTTGGGGGTAAAGCAATGGCAAAAGCAGGGGCTTCAAGGGGGCTTAGATGTGCATGTCCCAAGGCCAATAGGGTGCATATGGTTTTTCACATATACCAGAGTACCTTGACAAGCTTCAACATTAATTATATTATTTGTAGAAATGTTGAAATTTTCAAATATTACAATAATAATAATAAATCAAAAGAGCAGAATTTTGTGAAGAAGGAGAGGAGAGAGTATTTTAGAAGAGTCAGGAATATTTTGGTTCTTTTTGACATGGAATCTTCATAATTAATTAATTAATTATTTGACAAACATGTGTTGAAGCTGGCCCCTGCACTACAGTATGCAATTTTACTGCTTTAGACCTGCATCATGTGCATCTGTTGTGTACGTCGAGATCTATTGCAAGATTTTGAAAGTTTGATAATTCGGTGAACAACTTATGTGAGCTGTATGTGAGCTGCTACAAGCCATCAAACTAAGTCGACAATTGCAGACTGAAAAGAGGTCTAAAATAATCTGAAGAATCATCCAATATCTTTTTAAATCAATTTGTAACTAATTTAATTCAAGATTTAAAAAGTTTCTTTTCTCAAGTAAAGTCCGAAACTAAATTTTTGGGGATTTTTTTTTCTCATATTCTTGGTAATGTCAAACTAGAATTCCAATCATAATTATTGAGGGGGAAACAAAAATATATATTATTGAGATGATGGCTTTTACCCATGAAATCAGACTCCATTTTAATAAAAATATATTTGGGATATCAAATTTGAAACCTCTTTGATTTGAAGGGTCTATTTTGCTAACAATCGCACCATGACGTATTATCTAACGAACTGAAATTTTTTGGCATATGATCAGGATTTGAAAAAAAAATTAAGTCCAAAATTTGTAGGCTGGAAATTTCTGGTATGTGCTTATCTTGAACCAAATAATAGTAAATAAGAAAGACTTTAAACATGTTGAAATGCACAAGATTGGTATCCGTAAAACTTTTCAATTTTAGAACATTTTGGATGCAAATGGTTTTTTACATTCCCAATTTTTTTTTTAATTTTTTTTTTCATATTTAAAACAATAGTCAGCTCAGGGTCAAATTCTATTGAATTTTCACAAATAAGAAACACCCAATGATATTAAAATTTTAATATTTAAAAACCTAGATTAAGGGACATAAACTACAATGTTCATGAGCAGCTAAGCAACAAGAAATGTATGTTTTACCATGAGTTTAGACTCAAGACCCAATATTTAGAATAGATGAAATTTACTTTACATTCAAATTCTTCAAGTTAAATTAAATTTCATCCATTTCATGTATGAGGATTTTCAATATCAAGAGGAGATTATATAACTTAGGTGCAAGTTCTTAACAGAGGAAAAAAGCTTAAATTTCCCAAGGCAACAGATTTCCTTGTGAAGAATCTGTTTCCTGACCAAATTTCCTTACACTCATAAATAGCACTTGAGTGGGATCTCTGCTCATCCTCTCTGAAAAAATGCATGATGATGATTCAGGCTGCTTGCAGTGGAGTTATGAAGGAAATCATTTTGAATTTTATTTATCAAAAGAACTTTCAATTTTAGACTTGCCACTGAACTTTTTCTTTCGGGAGTTCTTTTTTCCACTTGGCAATTATATAAAATAACTAATAAATTATACTGTATGATTCATAAAAATTTATTTTTGTGGGAAAAAAAAACATGGGAAATTTGTTGAGGGATTTTTTTTTCTTGAAATTGCCATATTTAGACAATAGGTTCCAGCAGGTTGCCAAAAATATAACAGGATTCTTATAATTTTCTACTTTCCTCTCTGACCTGTAGCCAAATTTGGTTAATTCCTCTTGTGGATGATTGCCAATATGGCTAGCTACATCACAAATTTTTTTTCTTTTTTTCTAAACTAAAGATATCTAAAAAACACTGCTTGAAGTTGCCATCAACATTCATGTACCCATAGGACCACATCACTCAAATCAATTGAACAAGGGGTGTGTCACACTGTGGCTTGCCATTTACATTTTTAAAAGTATCTTAAGGCAAAAGAAGACTTATGGAAACTCAAATATTTCACCATGCAAAAAACACACCTAATAATCTTCAAAAAAATCCTCAAAAAGAAACCAGAAGCCTTCAAGATATTATAACTCTATAACTAATCTCAAAGTTTCAACAGAAGCCAAAATATCATATTTCAAAAATCCTCATATAAAAATAGACCTATTACCTAGGGGCCAAAGTCCCTTAAGCTACTATACTCTATAATGAATGTAAACACAATATCCTTGCTTTGGTAGGCTGAGGCCAATAAACCTACTTAAACTCTGGATCTCAAACTTGATCACTGCTCTGTAGGGCTTTTCTCAAACTGGACCTTAGAGCATCTCCACTAGTGCTGAGTATGTCACTCTGGATAATCAAATTAAATGTCTAAGTTTAGCTGTTTTTGTTTTTTTGGCAACCGAACAAATAAAACTGTAACTGGAACAGCATATATGTGGAAACTAATAATAGCAAACCAACTGGACTAATCATTATGATCATCAATCAGAAATACTGAGGCGCAATCAGGTTCAATTTATTACACTCTTTTATGGAGGTGAACAACTGTGTTGCACCTTTTACCAGCGACAGCAAGCTGCCGAATTTGGTGCAGAAAAACCAAATTTCCTAAGCTAAACCCGCACATTATGACATTTTCACTATAAACTTTACTGTCTGGAGACACATACTGAGCATCCCTTGATGTTATTTCAGCGACTAGTCAAAAATGCATCATTTGTTTTAAGGTGACCTGGTGTGGGTTTCCACGCACATGCAAGGGGGGCCCTGAAGCAAACCGACACGAAAACATGTCATGTTTCAGTGACGGCCCAGCACTCATTTCCACTGGTCGAAAATTACGCACCATCAAACATGAGCTCAAAACTAGAACCTCAAAACCTACCACCCACCGAAACATGTCAAGTTTTGGCAAGCGATCCAGTGCACCTTTGGATGCCGAGGTAGCCCAAGCCCCCCAAACATATCCCACTGAAACATGTAACCTTTCAGGAGTTATGTTTCAACCCCATCCGCCCATCTTCCATGTTCCCCATGCAATTTTCATCCATGCCCCATGACCCATCCATGATGTTTTAGACCTTTTTTCAACTTTGCATTGTTATCGTATTGTTTTTTTGCCAAACTCTAACATCTTCATCAACACTCCCTACTAGAGATTTAATTAAGGTTTTGATAACAAAAAGAGCTCATGGCAATGCTACACAAGCTCTATCTTTTCACCCACACTAGATCATTCATCATGTTTTTATCCACAACTTTTTTCATTTTCATTTTTCCATTTGAAGCACAACAATGTTGTGCATGAACAATCATAGGAACCAATAGCATGTATTATTTAACCCTATTGAAACTTCTTGATGTTTGCATGTGGATATTTGTTTATATATTATTTTTGGCAATTCACACATGTTGTGTCAAAGGTTGAAAAGTTGCACACCAAATATTTGTTCACAAAGAGGACCAGATTATTATTTTTATCATGTTCATTTCCCGTGTTATTTGTTTTAGTTTGCATTATTCTGTTTTTTATTGTTGTCTTCTTGTTTTCTACTTGTTCGATTCCCACTTGTTCTTTGGATTTCCATTTTGTTTTTGTTTTTGTAAACACTTATTTGCAACAATCCACTTGTATCATGTTCATTTCCCGCGTTGTTGGGATTGCATTGTCTTCTTGTTTGTTGTTGTCTTCTTGTTCTCTACTTTATCATTTCCCTTGTTGTTTGGGTTTTCGATTTTTTTGTTTTTTTGAAAAAAATTGCAACAATCCACTTGAGGTAATTTGAAAGAATGTACCACTCAAAACATGACAAACTACACTATAAACATGTTCCAATTATACATTTCAAAATCTTTGTAGGTTTTTAATTTTTGTACACATGTTTCAGTTATCCAAGGATTGGTAGTTTTTAGATAACATTTGGCTCAAGGTTCATATTTTTGTAAAAAAGTTTTGACTATCCAATTGAATGGAAATTTTCAAATACCATTTGCTTTAGGTTTTAACCCATGTTGTTAAATAGTTTTTTGTACATATATCTATTATGTTTTTTGGTTTCTTATAGGAAAAACTCTAAAGTGATTGATGGAAGGTAGGTGGATGTTTGATGGTCTTTCCATACATTGCCTTTAAACATCCACTTACTATCTATTGACCATTATTTTAGACATGTTTTTTTTTAACAAGGTCTTGTTATCATGTTGTAGTGCTCCTCCCATAGCATTTGGTTGTTATTGGACAATTTGAAGGTTAACTTCAAATTACCTTCAAACATTGAGTGAAGTATTACAACTTGGTTACATCAGTGACTTTATTGTATTGATTCAAAAAGTCATCTAGAACATACCCCTAGAATATGAAAAAAATTTGAATAAACACGTTTCCAAACCTCTAAAACATGGTAAAAACTTTATGAAAACGTTGTAAACCCTATCTCATAGATTACAAAACATTAGAATATTGGAAACATGAACGAAAATAAATGTAGAAACTTGTTATACAAAATTGGAGAAACATGAAAAAAACACGGAAGAACCAAAGAAACCCACTCAAAACATAAACCACTAAAAGAATTTTGCATTAGGGACTATAGAATGAAACAATCTTCGAAACATGAAGCATATCCACATCTAGGTCACTTTGAAACATATATTTAAATCAAATATTGTGCACCCAAGCTATATGGAATGATAATAGAATTAAAATGTTGCCTTAGACTATTGATTTTCGCATTAACATCATCAACAATGAAAGCATTTGGTTTATAATCTGGTTTTGAATCTTGCATGATTTAATTGATGGCATCCATCCATTTGGATACGTCATTTTACTTACTCCGATGTGTGATTATGTATGCAATCGAACGATCATTCCTCCCCTTATCAAACACCATCAATGTGTACAATGGAAATTACTATGAACATAAGCAACTTTCAACATGTGTCAACATATAATGATTAGGTTTCAATATGTTTTAGAGGTTTCCTAGACTTTATAATGTAAGTTATAGTGAAAAAATTTACCTTGTTTTCATTTGTTCCAAAGGTAGCATCGATTGCAACCACATTTTGATGACCATATTGTTGCATCATTGTTGCTTGCCAAGGAGTCTAAATTTCGATTGTGAATGGAATATTATTCCTTGATAATTGTCCACCAACTTTAGTCCTAGTCTCCTAGTAATAAAAACAAAACGTTTTGGTTCTTTCAAGCTCACATGTGAACATTGTTTTCATGTTTCTTATATGTTAAGCACATTGGCAACCTTTCTTTTAAGAGGCTCCTACTTAAAACAAGCAAAATTAATCCAAAATGTGATGTCCATACATTACCAAAAAAATTAATTGCGTAAATATTATACACGTGGCTACAATTTTGGGGGCGCTTAGTGTGTTTTCACCATGGAGTGCAAGCTTCTTGGAACATTTTTGACATGGTTGTTTCATGGTATTCATTAGCCTACTCTATGTCCCAATTTGACAAATCATTGTCATTGTTTCCAATGTCCTCCAAACCTTGTGAACTTCTTAGCCCAAAATTCACCTTTCGTGCCTCTCCAACCTCATCCCACTAGTCCTCTAGTGTAATTGGTTAGACCTTCCAAAAGCTTCCAAGACCATCCTTTCCATTTCCATGTCTTGGTCTATGTCCATCATTACCATTCACCATTGTTGTCTGAATGTCAAACTTGATTGTCTATATGACGCGCTCCCAAGTCACGGGGTGAAACCAACTTGAGGGTTTCACAAAGTCAAGTTGCGGAAATTAAGACTTGGTAGCACGCTCCCGGCTTCCAACTCTAGAAAGGGGTAGAGGGTCAAGTTGGGAGCCCAGGGATTAAACTAGGAAGAGGACTTAGTAGATCAAGCACGAATCTGCATCAAAACAAACCACCCACGTGATTAGTTCACATTTCGGGACACCCTTTGGTGTTGGGACAAGCCATGGGCACTTCGGACCACAAGACTCACCACGGCCCGGACTCGGGAGTATGCCACCACCATACTCCCCATATTATACTTTGCGACGCCCCGTGGGGGCTACATCCAAATGGCACAAATTCACGGGACTCCCGAAATGGAGTCCCGAAGTTGTCCCGAAATCGTCCCGGGTGGAGTCCCGGGACTTTGGGAGCTCATAACTCCCGACTGCGAGATCGGATCTCAACGAGGTCTGAACCGAACTTGTAGCCCTCGTCGAGATCTTTCCAACGACGTATCGCACTCCCGATTCGGACTTCGGAAAGAGGTCGATTCCCGACTTTTAGTGGTCGGGAGTCAAATTGTCAGTTTGACTCCCGGCTCTTCTTTTGCCCATAACTTACGCGACAGATGTCCAAATGCCCAATGCGAGGGCATTTTCGATATCTACTCTTCAAGACCTTTTCAATGACACCAAGAACACCCCAATGCGAGGTGTTTTGGGCCTTGCTGTCGAGCTCTGAACATTCGGGAGTCCCGGAGGACTCCAAATCCCCAACTCTTCCAAGTGTTGGGCTTCACCCCCACACTTGGCCAAGTTAGGGTTGCGACACTATAAGTGCTAACACTCCATCAACACACTTTGAACACAATTACAACATAATGAAATGAACACAAGTGGGAGGTATTTTAATTCATCATACCTTCCATGCAAGACATCAACTATAACTTCTCATGTACTACATCGGCTGACAATGGGGTTGAAAGTGCATAACCATTTACACCAAAGTGATCATTTTTGTTCAACTTGACTAAATGCTAAATTTGATAGATAGTCAAATAGGTCATTCTAATCGAGTTTAATATTAAAAATATACAAATATCGTTTAAGATACAAGGCTTTAATAAAAATGAACATGTTTGTTAGTTAAGGTGGACATGGTGCTCAACTTAAACAACATGAATTATACTATTGAACTCCATCATGCTCATATCCTTTATAATTGAAGTGTTTTGACCCCCATATGGTATTCCTTATTTGTTCTTTAATCTTTCCTTACCTTTTCAATCACCCCTAACACCTTTTTCCTTAACATGTCTAAGGCCTTTTTTGCAAACATTGGGGCCCATAGAGGTTGCGATTTACCCTCTTCCTTATGTTTTTTTTCAAGTTTTTTACTATGGTGAAACCATCTTTGAAACCACATTACCTTACAATTAAAACTCAAAAACAAATGTTATGTAACTATTCCTTGGGTATTACAACTATTGTGCAATTATCCCCTTAGAAATACGATGTATTGATAAATAAATTTCCATGTCATGAAATAAGTTAGTTGTATTATAATTATAAGTGAGTTGAAAATGGGTCTTCTATACAGTAATTTATACACATCATACATACATATGTAGTCAACCAAGTTTGAATTTTTAAAAAGTTGCATTGTAGTTACATGTGGCAACTACTTTAAAACTATTATAAATGTGTCATTAAAGTAACAATTATGTTGCAACTCATGTATAATCCACATACATGTAATTATGCCACATCTCCACCACCCATTATGGGATGCATTTGCAACTAGTTTTTTATCATGATTCCCATTGATACGATTAATATGGCCACTAGTGCAACACTACTAAAGTACCACTATTCAACTATGTTATGATTATAAAACAATTACTTATAATTTAATAAAAATACATATTCATCAATTATTTATATCTTCATCATACGTGTTTCATTTTGAGTGATTTAAAATGTTATGGGAATGCTACCTCGAATTTTAGAAAACATCTTTGAAGTGTAAAGGAAAATGAATAATGAAAGAATAACAAGAAGAGAAATAAACTTTCCAACTTACAAAACCTTTTTTGTTTTTTCTTTCGACCATTCTTACTTTCAAAAATAACTTTCTTATTTCTTATTCATTTTAAGTGTTTAATCCAAAGGCAGAACATAAAATATAAATAAATCCTAAACAATTGAATTGGAATGAATGCATCATATATATGATGAGTTGCAACTTTGCAACTCATGCAACTTGTCCATTAGAACTCATGTCGTATAAATATAGTGAGTTGCAAGTGTCCTTTGCAACTCAAATTAAAATTGAATTGCAAGGCCATTTATAAAACACCTTTATTTTTAATTACATAAAATTAGTTTTAGATTATGTAATGGCTAAGTTAGATTATGAGGCCTTTGTGTAGGTTATCAAATTGTTGAAAACTCCAACAAACTTTAGTGCAAAATTACCAAGTAAAGTAGAACATGAAGGAAAATTTAGAAGGTTAAAGTCCAATGATTACCATATAATCATGCAACAAATATTGCCCCTTTGCCTTCAAAAAGTAATGCCTTCAGAGATGCGAAAGGCTTTTATAAGCTTAAGCAAGGTTTTCAATAAACTTTGTGCCAAAGCCATTGACCTCATAACCATGTAGGTGATCATGGATGAAACTGCAGAAACCATGTTTACCTTAGAGAAAGTCTTTCCTCTTGCAAGCTTTGATGTGATGACCCATCTAGTAATCCACCTTGTTGAAGAACTTGACCTTTGTGGCCCAAACCACACATCATGAATGTACCCCACGGAAAGGTACATGAAAACTTTCAAAGGGTATGTTAAGAAAATGGCCCAACTAAATAGGAGCATGGCAATGGGGTATGCAATTGAGAAACTTTTGGGATTTTGTACATAATACATCCAAAATGTGAAATCCACAAAGAAGAAAGTGCAGGATGATGGAGAAGAACCTACAATGCATGATGAAATTCTTGAAGGCAACGCATGGCCTTGTTAGTTGAATGTTGATCTTGTGTTAATCTTGTGTGCTAGGCCCACACCTTTGTTCTCCACAATGCAACAACAACCTAGCCACGATGAGAGTAATATAAGTGTTTTTAAGCTTCTATTTTTTTATTTTGACTTAATCCCCAATTACCATGTCTTGGGAAACCAATGTTCTAGATAGGTAGTGTCTTTACATCCTTCAATGTTCTATTCTAGGCTTATAGTTGTTGGAAGTTAGATTGGCATCAATGTGAACACATACCTAAATTCTAGTCCCTTTTTAAACCACATGTCCATTTTGCCTATGCATAGGGGTTGATTATAATTACTCATGCCTAGGTTGTCCCAAAAAAATGGGAGTAATATACAACCCAACTAATGTTCTATTATTAGAATACAACCTCATCCTTTTGGATGAATTGGCACGAATATATTTTGTGAGGTTTTGTTGAACATGAAAACAAGATTTCTTAACCATCCTTTAAATGTCAGGATTTTAGGAGTTCTTTAAATTTGGACATAAGGTCTAAATACCATAACATGGTTTTGGATCAAGATTTGTTGGGTTTTTATAACAAGTACCAAGCAATTCGAGAACATAGGAGAATTGAGTAGGAAGAGTTTGCACAAGGAGTTGGAGGAGGCAAGTCTCAAATAATAACTTGCCTAGATCACTTGGCTGAATTGCTGTCATTTGAATTATGGCTTGCCCCAACTATTGCACAAACCAAAGCAATGGGCAAAGAGGTGGATGTTATTTTTATCATTATACCTCCATTAGACATGGCCACCATGTATAGATCTATGTATGCCTTCGAATACCATTTACGAGTGGCAAGTGCAAAACAATAATGATCAACTTTTGGTTGTCAAAGACCTCCATAAAAGTATTATTGTATAATATGAATAATATAGGCATGCTACATGGTTATAGTTTTTACATAATGTGCATTAGCTTTTTCACATTAGGCCAATGAAAGTAGATTTTGTAGTGGCATTACTTTATGTTTCTCCATGCGGTGTGATTACATGCACACTAGGCTACCATGCATCTCAATTGCTAGTGCACTACATCATACTAATGTGGTGTTTGTAAGGTGTTTTGGAAGCTCACTAAGGATTAGTTGGCACACAAAGGCTTGCTAAGAAAATTGTTATGGTGGTAAAGAAAAAAACATCCTACAACACTTGTGATCTCTTATTATCTATTATATAGATGTAGAAACTTTTTCACAATGTTTGCTAAATAGGGAAAGAAAAGGCAACATGACCCAGTAACATATAATAAGATTTACTTTCATTGTTTTGGGGATGGTTACTTTATTTTCTCTTGTCTATGCTGGGGATAGAGGTTGCAATGGCAAAAAATTTGCAGATGTTTGCACACTTTTAATTAAAATTGTTTATGTGGTCCTCTTGCATCTTCTACTTATTGAACCTCTCATCTTTTAATTATCCTAGCTTCTTCTTAGGGTTCTATTTAGTGCACCTTCTAATCAATATTTTTTTGTTTTCTCTAGTCACACATTGTTGTTGAAAGGAAAAAGGCGCAAGGTTGTGAATTAAAAGGATATGTCATAGAGTGGGAAAATATAGATTACAAGCTCTAGACGAAAGAGTTTTTTGCAACTGTCAAAAAATCGAGCAATAGGGGTTTAAACCTTAAAACATAATCACAAGTACCCATGTGGTTGAGGCAGATGTCATAGAGGTCTTTGGATAGTCTAAGGTGTTAAGGACCGCAAATCCGAATTTGGATTCTAATTCACAAAATTGCAATTGTGCACTTTACTCATAATGTTATAACCATAACAATGTGATGAACAATGAATTAAATTTTAGGTTTATCAAATGTAACATAGCTCAAAAGAAGGGTATAAAAATAAATTGAGAGAAGGCAACTACTTCTAAAAAATTCAAAATTGAAATATTAATTGTTGGAATCGAGAACAATAATATAGAATTCAAATATAAAAATTTAGATCAAATAAGCTTTTTGAATTTAAATAAGTTTTTAAAATTCTTTTTAAAAAAAAATGGCAATAGGAAATTCTAGATTCAAATATCAAATTCAATTAATTCTTTTAAGAACTGAAATATAATTTTAAGGATGAATATTTATTAAAAAAATTAAATGTAAAAATTCAGAATTGAAATATAAAATTTCAAATTCAAATAGTGTTTTTCAAATTCAAATAATTAAACAAAGAATTCCAATAAATATTTTTAGAATTAAATTAAAAATGTTTAGATTCAAAAAATTATATGTATATATGAAAAATGAATTCTAGGAGCAATTTCCAAAAATTGAAACAATTACTTTAATGTTTAAATATAATTCTCATAATCTGAATTATAATTTGATACTTAAACATGTATTTTTGAATAAAACTAAAAAAACTAAGAATTCATATTTAAAGCTTCAAATTCAAATTTTACTTTTTAGAGTCAAATTAAATGTTTCAAAATTGGAAGAACAATTTTCGGGTTCAAATAATTTTTAGATTCAAATAAAATGTTTTAAAATTGGAATAACAATTTTTAGACTCAAATAATATTTTTTATTAAACAGAAAAATCAGAATGTAAATAAAAAATTCAAATTCACATAGATATTTCTTAAATTCCAATATCAAAATTTTAATTCATTACATGAACAATATACATACATACGCATAATTAATATACACACAAATATATGTTTACAATATATGTAATATATCATAAATATAATTTTAATACATACATAAAAATACACCCCTACGTCACAGTAGAATATATTTAGGATGTGACTAATTCGATGACTATTGTGACTAATGGGACATATAAATATATTCATTAATGAAAATAAACCTAAAAGCCATCCAAGCAAGAGGATGAAGTTTTCAATAGTTGCATCATAGTTGTAAGAATGACCAAAATGATCTTATAGTTGTAAATACTCTTAAACTTAGTCGAAAACAACTACAAGTTGCATGTAGTTGCAAACGAAGTGGTAACATTTTGGCTGATTTTTATTAGTGCAAGATTCTAGAGGTGAAGATAGATGTAAAAACATATGATATAAACCAACACCTCTCTTATTAATTATACATGACCATTTTCATTGTCAAATGCAATTAAATTTTACAAAAGTATAAATTTTTTGAAAGGATTTGGCACCAATTCATAAAATCTAACTATAAAAATTATAAATTCTCAACTTTTACCATGTATAAATTACCAATTGACTACAATCTACCAAAACACAACAAATTGAAAAAAAAGAATATCAATTAAGAAAAAATTGATAACACAAATAGACTTAAATCTTTAAGGTGTTGCTAAATAGGGCTTTCACACAAATGCATAACATTGAAAAATTGGTTTAATCACATGGCAAAACTTTTTAATTAAAGATATTATCTAAGAAATGTTTTTAAATCACTATAATTGGCTTAAACAGAAGCTACTTGGATTATGTTTACATGTAATTCTTTTTAGTTGTTTGACAATAAAAGGATTATTTGAAAATGGGCATAATATTTTTAATTAACACCATAAATTGCATTACAATAGAAGCACCATCACCAATACCTTCAAAATTCCTAGTAGTCCCATGATCACCATGAACATTGGCAACACCATTACAAACACCAATAACACCATCATAAACATATTACAAACAACATCAACGTATTCCATTCAAAACGAATTAAGGCAACAAGAACAACATTATTAGGTGTAATCCACAATGTCATGCTACATTTAGCTCATCAAGAAATTTGACTCAATTTGCTTGAATCCAAAATGTTGGGACAATTAACTTATTAAGAAAACTACCTTAGTTCACCTAAATCCAAAATGACACTACAATTGGCTCATAAGTAGACCTGCTTCAACACATGCCTAAATGAAAGATTAATCAATAAGTTTTACTTGATCCAAACTATCTCAAATAATGTCTATCACATTACCATCAAGCTCATAGGATGAATAATTATCTTTTCCTCCATGAGTAGTAAGAGGCAAAGAAAACTTGGAAGCCAAGACCAAATGAAAGTAAACATGGGCTGCTAGTTTGTCATCTCTAAGAATATAAGTGTAGGAAATTGGCATTAATATATTGTATCAATATCCATGCATAAACATTTCTCCTTCTAAGAATGAATTGCCCCAAGTGTAAGTGAAATTCTCTTTTAGAACATGAACACACTTGTCCACCAACATGAACCAAAAGTCTTTGTTGGATGACCCATCTACTTTGATAGCAATGTTATCCCCTACCAATACAACATCTACAATGAATTCACCTTCAATTCCATATTCAATTTCTTTTGTTAGATCATGAATACTTTCACAATTTTCGAAATTGTTAAAAGCTTAAGTCTTTGAAGAGAAATTGGTGTTACATGTGACCTAGAATCACATTGTTTTTTTGAACACCTATCAACACAAGCAACACAAAAGCAAAATAAATCCCAAATTTGAAAGAGGGTGGGATTTCTATGGGAGACTAATTTGATTTTATGCAAGTTCCTAGTCATTGGAAAAGTGTCACAATTCATGGTATATGATTGATTCACATTACCAATTTGGACCTCCCAAATATATTTGTTAATGTGCCTTTTCACTCTAAGGTGTGCAACATATTTCTTGTTAGCCTCCCTCTTCAAAAATTTGACAATATTTAACACATTGTCCAATTTTCCAACATTTGGTTTTAGCTACTCCTTCTTGACCTCTTGCTTCAAAAGAGCCCGTGCCCCATACACTTCCCCTTCGCCATGTCAAGTGGCAAAAAAAATTCCACACCAATTGACAACCATTAGGCAAAACTTTGCATTTAGTTAGAGATGGGCAATGAGCCACAAAGTAAAAGGCCTTGGAGCTTTTTAATCGATTTGTGTAGCCATCATTCCACACTAGATGATCCATGGGATAGCAACCTTGCTATTGCAACAACCTCCAATGTAACATAAAACAATGTTGCACAAATAATGTGTTAGGTGAACTATCATAAGATATGTAGTAGTGAACAACCTTCAAAATTTCTCTTGGGCCATTGCCTATGTAGGATGGATCTAACCTATAGGTGACATGGACAAGTATGGTAACTTGTGTGGTATGCCAATGCATACTTTGAATTTCATTCTACACCTTCGAGTTGTAGTTTTTTGAAAAATCAATGCAAGATATTATGGACCCATTTGGACAAGTGGCCAACATATTTTTAAACTACTCATTTTGCCATTAATTGATCAAGTTGTGTATCAAAAACTTCCTTAGTTTTGGTTTTATTCATTTCACTAGGTCTTTGGCAGGGGTATCATGATTTAAGACCTTACGCACCTTCTTGAGGCCTCCATCTTTGGATATCCCCACAATTTCATTGCCAATATTATGCCATTTGACCAATGCATTAAAGGTTAACTCTTGAGGGTAGAAAGGAAGTTTATGTACTCCACATTTTGTGCATTTTCCAAGGGATTGGTTGTTGTGCCACTTAACATCCATGGGTTTCAAATAGACAACAAAAGTCTAGAAGGCAGTAAGCCCAACATATGTTTTTTGATGAACAGTGCACCTTAATGACGACACACTCTCCTCACCATCAAACACCACTATGTAAACATGATTGCAAATACAATTGCAAATTTTATGTAAACCTTTCCCACATGTTTTGATGTCATTGAAGCCACCCAACAATTCCTTCAGTTCCTAGTGGTAGTGACAACAACATGTATTCCGTGTGGTGAGCTTTCGAACCCACCAAGGTTTTAAGGATTGGAATGTTGTCAATGAAATATGTGCATATGGATACTCAAACTTGAATGTAGTAAAGAAATTCAAATGTTTTTCAATAATAAAACCAATTTACATGATTATTGGTTAGTATGTTAAACACCACACCATGAGAAGAATGAAAATACAAGTTCAACTTTCAAGTCCACTTCACAATCAAACCAAATTCACTTGCATAAACTTGGCATTTGTATGGAAAGTCACTAAATCTAGATAGTTTATCACAAATTGAAATTTAAAACACACCAAGTTTTTCAAACCCAAGTCTCCTAAATCAAAAAAAAATTGCTTAGACATTCAATTCCATGATAAATGAGCTTTAAATTCACATACAAGAACAAAGGAGTACATTTTATTTCAATGTGCTACTTAGTCCTGCATGACTATGTAGGAGTCCAAAACACATTAAGGACCAAGTAGCTTACCATTAGGCTTTGCTTAAATAGGTTGAAAATAGTAATTGGCTCATTCCAAACACTTCAAATAAAAATATCTCTCTACATTAACAACATTTCAAAATAAAAAACACTTCAATAACTTGATCATAATTTTATATCACAACATTGTATTTAAGCAACAAAATAAACAACCATTAACCCAAACTCCATAGTCATTAGCATAGTCAATTTACTTCTTTTGTTTTTAGTGCACACCCCACATCACAACAAAAGTTTTAAAATTTCACACTAAAATTGTACATGCAAATGAAAAGTTCATTGTCCTATAGAATTGATCAAGTGCTATAATCCGCTTCCAACATTAAGTTTAGTAGTTTAAGCCTAAACAAAAACGCTTGCAACACATAAGTAATAGTAAAAAAATAAAGGTGTGGCTCAAAAAGAAAAAATCATGGTCAATCAACCCTTTAATTTGCATCAACTAGCTGTTTGAAGTGGAGTGATCAAAATACAACACTAAATGTTTTTTAGTCTTAATGACACAAATGTGGACCATGTATATAACTTATGCAAGATCTTTAGTACATGTAACTACACGTGGTATACATATTAAAATCCAAGAGTTGAGATCACCAAGCTTTTGGTGTTAGGTGTACAACAATGCATAATGAAAATTCACTATGAATGTTAGTTGAGATTTGTTGTAGTCTCACAATGGTAAAGCATATTAAGAACCAAACAAGGACTAACAAAGGGGTTCAATGCATAAGTTCAAGATTAACTGGGTTAATCACTATAACTCCTGAATTATAAGCAAAATGAGGGCCTCCAATCCTATAACACATGACCTTTTGAGGCATAGTAAGGACTTTCAACATTGGGAAATGTAAATTGAAAACACATATAAGGACCTTTAGTCCTATGAAAAGCATATTGAGGACCAAGTATCTATGAACTTTTTCATAGGGACCTTTCGACACATGACACTTTAGTCAAAGCACAAATAAAACCTTGAGTCCTATGACAAAGGACTTTAAACATAATGAGTATTTTTAGCATTATGATTCAAAAGTTGAAAACAAAATAAGGACCCTCAGTCCTATGACAAAATATTTCAAAGCACATCAAGTATTTTCAACAACATGATATCTGAGTTGAAAACATCTTAAAGACCCTCAATCCTATGACAAAGGACTTCAAAGCACATTGAGTATTTTTAGCAACATGACACTTAAGTTGAAAGCATCCTAAGGACCTTTAGTCCTATGACAAATGATTTTAAAGCACATTGAATTCTAGCACCATGACACTTGAGTTGAAAGCATCCCAAGGACTTTTAGTTGTATGACAAAGGACTTTAAAGCAAAATAAAAAATTTCACCACCTGAATGTTGGATGCAAAACATAATCAAGACAACAAGTCTTGTGATAGAGGACTTCAAGCCAAATTAAGAACTTTCAACACACAACTCCTAATTGCAAAGCACAAAATTAATTAGGACCTCAAAGCTTATCATAAATTGGAATTAAAATGACATTCAAATTTTTAAACCCATGTGATTCCTAAAGCACATTGAGGACATTCAAAGCAAAACATGATTATGAGAATTGTAAACCAGAATTTCAAAGTTGTAGATGTCCAAACATTTAGTATAAAAAAATTTGATCTCAAACCTAGTAGGAAGCAAAGCAAATCAAGTTCAATTAGTATTTTCAAGGCTTAATTCTACAAAAAATCATAGAATCAATTTGAAATAAATTTTCTTGTCCTCCAATATCATGTGACAAAGGAGGACCATCCAATTAGGCTCCATTTCTATAGCATGAAAACACTAATGAGGGTCTTACAAATAATGATTATGGTGTTTCAAATGAGGAACAAATAATATTCAGAGCAAAAATTGATTATGAGTAGAAGAGCGAACTGACATTTCAACATTTTTTTTTTGTCCAAACAATCAACAACAACATTTGAAGTCATGGTAGATAATAAACAAGGGCCTTCTCCCTAAACATTTGGCAATTGATTTGACCAGAATGTTAATGCTGTGAGAAAAAATGATTATGTAAATTCAGTAAATTAGTTGAAAAACATAGTTTCTTGTGTTCCATGTACTATCATGCGACTAATTTGTAACTTGAAAGAAAATGATCATGAACAAAAGAGCAAAGCAATATTTCAAGCTTGTTTGTGTCCAACAACAATAACAAGACCTATCATGGTAGGAAATGCACAATAATGAAGTTTAGTACGTAGTTTGAGGCCTTTTGTAGGAACAACAAAAAATTCCTATACATTTTTATACATTTCTATAAGAATGTATGAAATTATATATTACCTTTTATTACATCAATTAGTTACAATATGACAAATTAAAAAGTGATTTAAACCAACTTAGGACTTATTTAGTAATTTATTTTACATACAATTTTGAATTTAATTTCCATATATTATTTTGGGCCTTCATTTATTACAATGTAAGAACATTTTTAGGAAATAAAAAAATGAAAATCCAATTTTAATCATTTGTGTTAATATATATTTAATATAAATATATTATATTATAAATAATATATTTCACTAATATAATGTAATTATATATAATTAATCAACATATTCCAATATTTTGAAACCAAATGAACTAGAATAAAATTCCAAATAAATAAATAAATGAGAAATTTGTATTTATTTATATTAATAATTTTATTAATAATTAATATGAATTAATTTGAGTTTATTAATATTTGAAAAGTATTTTTATTATAAAATAAAATATTATTTATAATTATGTAATTTAAGTCTTATTCAAATATTAAAGACCATTAAAAATATTTCATTTAAATAAAGTAAAATATATTTCATTAAAAAATAATATTCAGTTTAAATATTCCATTTATATATATATATAATTTTGTAATGTACTAATTTATTGTAATAACTAAGTAAAAAATAAAATAAAAAATCGATTATTCTATTAAATTGAAATATTAATTAACATACTATTTATAATAATATAATATACCTATTTTTAACATTGAAATTTAATGTAGAATATTTTTACATAAATTTATTTCGATGTATTTATTATATCAATTAATCATATAATTTATTGTTAGTTTACGTAGAAATACTATCAATTATAAATCCAAAAAAATATGATTAAAATAAATTTCTATTTTAACTCTCAAAATTAGTCAGATTTGATTTTCTGCCTTTATTTAATAAAATGGTAAAAGATGTTTGCAACAAAAAAATATCAAAATCCAATATTTTTAAACATAGAAATATATTATATATATTATATACTATATCATATGTTTATAAAATATAAAATACATAACATAGAAAATTATGTACATATTACATATAAAGTTTTGAGCTAAATAATGTTCTATTGTGGGCTTCACCTCATAAAAATGGATAACATAATATTCATCCATGGAAATATAGCTTTTTTGATCCAATATTTATATCATATATGATCACTTGTATATAATATATGAAAATATTTATTTGTCATATACTATATTGATAAAATATTTCTGAATAAAATAAATATAAAATTAAAGTTATTTACAATTTGTAATAAAAAATTAATTAATTTAAAAAACGATTTATAATTAATCTATAATTTATAATTGCATAATCAAACTCATATTGTAATATAAAATTTATTGTGTATTTATTTAATATACCATATTTAAATGTATTATATTTTAAAAATACACTGAACATTAAATGGTTTTGAGAATAATGTTATTATATGTTGATAGATTATATTTTATGAACTAGATTTTTATTAAATTTCATAATTAAAGTGTATTATGTAATGCCAAAAGAATTGATATTTTAAAACTTTTTTTCATTAGGACAAAGTATGAGAAAGATAATGATGGTTAAAGAAAGAAAATGTTTTCTTGTTAAAATGTATTGAAATGCAAGATTTACATGCAAAGTTTTCAATTTAATTAGTTTTAAAATAATTTAATTAATTTTCGTGGTGTAGATTTTGGATTTTGTTTCAAAATAAAGTTTAAATAATTTCATTTGGACATAATATGAGAAAGATATTATTAATTAAATTTGGCCTTTTAGAAAAGGTTTAATTGGATCTTAGTTTAAAACTATGGTGCAAGTAAAAGGTTTAACCCATATGTTTTGTCTTTGAATTTCATCTCACAAACTATATAAACAATATGTCTTGCCTTGCCTTGTCACATTGAAATGCACATGCCAATTTGGGATTGGTGAAAAACTGTTTAACCTTAAATGGGAATTGCAAAGGAAATGAAATATCATTTTGGCTACTCATCCCATGTACATTTTTTGCTTTCCTATCTATTTGCCTACTTACACAAGCAAGTAGCTGCTAGTTTTCTATTGAGGTAGGTAAGTAGGTTTGAAAGTAGGAAAATTAAAAGAAAAACCAATTAATAAAACATCTTTAATTAAATAATCCAATGAAAGCGAAAATAAATATTTCGTACGAAAATAATATATTAAATAATATGGATTAATCATTAATAATCAATAATATGGATCAAGTAATTAATATTAAATAATCTGAATTAAATAATTAAAATATTCAAAATTCCTAATTGTTTATATGTTAGTGAATTTACTTGTCTTTATCAACCCATCATCGATCATAAGCAATTGACAAATTCATTAGGAATTCATTAGGATCAAAATTCACCTAATTCACTACAAAATTGAGTGAATTCATTAATGGATTTGGATTCATTATGTACTAGTGATTCCATCTTTCAAGTTTTAAATAGCTTCATGGCTTTGCTTTATGGTAGTAAGATCACTCAGATAGGGTGGTAAATACTTCCTCATTGCCAAATGTGACAATGTTTTTTCAATTACCAAATGCCTCACATTTTTTCCAAAATTTTGCATTTGATTAATCGTGAACAAGATAAGTTTTTTGGCTATACTTGCAATGACTCTTTACTCTTGCCTAGCAATAAGATGCACATCCAAACCAATATTTGGGATGGAATCAACTACCATATAGCTTGGAACCATGTCTTTAACAACTTTTTATTGTTTATATCTATGAACATGATCTTTATTATCACATCTCCTCTTATCTAAGTACCATTTCTCAAAAGTACCTCCTCCCCTCCCTCTTCTAACAATCTAGTTTCATTTGTTTCAAGCCCTAAAACTAGTTTCCCCCTGGCAGATTTTAAGGCAATGTTCATTTTGAAAACCCTCACAACCTTGATACCAACAAATATAATGACATGTGGAACTTAACAACATGAAGAAGCTATCGAAAATTCATTGATCTACCACATAAACCTTTGGAAAATGCATCACATCTTAAGAATCGACTACATCAACAACAACAAAAAGATGTGAAAAATTTACTTTTGCAAATTTGGGTTCGTTGGGTTGCGCTTTCATAGTCACAAATGGAGGTCCATCGTGGCTTGATTGTGCATCCTTAAACATTGTTGCTTCACATAGATTCATCTGTGTCTAGAAAGGTATAGGATTGATCAATTCATGAATAATATTTTCATGTAGCTTTAATTTCGCACATGATTTGCAATAGATGGTTGCCTTTTCTTATTCGTTGGGAACATTTGAATCTTCTTGCCATGGATAAGAGACCAAGCAAAAAGGACTTTTTGGTGGTGTGAAAAATACCTCATATTTTGAATTAAAATATGACTTGTGCAATTTTAGAACTCATCAACAATAGTGGTGTGTTTTAAAGTTTCCTAGACGACATTAAAGAGTTTGTGAATATAGCGAACATTTGCACTTTTTTGATGACTTCAACATGAATGTTTCAACAATGAACACCAAAGTTGAATCTATGTGTTCCCAATTTGTGGATTCAAACTCCTAGAAACAATGCATTGGCATTCAAACTAGTGCACACAAATCTAAAAATTGTCCGTGAATGCTATTGGCTAGTTTCCATTCATTATTAGAAAACATGGTTTTTCAAACGGTTGAAGTTGATTAATTGGTTTTTTTTATTAATGGACATGTCCATTTTGACTAGGGGTTCGAAGCATGTATTTCTTGACCAATCGATTTGGTTAAGGTGACTTATTTTACCAATACATCTAGTCAAATTAAACAACCCTAGCCAAAATGGCCAATGGGTTTTAATCAAATGGGACATCTAATCAAATTGAACATAAGAAATTGACATCATTAATCAATATGACCAATGTTCTTTAATTAAAAGAGACATCTTATGCCTATTACATACTTATTTTCTACTTCCCACTTATAATTTTACAACCTATCTACCTACCTAGATGCAATACCTACCTTCTACCCACGCATCCACCTACCTACATACTTATGTGCCTATCCACCCACTTATAGCTTACCTAAATGTACTACCTACCTACCTATTCACCCACTTATAACCTTCCTACCTATCCACCCACTTATAACCTACCTACATATTAACTACTTACTTACCTACCTACCCACCTTCCCACACACCTACTTACTCATTACCTACCCACCCATTTGCCTATTTATTTGGCCACCCACCTATCTCCTACAACTTCCTACCTTCATATATACCTCATAATCTTGTAGTGAAGAGTCAAAATAAACATGTGAAACAAAAAAGTTGACAAAAGTTAAACACCTTTTAATGGTGTGTTTCATTGGTTAAGGACTTGGTTTATCATTGGAGAGGTCAAGGGTTCAATCCTAACATTATAACTTATGTATATGCTTAAGGGGCTAAGGTAGGTAAGGTAGTCTAAGTAGGATATACTAGGTTAGGTTAAGGTAGGTCAAGTAAGATAAAGTAGGGTAGGCTACCACATACCTACTTGCCTTTTTATGACCTACCTACCTACTTACTTACTTGCCACAAATTTATTTTATATGGGCTAAAATTTGACCAGTCAAATGGTCGAATAAACAAAATCACCCCAATCACAACAGACATGTTGAAATCGACTTGTCCAAAATGACATAGTGATCTTTTTGACACTTGTTCAAATTGGGTACATTTGGATTAAATTTGCCTGTCAAAAAGTACCATGTAATCTAATAGTGATTGCATTGATTTTAAGTAGTAACTCCAAGGTAAACAAAAAAAAGTAACAACTGTAAAACAAAAGAAAGTATTCCATCCTTAAACATTAATTAAGGTTGTTTTGAACCCTAATCTTGGGTGTGGCTCCCATGAACCCTAAACCTAGTGTACAAACTAGACAATCATCATGAATTAAAATTGACTTTAGGGGTTGTCTAGCTCCCCTACCCCCGAGATATCTAATGCAAAATGCACATTCATAATTAACCCCTATACCCTATAGGTTTAATGCAAAGTGCAATTATTTTTGGGGAATAGTTTGCAAAACAAAGTGTTGTATCCTAAAACACTAATTAGGGTTGTAACACCCTTGAATCGTAATATTGGTTGTGGCTTAAGCCATGAACCTTAGACCTAATGTACAAGCTACATAGTTGTCATGAATTAGAGACTTTAAAGGGGTTGTCTAGCTCCCCTACGCCCTAGAAATCTAATGCATAATGCACATTCATAACCCATGAACACTAGGTAATGGCTAAACTATAAACCATGGGCCTTTAATGCAAAGTGTAAATTTTTCTTTTAGAATAATTTACAAATTTCATCATCATGTATATATATGCACTACCTTAGAGATGAATTTCACATAATGTCTTGGTAATTTGCACAAACATTTTTTTTACATGTACCTACATAGAAATGGCAAAATTTTCAATGTATTTTTTTTTTCTAAAAACAAAAGTTTACATGAAGGGAAATAACTAATTTTAGCTAACACTTCAAAATATTTTTATTTTGACAAATGGCATATATATGGTCCATGTATATGTAATATATAACATTTGATCATATGTGTGTGTGAATATTATTAAAAATCAAAAACATATATAGGGACAACATTCATGAACATTAAAATACATGATTAAAATGGATGAATTTGTGTAATATTATGGACCCATATATTGAAACCAAATGCATTTTATTTTAGGTGTGTTTAATATATCACAAAATGTGAGCATAGTCTATGTAAAGTTGAAATGACAAAACAATCCAATGTCTTTTCGACAAATTTGTAATATTAAGGACTATAAAAGGACATAAACAATGGTTACATTGACAAAAAAATGTTTATAGCTAATCAACTTTCAATCAAATGATCTAAAATTGTAGTATGTGTTACATTTTTTATCATGTGCCTGATATTATCTATTTCATTTTTGTTTCATATTTTGAAAAAATAAAATTAGACATACCCAAACTTTTTAAAGCAATGGTGACATTTGCAAGTGGCTCCTTATATGTAGTTTGCAACCTCATATATGATACGTTCATCCAATCTAGTATGTTTTCCAAACGATTATCTAATACACATATTTGGCTTGTATTCATTTACAAATGAAGATGGCAACTAATGTATGCCCATGACATCATGTGACATTTTCATGCACATATTCATTTGAAGTTGCATCCACCCCAACAAATTTTGGTATTGGCTCTCACATATGAAGCGGGCAAGCTAAATAAATCTAACATCATACCATAAAATGCGACCATGAAGCAAGCAAGGTTTCAAGTTTCAAATTAAAATGTCATGGTGCTAGACGAAGCAGAACATTCATTTGCGTGTGACTACGAATGTGTGAGAGCTACCACCATAGTTTGCAACAAGGTTTTGGTTTGGTTAGACCTACTTGGTTATGCAAGGTGACTTTATATAGCGTCTTCTTGTCTTATTTGTCATTCACATTTGTTTTTCAGATTTTTGGCTTGCTTTTGAAGAGTGCTTATCCTCTCTCTTCTTTTCCTTTGAGTTGTGTTTCTTGTGAGGAGGTTACATTTGAAATGCGGCCTTGCTACTCTCCACTTCCCTAGCTTTGGTTGTACATGACCAGCAATGGCGCATTGGATGTGGCGAGCTTACTTAGGTACAACCAAGGTACCCACCACGCCATGGGAGCCTTACCCTATACCAATTATCAAGCCCTGATAGTTAACCCTTTCTTAGATGGTCCATGCATATAATTTGCCACCAAAACTAGTTTTTTTTTTCCCATCAAACCGAATAAATAATTTAGAAATCCCTTTTCAATAAAATTTTATGTAAAAAAAAAACTTTTCAAGCTTTGACACAGATGTCAAACAATTAAAAAAGGCATCCAACTGTCACCACAAGCTAGTATTGATTGGCTTTAGATGAATTAGCACCCACACACCCCTCCTACACATACCATGATAAAATTCTCAAAATCAATTTAAATTATTTCCAAACATTACAAAACATTTTTGGGGGGCTTAATATGCCCACTAAGAGGTCTTACACACTCAAAAAAAAGGTGAACATACAAACGGTGTGGATGCTAGTTCACCCTAGTGCATGATGATTATTGGGCTCACTTTGCACCCAGACCCGACCTACCCACCATCTCTCTCGTTCTTATGAGTTGGTTTGTTTTGGTCTTTTCTCTCTTTTCATAAACAAACAAACAAACAAACAAACATGGGAAAACAAGCATTGGAACCATGGTAAAAAAAACCCCAAAATTCATTTAAAATTATTTCTAAATATTATAATATAAATGGCCCAATGTTTAGACTATTCTAGGGTCACTGAATTTTCATTCATAAAAAAAGGACACCCTGATTAATCCCCACTTCCATGGATGTTCTTTGCCTATTAATCACTCTTGCATTTTCCACCAAAATTGGAAAAGGAGTAAATCTTAGTATTGTAGGACCATTTTTAGGTTTGGCACTTGGGTGCCAAATATATATATATATATATCAAAAATCCATTTCGGCAGTAAAAATAATAATTTATGAAGTTTTGGCCAATAAGTATTTCATTCCAGCAGGTTTTTCTAAATTCTGAATATTTAATATAATGAGATATTTTACTTAACAATTTTTGTTGCTTCTTTTTGCAAAATTTGGGAGACTTTATGTTCCACCAAATTATTATAGGATTGAGAAATGTTGTCAATCCTGGGTATAATTTCTACCAAAATTTGATATTTTCCCCTTCCCTTGTAATTTAAAAAATAAAAAAAATTGACATTTCAAACAAATAATGTCTAAAAAATTCAAATTTTCCAGCAAATAATCTCTAAAAAATTCAACATTTCCAGAAAATAGTAGTCATTCAGTTTTTGTTCACATCTTGTCCAATTCAACCAAAAACACCTTCCCTCATTCAAGGGGACTCCCTATGTCCAGGAGCCCTATCTTTGGTGACCAAAATAAAACAACACCCCAAATTGAAGGACCTTGTTTCCAGGAGACCTAAGAATATAGTAAGACTAACTTAACAAGCAGAGGTATAGGCTAGGTTAAATAATAGACCAGGCTAAGTTAAAACTGAACTAGGGTTAAAACAAAGAATCAACCCCCCCTTTTTTCTAAACCAAAAATGATTTAAAAAATCAACCCTACTAGATCACTTTTCACTTAAACTACCAGTTTACAAAAGGAGTAAAATCAAGAGCCCCTATAAATATAACCAAGAACCCTATCTTTGGTCACCAAAAAAACACCACACCAAATTGTAGGACCTTGAGCCCCATATATATATAATAACCAAGAGCCCCCCTATCTTTGGTCAACAAAAAAAACACCACCCCAAATTGTAGGACCTTGAGCCCCTAACCAAGAGCCCTGTCTTTGGTCAACAAAAAAAACACCACCCCAAATTGTAGGACCTTGAATTTATAACCAAGAGCCCTTCTTTGGTCAACAAAAAAAACACCACCCCAATTTGTAGGACCTTGAGCCCCTAAATTTATAACCAAGAGCCCCATCTTTGGCTAACAAAAAAATACGACTCCCAATTTGTAGGACCTTATTTCCAGTGGACTGCACAAGGATAGACGCCTAATTAACGATGAGAGGGATAACCACCGGGTGAAGTTAAAAAATGAACTAGGGTTAAAACAGAGAATCACCTAGTATTTTATTTTACCCAAAAGGGTAAAAAGAAGTAAAAACATCAAAGACTGGTAGATTACTTTTACCGACTACCAGTTTACCAGTTTCCTTTGTCTTCCTCCCCTCTCCCTCGCGTCGCACTAGCGGCGGCCGCTTCATCTCTCTCTCGTCTTGTCTTCTTCGGGAGTTTGCTCCAAGCTTCTCTCAAGCTTTCTGTTTCTCTCTCTCTTTCTCTCAGTTTTTGGGAATAGTTCCGTTGTGTGTGTGTGCGTTTATTTTTTTAAAACCATTTTTATAATAAACAATTTTAGTTTTAAGTTCCATGTTATGTCTTCACGCAGAAACTGCAGGTGTTGTGAGCACTCCAACTATGCAGCTCATGGCCATCGTCAGGACTCATGTGATGATCACGTTTCCAAGGAAACCGCCACTAGTACGGCAGATGCAACAATGTTATTTTTACTGCTGCTGCAGCTATAATATTATTCATCTGAAGAAGAAGAAGTACTAGACTATCTGTTGAAATATTTCTCTCTTGTGTTGTTTGTTTTGCGGATCACGAAAGTGAACAAAGCTCTGGTCGACTCGAACTATTGCTCATATTCACACAAGGCAGTTTGAGCAGTTCTTTCTTTTGGGTGGTAAGCGCACAAATCTAGGTTTACACATACCAAGTTCTACCCGTACTGTCAGTGCATTCACAATATCCAGAGTCACAGAAAAATAATGTAAATCAATGTTTGATATTTCATGTTTCAGGATCGCATGTAACCATTTGTAATTAATGTTGCAAGTCACATTGTAATATCCCATTTGCACCAGGTGCACACCTGGGCAACTTCAAGAAGTTCCTGAGATTTCGTTCCTCAAGTTTTGTTTTGTTTGTGTGGAATCCTGAAGGAGCAGAGCTGCTGCTGTCATGACGGTGTGAGACGGTGGATCAGGAACTCGAAGCTGAGCAGAACTCAGAGATATAGGAACTACTTGGGTGGGAGAAACTGCAGGAAGAGGGAGATAAGAATCATCCGCATCTTGAAAAAAAAATTGCATCGTGGGTGCACTAGAACTAGGTGCCGGGGAGCTACATGAGCGGCGGCATCACGAGGAGGAGGAGCACGAGAACGAAGAAGACTGGAGGACGGCAGAGAAGAAGGTTCCTGTAGGAGAAGAAGAAAAAGAGGAAGAGGAAGAAGAAGGGTATGCATCGCACGGATCCCGGACGGTTCTCAATCCGGGGGACAGACTGGAGGGACTGAAAGCATTGGAACAGGGAGGGAACGCGGACGAGTCGCCAGTGGAACAAGTTTGGACTGACTGTTCCCAATACGGATGATCCTAGTCTGCCGGTATGGACATTCCGGATGTGGACAATTGTTCCACTGGCGACTCCTATTTTGTTTTTGCATTCAAGTTTTCTATGCATAAGTATAATTATTTTTGCTTTTCTTCTTTGAAGCTAGCTACAAACTTTCTTTTGCATTTTTGAAACATTTAAAAATATCTTTTCACATTCAAGTTTTTTCAACTGCATGAAAAATTTAGGCTTTTTCCTAAAAGTTTTGGGAATTTAGGGTTCCAAATTTTGGGGAAAAAAATGACATATCCTTATTTGGGTGGATGGGTGGGTGTTTTGAAGGTATTGGGTTATGGATGGGCTGGACTTATGCGAATTTTTTTGGTGGACCCTGCCCACATGTGGTGGCCAGTCAATTTTGTGCAAGTCACAATTTTCAGGCAAGTTTCCCAAGTTTTTTTTTTCCTATCCCAAAAAAAAGAGTCATCAAATCACAAATAATATTCATTTGTAAAAAAAACGTGCAAACAGTTATACAAAAGAATCTAACTAACAATTAAACATCTTCTATGGCAAAGCTAAAATAAATGCCCTAAAATTGGCAAATATACAAAGAAAACACACCCATATTCTTCGAAGGCCTCAATGAACCCATTACCCTTGCAAGTTCAATTGATAAGAGTATGAACTGCACCCATAACAATAGTTTTTGGGTTGATAAGAGTTTATAAACCCTAAACCCCATAACCCAATGTAATATTCCACTAGCGGATTCCAATCATCATTCTAAACAATTTAAAGTCTACAGTCCATGAGTGGATTCCATTCATCATTCATTCTAAATAACGATCTAAGTCTCGGTCAGGCTGCCCATCATAAATTTTAATTTTCTAAGCCTTTTTTGACAATCGTTGTTGTTTATGCATGTTTTCATTCAGGACATTACACAAGAAGGAGATGGGAAAGGGGTTGAAGCGGATCCAATTCTTCATGATAGCTATGATGGCAATGTTTGCATATTATGTCCTCCTGGGCTACTTGTTCATGATGTTGACGTTCTTCTCATGAGTGTGTTGGGCATGGCCGAATTCAGTGACTGCGCATTCAACTTGGTTCGGGTCAATACGGTCTGGGCATTGGTGTGGTAAGCTTTGATTGGGCAGGCATAGAAGCGTATTGTGGTAGCCTGCTTGCAACTCCATTTTTTGCAGCTGTGAACATCCCGGTGGGCTTTGTAATCGTGATGTACATTGTCACACCCGCTGTGTATTACAGCAATGTGTACCGTGCAAAAACTATCCCTATTTTTTCTGACCAACATTTCCAATCCAACGTTCAAGAGTACAATATCACATCCATCATCAACTCCAAATTTGAGCTTAACTTGACTAGATATGAGGAAGTTGGCCCCATTCATTTACCAACCTTCTTTGCAATATCACATCCATCATCAACTCCAAATTTGAGCTTAACTTGACTAGATATGAGGAAGTTGGCCCCCTTCATTTATCAACCTTCTTTGCTTTCACTTATGGTTTCAGCTTTGCTGGTATTGCTGCTACTGTCTCACATGCCGCCCTCTTCTATGGAAAGTAAGTAACCCTCATCTATTTCTCTTGGAACAAATGAATGAATGAACGAATGAATGTACAAACAAATGAATGAACAAATGAATGCTAAGAATCATACCTGAAAGCCCATTTCAAATTTCATCCAGCCACCCCTGTGTTTGCCAACAACCCATTTCACATATTATCCTGCAATTCTGTCTATTTGTATTAACATTTCGGATGTAGAGTATGCTGAAGGACAATGCATGCCCATGGGTTTAATACGTTAGGTTTTTTGAAATTTTGAATTTAAAAAAAAAATAATAATAATAAAATTCCCAAGGAATTGCGAAATAAGAAGAGCAATGATCATCTGACCAATGACAAAACATTTTGTAGGGAAATATGGCTTCGTAGTCGTGCAGCATTGAAGAGCAATGAGGTTGTGCACACACGGCTTATGCGCAAATACAAGGACATTCCCCAATGGTGGTTTCTCATGCTTGCCATGGTGGGCATAGCCATTTTGATTGCAACTGTGGAAGGCTATAAGCTTCAGCTCCAGTTGCCATGGTGGGGTATATTACTAGGCAGTGGTTTTGCCTGCTTCTTCACCCTCCCCATTGGAATCATTGCTGCCACAACCAATCAGGTTCACCATCTCCATTTTCCCCTCTACATCCGTCACATAATTAGCCAGTAAAATTGTAGAATCACCACCAACGTACAAGACCCGGCAAGTGGGCCTTATATGCAGAATTTGCTTCAGATAATGTCATCCTAGTCTCCCAATCCATTTGCATGAAATTTTGAAATGTGCATGAAATGTCCATGAAATCCCCTTTCTTCAGCTTGTGTTAATATATATATATATACTTACTTGTTTTAGCTCACCCATTGAGGCCATTAGTGGTCTTCTGGACAAATTGTTTGAAAGAACAAGGGGTGTGTCACACTGTGGCCTTGCCATTTACATTAAAAGGTATCTTAAGGCAAAAGAAGAATGATGAAAACTCAAATATTTCACATGCAAAAATATAATCTTCAAAACAAGCCTCGAAAAGAAACCAAATTCGTTCAAGATATTATAACTCTGTAACTAATCTCAAGTTTCAACACAAGCCAAAATATCACCTTTCAAGAATCCTTGTATCAAAATAGACCTATTATTACATAGGGACCAAAATCCATTAACCTACTATATACTCTATAATGAATCTAAAACACAGTATCCTTGCCTTGGTAGGCAAGGCCAACAACAAAGGCAAAAACACAAACAGGTTTTTACAATTGATTAGGGTTTTTGTGTGAGTATAGGTTCCGGGCTTGAATGTTATTACAGAGTACATGGTGGGCTACATTCTGCCCAGCAAGCCTATTGCAAACGTTTGCTTCAAAACATATACACATATAAGTATGTTGCAGGCTGTAAGCTTCTTGCAAGATTTCAAACTTGGGCACTACATGAAGATCCCTCCCCGCTCTATGTTCATTGTCCAGGTTTGTAAGCCACATACAAAACTTCTAACAATTTCATTTTTGCTTTCTTCATTGTACTGGATTAATCTGTCTGAAAATAATAATAATAATAATAATAATAATTATTATTATTATTATTATTATTATTATTTTCTCCTTGCTA
>Ga0209208_10001714_pt1 | contig 31226 bp, 21 predicted proteins | sample S1TSphfallax_3_FD_187694 | JGI IMG/M metagenome (GOLD analysis project Ga0209208, IMG submission 187694) | Host-associated microbial communities from peat moss isolated from Minnesota, USA - S1T2_Fd - Sphagnum fallax MG (SPAdes) (version 2) | ecosystem: Host-associated > Plants > Peat moss >...
ATAAAAGACATTATAATCGGAAATGTGTTGCGATGGGTTTAGTTTCGGGAGTTGCGAAGAGCTTGTAATTGTACGGGTGCGAAGGTGTGGGTTTCGCAAAGGCTTAAGAGTTTGTGACGAATTTGTGTTCGGAATTGCGGGTTTTCGGAATCTGATTTCTTTGTTGTTTGCGAGGATATTTGGATCACAATATGCCCCTTTTTTGTTGTAGTGCCTGTAGCCCATCCATACATTTCATGCATCAATAGAACCATTCTCTGTTTTGAACTTATGGCTAAACATGCAAAAATGATGAAGACCAAACAAAGGAAGAAAATTCTACCAACGCAATTTTGCAGTGCAAGATCCTGTGGCTTCTTTGGCACCTTAATCAAACACTTGCGCTCTTTTTCGCTGCAGCAAAAACACAAACACACAATGGAATTAGAGCTCCAGAGAAACAAATTGGAAATCCTGCATTGTAGAGAAATCATACTTAAAAAGCTTATGATTGTTTTTAGCATACTTCAACAGACACATTTGCATCAAAAAAGTCTTCTTTGTGTGAGTGGGGTGAAGACTGATCTGTTGTACTCTTTAAAAGTTAAGGGTAAATGCAGGTGCACATGAAGAGAATAGAACTTTCATAGATGGATGGGAATTGCCTGAAGAAACATTTTGTGACTGGTTTTGGTTTTACAACATATAGATAACATCCATCAAGCCTTGTCCATATGCATTCACTGGAAAGTGGAAACACTTCTTACTTTATATCTTTCTGCTCACAGACTTTAAATATCTTTTGCATGTGTTGTACATATCTCAAGACCAATATATTTCTTAGAGTTGCTCTTTGTACAAGTTTTGAAAAACATCTAACCTCCCCAACATGTCAGTGACTAAAGAACTTTGTGAAGTTCACATTATCATTTTCACTAAAATTTGCAGAAAGGAATTACAGGTACTGCATTACCAAGTTCGCACTTTCATTGTACCTACAAACCATCAGTGACATGATCATGAGTCCCAAGTAGTATTATGCTATGAACATGGGTTGCTCCTCTGAATACAAAACAACTGGGGTGGGGACAAAAAGCTTGAACGATATGCTTGAACTGCACTCGATTCAGTGCACAAGAGAAAAGCAACAGAGAGATGAAACACAATTGTCAAAAATAGATGGGATTGAAAGCACACCTTTTAGGATCTTTCCAGAGCATTCCATACACAACCTTCCTCAGTCTGCCTGTAGATAATTTCCGAATACCCCACTTGTTGTACATTTGATAGCGCTCTCGCCTACTGGCATGTGTGGCAATGTTGGTGTATATGATATCCCTTTGTTGTTTAACCAACTCCTTCAGCATCTCTCGATTTTCCAATCTTTCTAGCAGTCTCTCAATGCTCTAAATTTCCCAAGCAATTGCATTTTTGTTCAATATCAAAATAAGCAGGGTAGTTTTCAAGGGTGACATGCAAGAATTTCCACACTGCAAGAAAAGAGATTCCAAATACTTCACATGGCCCTTGCATGTTGCATAGTAAAAAATATTACCTCATGACTGAGGAGGTTAGGGTTTGTGATTAGCTACTTATATTTTAGTGACCTTGTCAAAAGATCCACAAACTGTTCATCCCATAGCTTACAAAGATCATACAGGGATGGCAAACAGTGGCATGATGTGCTTCTTAGGCCAGTGGTGAATCTTCACAAGTGAAAAGTGATTGCTGATAACTTCCCTCAGTGGGTGTTTTCTGGAGCAAAAGTTGCAGAGCATACAAGAGTTACGCCGAGCCCCGTCACAAACAGATGTAGTGAAATAGGATATAGGACGGGCCCGGTCGGTCGAAATCCGGGAGTGCCGGGCCGGGTCTGTCTGTAACAAACCTCTCCCTCCCCCACCCCCCACGTCGGGCCCAGTCGGCCTGAACACTGAGCTCCGTCACAAACAGACGTAGTGAATTTATATATAGGATTTTGGCAACAAGTTACAACCTTTTCTTGTTTAGAGCATTTTCTTGCTTGAATTTCACATCAATGTTTTCATGGTTGGGTGATTCAAGCTATAACTAATGCAATTTATCTGTTACCATCCTCCTCAAAGTTGAATGTGTTTTTTGATCTTGTTTCTACATTGTTTATCAATCTAGGAAATGGAGGGCTTGAATGCAAGTCACAAGAAGTAGTGACCAAGAGGAGGCTAGCAAATTGACGAGCCCTCCATTTTGTCATTTAACACCCCTTTTCCAACCACAATTGCAACATACTAATTTTCATAAATCCTCCACGTCCTGCCTTTCCCTAAATCATTTGTATAAGTAGATTGCTCATTTACAAGGTGGTTAAAATTTTGTAATGAGTTGATCTTTGTGGAAATTAAGTTCCATTTCAATCCTTGAGCAGTTGTATGGCAGGATTTGGGAACTGTAGTGTTGGGATTTGTACGTGAGGAGCAGAAGAAGAAAATAAGAAAGCAATCACTTCATTCAGAAGACTCAACCAGCATGCACCATCTGCAAATTCAAATGGAAGAAATCTCTTCTCAGAGTAGTGAAATTGCAAGTGCTCAGGAGCAAATATGCATGTTAAGAGTAGCCACACACTGACAGTGAGAAAGACCTGGAGTGCTGCATGAGCTTGCAACAGGTTCCATTCTTCTGCAGCCAGTCTTTTGGCTTCCAATGGATCCACTATGATCACCTCTTTCATCTGCTTCCAAGACCCCTGAAATTGTGCCATTGGACTGCCCATAAGCTCCAACAATATCAAAAACCTTAGAAAAGTATGAAACCATATGCAGACATCACAAAATTCTACAAGGGAACCCCAGGAACAATAAGTGGCGCAACACAAATTCACAACCTACTGAATGAAGCATACTACAACCAACTACAGTATGATGTGCTGGCATGCACCAAAATAAGTCAGTTTCACCACATGCAAACCTACATTTGCTACACCCTAAAAATCTGATATGGCTATACTCCACTCAATAGGCAAATACAGTACTGTTCATTCTCAGAACTCGACCAAGACCTCCATATGTATGCAAATTGAAATCTAGTTCAGATACGGAATTCCTTATCTGTGCAATTGGAAGGATGTCTAGCTTCCATATTCTATAACTGTCTGCACTTTAAGTTCTTTGAACTGTAGGGTATCTACAGAAGAAGGGGCCACAACAAAAAATTCCTTCTAAACCCTAGCTTCAACATCTCTGTTCGTGACAGCATGCTTGAAGACGGAACAATTCAGTGAGGTATTTCCGAAGAGACATGCTTGCGAACTACTTCCGTCCCTGATAAACGTTGCAAATCCAAGTGAGCCGAAAAGCTAAGATGGAGAAACCATGGTGTACTACTTTAGGGGAGAGAGATACATACATCAGTTTCTGCAACGGCGTGGACTGCCACATGCTTAATTTTCACAAAATACTGAGTTTGGAAGTGCGACATGAGTAAATGATTTGACGCAAAAAAACTCAAAAAGAGGACGACGTTTTCAAATCGCTTGTAAAAACCAAGGAGCTTGATGACAACAGCGACGTCCTCAAGCTGCCACTAGATCCGGGAGTAAGAAACGTGAGGGTAGTAGCCAGATGCTTGTGCAGCTTGTTCTGACGCCATCCATCCAGAAGTTGGTAACCCCTGACCTAAACCTAACCCTAATCCCTTTTCTTTTTGGCGCCTCTCTAGGGTTTCTGCTGTTGCTCACTTGGGCCTGTTGTGTGCGTGCACGCGAGCGTTTGTTTGCATAGTGTGTGTGCTCATTGCTTGAAGAAGAGCCCCCACCGGGGAAGGCGGGCAACGGCCGCTCGTTGCTTGAAGGGGCGAGCGATGGAGGTCGCTAGGAAGAAACCTCGCGTATTTCTGGGGAGCAAAGGAGCCTCTCTCTCAGCTCAGGATGTATGGAAGGTGGCTTACGGTCATGCTTTGGTAGAGTTGGATGTAGCAGCGGTGGAACGGCTTGCCAGAAACGCCCCCAAAGATTTGCCTCTGCTCGATCATGCGCCTGCTCCAGTTTCTGAACCTAAGGAACGGTTGGATGAAGCCCAGTGCCGGGCGGTCCTGTTACTCATGGCTCATAAGTTGCTGCATAGCAATGCGAAGATCAGAAAGTTTGTCCCGGTTTATCTTGTTGAGTACCTTAACTCGGGGGTACCAACCACGTTTTTATTCGAAGGTTTTCGGTCTGAAGAATTCATTGCAGATTGCATTGCTCAATCGATCTCCGACCCAAATCCTCCTGTGGAAAAATTACTGGAGGAAAATGCTGGAGAATTTCACGTAACGGAGCAAGAGTGGAGAGCAATGGCTGATGCAGGAGCTGGAAGATTGGGTATTTCGTGTCTTTCCCTGTACTTGTCGTCTCTACTCTCCGTGTTTGCGGATGTTGTCGCCGGTCTCTCATGCGAGGCCCTTTTAGCAAAGACAAAGGCGTTTGACTCTGAAGCTTACAGTCAAGCTTCTGCGCAAAAGGCCGAGGCGGACGTTGCGAGTGATTTGAGGATACTTTTAGTAGGATCTAAACTAGTGAATAAACCTGGCGGTTTTGACGGAGAGTGCATCTCTGCAATCCCGCGGATACATGGTGCTTTGCGGGAAGAAGCCAAAATTGCAGCTGCCAGGCTTCGTGTTGAAATCAATCGGGCATCTTTTGACAACAAAGAAGGCGTTTCTCTCTTTCAAGTTGGATGTTCTCCCTTACATTCGAATTTCTCTTCACCTTTCCTGTTCAACAGCTTGGTCTCGCTGGCTCTCACCCTTGAACAACTGGCTTGGAGCAGCTTTGGGAGGATTGCTGCGATGAGAGCATATCTGATAGGGGAGTTATCTCTTCCACATCCTGATCAGTTACTTGATGAATCTATAGATATTGAGAAGGAATGCGAACGGATTTCGAAAAACGTCGTTCACCTATATGACGGCATTGTTTACTCAAAGGATGCCCAGATCGTTCAAATGGTGTATGAAGCTCTGAAAACCACGTGTGGGATATTTGCCTTTGAGGCATCTATGGCACTATGGGTGCTTCATTTAAGGGAAATCAGAATGAAAACCATGGAGAAGAAGAAGAAAGGTACTCAAGAGCTAGGGCTTGGGAAAGGGATGGCAAAACTAAAACAAATCTTATTGCAGCAACTTGAACTTGAGGAGTGGCAGCCTTTGGATATGGGTTTGCCACAATTGGCTAATGTGCTCTCTCGCCAAACCTTAGCAGAAACAAATCAGAATCCACTGGACCCAGGTGGAGAACCTTCATACCACACTTATTTCTACAAATGGCCTTCTCAGATGACAAACTGGTTTGCTGGGAACTTCCTTCAACATTTGGTTGCTGAATTCAAGAGTATAGTAGACAGCAATGAAGTGGCACGCCTGCCAAAGATTGCAAAGGTAATCAATCAGCCTTCTGAACGTCTGTTTCTTCTCTTCTGCAACAACTGTGCAGTTGCCTGCAATAATAGTCTTTGTTCACAAGGTGCTCCTTTTTGGTGTGTACAGATAGATATATCAAAGATGTTGAACTTTCAGATGCTGATCCTTCATGATTGGGTGCTAGTATGTGCCTGATAGTGTATATATTTGTTGTGAAAACAGGGTACTCGAGATTTTGCTCCAAAGCAGATGGCTGTGAGAGAGAAGGCTTTTGGCATTATTGCTGGTGTCTTCAAGCGACATGGAGCTGTTGCTCTGGATACACCTGTTTTTGAACTCCGAGAAACACTTATGGGCAAGTATGGCGAGGACACTAAGCTCATTTATGACCTTGCAGACCAGGTTCACCTGTGTGTCCTACTCTCCATGTCTGCTCATACCATGCTTGAACTCCTTAGTTGAATGGTGAATTGAGTGAAATGTGCAGCATGTGAACCACCTTGTTCTAAACAGATAGTCAGTACGCAGAGTGCATTCAGACATGAGGTTGCATGAACAAAGAGTTATATCAGCATATTTTTAAAGATGTAAGCTACAGGCTAATGGACGTTTTTATTCTTCTTGCAGGGAGGGGAGCTTTTGTCTCTTCGTTATGACCTTACAGTCCCATTTGCTCGTTACCTAGCCATGAATAAAATTGACAAGCTGAAACGATATCACATTGCACGTGTGTACCGTCGTGACAATCCTGCAAAGGGACGGTACCGTGAGTTTTACCAATGTGACTTTGATATTGCAGGGAGTGACTACCCTCAGATGGTACCTGACTTTGAGGTGCTCAAGGTATTAACAGAGTTGCTTGATGAGCTTGACATCGGTGACTACCAGGTCTGAGCTTTCTCTCTCTTTTGTACTCTTGTTGAAACTAATAGGTATTGTTCTGGACAACAAGGTAGCCATTCATGCTCTCCTGTATTGTTGTGAAGTCATTCTACAGTTTCACCATATATTCAGTAGCTTTGGAGTATGAGGTTGATTTTTTGGATCATCTTATTAAGTCGTCTAATTCTTGACCTGTTTCTATTCGCAAGTTATCTTTAATAAGAAGGTATGTAGATGATCTGTTTGTTTCTGATATCCCTGAGTCCTCCCACTTCATGCATCTTAGACAAAGACTTTGTTGGTGGTGGGATTTTCCCTAGATCATTTTGTGAGCTTCATTGCAATTTCTTGGATTTAGCAACATTCCAAGATTCCAATGGCTTATGCATTGACATTTTTGACAAGCATTCTCCAGCATGTTTTGGATTTGCTGGAACTGACACAATGTTTAGGTTTGAAGTGTTATTGTTGGCATTCTATCTGCAATCTCATCATATTTGATGTGTGGCAGGTGAAGCTCAACCACAGGCGGCTTTTGGATGGCATGCTTGAGATTTGCGGGGTGCCAGCTACCAAATTCCGTAGCATTTGTTCTGCCATCGACAAGCTTGACAAGCTTGACTGGAAGGATGTGAAAAAAGAGATGGTATGCCACTGGAAGCAGAGCCTCTTTTGCAATGTTGGTTGAGTCTCATTGTGTTTTTTGTATTGTATTGCAAGCAGGCCCTAGGTTCATGATGAGGAAATCATGAAGAGGATCTTCATTGTTGTGCTTGGGCAGGTGGAGGAGAAAGGGTTATCAGAGGAGACAGCTGACGAAATTGGTAAATTGGTAGATATGAAGGGAGAACCAACAGCTGTTTTGGAGAAACTAGAGAGAGAGGGAAGCCCTTTCCTTGAAAATGCAGGCTCAAAGTCAGCATTGAAGGAATTGGGTACATTATTTCATTACCTCCAGAATGCGAACTGCCTGCACCGGATTTCATTTGACTTAAGCTTGGCCAGGGGTCTGGACTACTACACAGGTGTGATCTATGAAGCTGTGTTTAAGGGCAGCACATCTTCATCCTCTGAGACTGGTCAAGTGACACAGGTAGCATGCAAGCATCTTATTTTCTTTCCATCTTTCCCTCTACAGATTGTCATCCTTGTTGTCTCTCTGGCAAATTGCAGCATCACATGAAGGTTTCTTTCCCTTGTGCAGTTTGGATCGATTGCAGCTGGTGGGCGCTATGACAATCTGGTGGGGATGTTCAGTAGGCAACCAGTCCCAGCTGTTGGAGTGAGTCTGGGCATAGAACGTGTATTTGCCATCATGGAACAGCAGCTGCAAGATGGATCCAGACAGGTATGAACCAGTGTTGTGCAGTTCTTCCTTTTTGTGAGAACCTCTGGTCCGGTTTTGACATTTTAAAATTTATGTGGAGGTTCTTCAGGTTAGGGTTTGAACTGGGTTCTTCCAAAAGTTGAACCCTTCGGTTCCGGTTCTATCACATTTTTTCAAATTCAAGAACCTCTGGACCAGTTTTTGAACCAGGTCCAGTTCCATCTACATGTTGCACATTCTTCTATGCTGAAGATTATGCGGGTATAAAGTTTTATAACAAATTAAAGCAGGGGGCTATGTAAGTATAGAGTTGAACAACTAATTAAGATGAATTTTTAATTATAAATTTCAGTATACTTATTAACTTTTTTACATACATATCCTGACCCTGTTTTCAAATATATTTTTTCACGGTTACAGTTCTAATTCCAGATCTAGCAAAACATTTTCTCCACTGTCTGGTTCTTGTGCCAATTCCAACAAAATGATGTCAACTTGGGTCCAGGTCACAAGAACCTGACCCTGAACCTGGTTTTGCCCTTCAAACCAGATACCCTCACAACACTGGTACGAACCTTGTAAGAAAAATGTCAGATTGTCATGTCTCCGCTTAAGAGTTATTAGGGGAGGGCAAAAGTTTTGGCAGCAATACGGTATTTGACCAAGTACAGATTTATGACTGGTCTGCTTGTTCTGGTAGGAGGTTTGGATACTTCATTGTGCTGATTTTTGGAGCCCCAATGAAATTTCAGGAGTAGAAATGTCAAATATTCATCAATAAGTGTGTCGTGTTAAATGCCCAGGGAATCCGGGAGACACACACAGAGGTGGTGGTGCTGGGCATAGGGGAGGGTTTGATGGACTTCATCATAGCTCTTGTTGCGGAACTGTGGGCAGTTGACATGAAAGCAGAATTTGCATGTTGTACACCGCGGAATCTTGGAAAGCAGGTGTGTAAGGCTGTCTCCAGCAAATGGCCATTTTCATCCTTGTCATATATTTGCTCACAGGTTGCTGGCAAGCGCTCAAATGGGTTCATTGTGTTTCGGGTGCAGATTGCAAGTGCAGGAAGTGTGGAACGCCAGATTCCATATGCTGTCGTAATTAGCCCAGATGATTTGGAGAAAGGAGTTGTCCAGCTGAGAATCCTGGCAACTAAGCAACAGCGGCTTGTTGCCAGGGACACGATTGTTCATGAATTGCAAGAACTTTTAGGGCTCTGACAGAAAACAGAGCAGCCAATTGCAGCTGAAGACTGAAACTAGGGTTAACTTTGATGGCAAAGTTTTACTGACCAAGCTTAACTTGAGCTCATATCATCATAACCTAAGTTCAGAACATTATGTGGACAATTGGTTAGCTATTATTGAGGTAGCACAAATTGCAATGTGTGCTCACTTACAATGCAGTGGCAATTTCTTGACATTTCAGGTAGCATTAATAGAAGATGTATTGACATGTGTACCTTAGACATCTTCTCACACTCCATAAAGAATCAGAAATAGTGGGCCACAACACCTGCACCATGAACCTTGGGTCTCTTTTTGTTTTGTAAGAACACTACTAGTCTCTCAATGATGTTGTAACATTTATGTTACAAAACATAAGAGTACTCTTTTTGAAAAAGTGGGCAGAACAAATATATGTTTTGTTCAAAATTCTATAATCTGAATTCCAGAGCTCACTGCACGATTCGGATTTCAGTTTTCAATGAATGCTTCCTGTACATGTTCCTGCAGCACACGTGCAAGTAGTGAGTACCTGTTCCACCTAATTTAACTGTTACATCAGATCATGCTTCCTGTGCAAATGGTTTCTTTCTTGTCTGTCCATAAATTCTTCATTAGATTGCACTTGTTGAGATTTCAACAATTGATTCATGTTTTAAGTCTTTGTGGAATTCCATCCATTGAATTTCAGTTTTTGCATCCACTATTTTGTTTGATATTCATACTAGGATTGGGGATATTCATTCCGATGATTGTGTGACTACACACATTGTCTGTTATAATACTTGGATTTGATAACCACTCGCATTGTTAGCTGATTCTGGCCTAATCATGAAACCCAGGTTCAAATCCGTCTGCAAAATCATTCTGGGACCCAGGTCAGTTGGTAAATGGATCATAAGTTAGACAAATGACCACATAGGAAGCAGGATTAATATTCTATCACACTGGAGAGGACCATAGATCATACCTGTTGATTAAGCAAGTTTTCAGGCACTCTTAGATGGCAGAATCAGCCTCAGAGCCAATTAAGTCATTGACACCCTGCATATGCTAGTTTATGACCTACCTATGCTCCTTTAAGGGCATGCTGGTTTATGACCTCTTGATGGTCCCTTAAGCCAGAGGATGCTTCCCCACGGTGCAATGTATATTACAATGAACAAAAAGACTTGAAAATCTTAGGGTGTACAACTCTTTGTGGCCTATGCTAATGTCAATGAGGCAGTGGTGGGCTGGAGAAGTCTGATAACATTTTGGGGTCAATTTCTTGAGGCTTCTGCTGTCATCTAGCAAATTCAAAGCCCCCAAAAATCATAGGAGCTTTCTTTTTTTCAAAACTCAGTGTAGCCAGTTCAAGACCTGAGACAAAATCCAAACATCGGATAGTAACTAGGAAATTCTCAAGCCATCCAGTCATTGGATCATCTTTCCATGTTTCTTTTTTCCCCCCTTTCTGGAAAGTAAAAATAGACTGGGTAATCTTTCTGTGTTTCTTAATTTCGATCTTAAATCCAAAGACCAAAACTTGATTGAAGTAAAGACCAAAACTGCTTTTGATGGTTTACATCAAAAGCACCTTTGGGGATCAGAGCACTGATTGAAAAACAACCCAACTCATTAAGAGGAAAACAGTGAGTTCCACTTAAAGATCACCGACCTGGTAGAGTCTTCAAATATTAGGAAGCATATTACATTCATATGGACAGGTCCTGGGCAACCAAAAGTTGATCAGTTGCCAAAATTACCAAGAACAAAATTTTGGCATCCGATGCATAAACTGCAACAGATTAACCCTAAATGGAACTTTCAGCACAAGCTGGAAACCTTGCATGTAAGCAACTACTGGGCAATACACACACGATTATAGTTAACATATCAAGGGCGAATTTACATAGCTCTTGTACTATTAGCTTTGTGACGATTCATATAAATTGTTCAACAGGCAGTCAATAATATCCAAGTATGTTACAATTCCAAGAAGAGAGCTAGCATCATCCATCACCCAAATGTAGCCCACACGGTGTGTCAGAGCTTGAGCCATCACTGCAACCAGTGAGCTCCATGGCCGACATGTATTGGGTGCCATCCTGCCTCTAGAGAATGACTGCCGGGTAATGGAATTGAAGGAGAGTGCTAACGGCCCATCTGGAGATTTTGCAGGTTGATCCTCATCTGATGATTCTTCACTGCCAGTATCCAAGCCATGATGACCAGCCAATAAAAAGGGAGCCAAGCCTTTTGATACTGAGGAAAAGTGTTGATGATCGTCTATGCTGGTGGAATTCATTGGGGTTGTTAGTCGGCTGGAGAGCTTTGTGGTTCCCACCTTCTCACGAACCCGTGACTGCACAAGCTCAACAAGAGAACTTGGTGGCCCTCCACAGTCTTGTGCATATGACAGAAAGTCCTGCACTGAAAGTGTAGCAAGTGCCAGAGCTGCTGTTTCATTGCATCCTTTCATAGTGAAGGCAGAGATGTCTCCAACCAGCTTGAGCTCCCCAGGATTTTCATCATCATCTTCAACAACAGCAACCGCTGTCATCTCTCTAGCTGCTTGCTGTATTAAAGGGACAGCTGACATGGCATTTGCTGCTGCACGTGTTACCAGCACCTCTGTGTTGATAAGGCCAAGCTGTTGGATGCTCATCATAGGGATGGGTGAAAACAACCCAATGCAGCTCAGCAAGAATCGAACCACATCTTCTGGGACCAGCCAACAATACTCCTGGGTTTCGCACTCTGGCTTCAACACATTCTGGCTCATAGATATACAAAAGTGCCTCAATCCATGAGTACTTTGTGGCAACTGCATATTTATGTTCCAGGCTGCACCAAGCTTTGTGTTTGGGATTGAGCTACTACTGCAAGGGACACTGTTTGAAATGCTGCCCTCAATGGGAACAACCAAGTGTTGGACACCATCCAAGAAGCTCTCCAAGGCCTCAAAAAGCCTACATCACCCACAGGACACAAAATCTCAACGATGCTCTGCCACCTCCTAACTTCACTACAAATGAAGGTAACCAGAAAACAGAAGATCCTACCTAAAAGAAGCAATATTTGCAAAGAGCTGATTTGGGGCCTAATTTACTGTGAGCAAAACTCAGCATTGAGCATCATATGAAGCAAGAGAAAAGAACTTGAGCTCCAGGGCCCAAAATTGTTGGAGCAATGGAAGGGATTCTGGACCCAGATCAGAGGGAGTCTAAATCTTGGTGTAAATTTTGCTGGATCTCTTGTTTGCATGCAGCAATGTGGAATTCAGTCTTAGAAGATATCAGCAGCAACAGATTGACTCAAAAGCCGTCTGGCAAACAAAGTACACAAAAAATCCTCCTCCTCCAAGATGCAAGGCTTGTTATACATTCTAACAGGTTTATCACCTTGCCTCAAGGTTTCTCAGGCAGCCAAAGGCTCTCCTGAAGCCCTTTAACCCTCTTATTGTGCAGAGCACACCAGAAGTTGAAGGGCCAAAGGCCCAGGAACTTAGTGGTATATTTAATCAGTTCAGATGCAAATTGTGCAAAGGCTTCTAACTCCGCAAATTGAGCCAATTCTAATTTGAGTTTTCCAGCTACTTGTTTCATAGCTTTGATTTGAGCCGCAGAACCTACTCTAGATACAGAAATACCCACATTAATTGCGGGGCCTGACAAGGTAGCGATGCCTTGGTCAAATTTGGGTATTTATAATTGATCAGCTTCAAGTATAGCTATGGAATTTTTATTTGCATTTATTATTACCAAACAATCTGGAATATCGTGTGTCACAATTCCTACAAAACATTTTTGCATCTTTCTAAAACGTGGAAAAAAATTGAAAAGTGTCTCAAAAATCTAACATAAAGCATGTTCTTTAACCAGAAGGATTTTGTCCAGCCCTGGGTGTAATGCCCTAGGGAGCTCCCGCACAAGGGCAAGGAGTGTCAATCAGACCTGGTCAGCCCTGTGCAAAAGCTAGGATGTTGATCAATGCTAGGGCAAATACCATTGGATATCAAGGCATAAAATTCCTCATCTGGCTTGACATTACCACATACATACTGGATCCAATTTGATGGTTTCCAGAGTCTTCTTTCATCTGAGGGAACCCAGAAGTCTATAAAAAAAGAAAATCAGAAATTGTGCAATCATGAATCCTCATTGAATTTCGGGCATGAATTCTCAATTAAGGTTCTGCAGAGGGAAAAGAAAACAGGAAAGAAAGATGGGTGTCACAGATGTGGGAGTCTCAGCCTTGGATACTTACTTTGTGCGAGAATCCACATGATGTATAGCGGATGAAGAAGTGGGTGAAACAAAGACCGAAAGGGGAGCTTTGAGAGCTGCTGCAAGATCCAACAAGCTTTCATCCCTGGCCAAGAAACAGATGATCTCTATCATGCTCACCCTTCCCACACATTGCCAACTAACCGGATTGGGATCCACCAAGAAGTTCTCTTGTTCTCTGTGTAAATTGTTCCTGACTGTAGTAGACTGGGATTGTTGTTGCACCCACAAGCCTAAGTGAGGCCCATGGGTTTTCTTCAAAAGCTTCAGAGCTTCACCCACTGTAGCGGTAATGGGGAGACGTCTTACTGCGGGTTTGCCCAGAGCAAGGTCCCCTACCTGCCGCGAATGAAAGAATCCGTCCATGCACCTCTCTTTTTTTCCTCGTCCTCAGGACTCCTTCTCTTGCACCCTCTCTTTCTGGTTCCGCTTCTTCTTCTTCTTCTTCTTCTGCTGCTGCTCCTCATGAACAAAGCCCAAAACCACAGTTCCCAAATCCTGCCATACAACTGCCCCAAATCTGCGAAACACGAGATCCTGAGACAAGAGAAGAAACGTTGCATGGATGGGTTCCAGAGAGAAGAGGACTAGATTATATACCCGCCAGCGTTTTTTATTTTTATTATTATTATTGGCGAAACTTCGCCAGAAAGAGAAATTAAAACTTTTTAAACATTCGAAAATTAAGTGATTTTGGAGGTTTTCAATCGCCAGATTTCTACATTTAGTTTTCAGTTCATAGCCAAAATATTTAAAGATGATTTTTTTAATTTAAATTTCATATTTATTTTATAGCCATATAGAGAGAGGGCTTTACCAAGCATAAAACATGCTTGGAATTTTTTAATTATTTTTTCCCTTGTGATACCCACCAGTTACCCACCACGTATCAAAGGACAAAACGAGCCAAATGGGGGCTTGTTTTTTGAAATGCAAGGAAATAAATACTTTGGGGTGACATGCCCTCCAATTACACTAAAAAATTTGAATGAACAGTGAATCAGCAACCAGCGCACACCATAAAGGACATTGGATGATAAGTGACAAGGTAAGTAGTTTTCTGTTGGGTTCCAGTTCCCCTAGCTTTAACCATGGTAGTTAAGCTCAGTTGCTTTTTCTACTACCTACTAACAACAACCTACTACTACTACAAAGAAGGTTGTGATTAGGTAGGTAGGTAGGTAGGTAGGTAGGAAATACAAAAAAAGGCCTTTATCTATGCATATAAACTTTGCTACTTACCTAGTACTAGGTAGTCACCTGTGTGTTCTTACCTATTTTACCTATACATAAGGACATCATCCTGGGTTAGCGAGATGAAACCGGATGTTAACTCACCTGAAGTTCATCCACAACACCTACTAAGTCATAAGATACATCCAATAGATGGTGCGCTGGTGGGGTGGGTGCTGGTTTATTCTCGTCGGGGGGAGGAGACGACGGGGCATCAGTGGAGATCTTTAAAACTCCACAATACCCGTGTACACTAAGCTTAGGGTCAAATTCCATGGTCCGGAAAATCTCAATAGGCCATACCTCGGCTTATTCCGCGCAGGAATGTGGTGAGCCCTGGTAAGGTGAGCCCGTAGTCCTGTCCGGGTGTACGTAACAGGTTCAACCAAGGCTTAAGTTCCAACGTGTAATTGGTTTGTTCGTCTTGTTAAATTAATTCACAAAAAAAACAAAATAGTGCACGTTCTTCGCCGTAATTGGTTGTTGCAAGTCAAAACTGATTACACGAATAAGTGAAAAAGCAACACGGGGGGTTTGCCCACCTACGAAAGCAGCTGAAAGAGTGCTGCAAATAGCACATGGAAAACCCACCTTACATTGACAAAAACAAATAGTTATTATTTTCCCAAAACATCAATTTCATTCGTATTAATTAATTGTCTAATTTTTTTCATGACCTATAGTAGTAGTCCAATCAAGATTTCTTGAAAATAAATAAATATGTATATATTCATTTATTTATTTATTTATTTATATATTTTTTATTTGTTTGTTTGTTTATTTAGTGATGTAGCTTGAAATGATTTTTAATCTTTATAGTTTTTTAGTATTTATTAAAGAATTGAAGTTCCATGGCTTGGACCTGGTTTGTCAACCACGTGAAAAGTTTGTTAATTATCATATCACAAATTTGGTATTTTTTAAGGTATTGACCATCAATATGTGATAAATTAAAACTTTTGACAAACGATGATTTTCAAATCAAAGATAACAAAAAGTTATGAATTGAGTCATTATTTAAAATTCCATTTCAAATGCTTCCTCAATGATTAATTAAAATGAGAAATGAATATATATATATATATCATAAATACACTTGTGACTCTTTAAATTTATCACTAGCTTTACAGAAAAACATTTAATATAAAGCCCAAACACAAAAAGTTAAACCCAAAATTAGCATTGTATATTATAATATTAGTTGTGAAAGTGTCCAAATTGGCCCCCACTAGCATGCATTGACCTTTCTTCCTAAGCTCACCTTTATTCCTAAGCTCTCACATGACTTATTTGTTTCAATGCACGACTAGAGAACATGCCCAAGGCATGAAAGTCGTTTGCAACATGCCATATAAAATTATTTACCAAGATGCCTTGTGGCAAACCACCTATGCAATAGTTTGGTTAAAATTTTCTTTTTGTTTCCCTTTCTTTTTAGCTTGTGTTTCATCCTTCATTTTCTTATAATCAACTTTGAAATACATCCCAAAGGTGTATTTCAAACACAACTTAAGTCATAGATTGGTCATCCCTTAGGTGGTTATTATGTCGGAAGAGAATTTTTTGCCTTCATTTTATGGACATTATGTGGATTTTTATTATTACTTTTCAATTCATGAGCTTAAATCTTTAAAAATACTGTCACTTCATTTTTCAATAATACACGTTGTCATAGCATGTTGTTAAATGATTTGGGACTCCTGAAAACTTGAAATCGATTACAAGGAACTAAGGAGAGTTAGATTTTGTTGGTGAAGGTGGTAGTTTGGATTGATTAGGTTCATGTAATTACCTATTACTTATGCAATGGTATATTGAACTTAAAATTAAGTTTGTAGTTTTTGCTTGGAGATAGATCTTGACTTCTACCTTTGTATACACAACTTATCATAGAGCCACACATGCCTCTTGCCATGGTTGGTTCTCTACAACTTGCCCAATCTCATTAACCATGATCTCCATGCACATTTATTCATTTTCATCATGCTCTAATTCAACTCACCAAGCTCGTATCTCCACCAAGCCAAGATGACACAAAGCTAGTTGTGGTAACAAAAATGGAGTACGAAAGTCACATGACCGAAAATGATCTTGAAATACTAAGGGTTGTATCATTTTAGGTAGGGCATTTTGCTCCCATTCAGTAAGTTTCACAAAAAGCCATTATAACTAGCCCACGACCATCCATTTTATCAAGCCCTCTTGCCTCTTGCAAGGCACCATTTGAAATGTTCTAAAGCACTTCTGAATTTCTTCCTTTATCATTGTAATACCTTGGCAACTTTGGCACAAATTAAATTATTTTTGTAAATGCTCAAAATTTCAAAAAACACTTATCTCAAATAGCAAATTTTTGTGAAGGAAAATCCAAAATCTTTTGGAGTTTTTGGTTTCAAAATGGGATCTCCAAAATTGAATAATTATTTGGCAGACAATGATGATATAAAAACACTTTTAAATTTCTTCCTTTAATAGTTCACATACCTTTCTTCTAAGGTGTAGGTGTAGAACCTATCCACCGTCCCACCCCCCGCCCCCCCCAAATTCTACAAAGTTCCATTCATTTGACACTTGTCAATTAAAAGTTTCTTCCAAACTCCAAATTCAAAATGATGACTCAAAAATTTCCAATTAAGGTTCATATTTTCTCATGACATTTATATCATTTTGAAAGATGAAGAAGAGCTTTACACCTGGGGTGTTTTATTCCCTCAAACCTTAGCCTTCGCAATGGAGCTTCCACCATTGCCAAAGAACCTAGCAAGGGAAAACCCTTGAAAAGCATATTTTGTTTGATGAATTAGGATGCATAAAACTTAGGGGTAATAAGTTTGGGGGGTGATGGATGGACTGCAATGGCATTTAACAATTTTAAATTGTTCATTGGTTTCCAATTGGTATAAGGTTTGCATATTTATGTCATGGGAAACTAGGAGTACCCCGTGTTGAGGGGGAGTTAGGAATGGGTGGCCACAAAGTAGCTATCCAACATTTTCAACCTCCTTCAAAGGTTTTTACAATATATTTTATTGCTAGTTGGGGTTGGGGTTGGAATGATGGCTAAAAAAAAGGGGAAATCTTTCTTGATGGTTTATTTTTGACAAGAATCCACTATACAAGAAGTTGCATTTCAATGGGAAGGGCATCATGGAATTTTTACATCTTGACAAATAACATGCTAAAAAAATATCAGTGCAATGACTTAGGACTAATAATGTGGTTTAACTCACCAAATAAAATGAAGGGTTGCAGCTAGTGTTTTGTTTTGGCAAAAAAATTGTAATATAGTGATAAAGCAAAATCCAATGCAAAATGTTCAAAGGATTTTATTTTTTTCAAAAGTGCCAAAGTCAGCATATTTTGAGGGAAAAAAAATGTGAAGCCACCATATTTGGACAATATGTTCTTGGAGGTTTCCAAAACACAAAAAAAGATTCTAAGAAATTTCTATTACCTTTTTTTGAAATCTTGAAGTGAAATTGGCTCATTCGTCTTGTGGACAATCACCAAGTCCACCTATTAACCAAATTGAAAAACCCAAAACCATAGTTGTGGTTGGTCCCAAATCCACATTTCTATCCTTTTCATTTCATTCAATCAATTTGATTTTTTCCCTCTCTTTTGAAAAATAAAACTCAAAAATTGGAATAATTTCAAAATGAAAAAGTAATAGATCTTAAACTTTCCCTCAATTTTTAATGTCCACATCCATATGCAAATAAATGTTTCATTTGAAAGATACCATGTACAATTATTCTACAATATTTGATGGTCACAACTAATGTTGCATTGGTAAATGTAAATAGCCATATATCCACCATGTAAAACAATGTACGTGTAAAATACCAATTTTTTGAAATTGACATTTAATTCAAGCTCAACATGTAATTGCTTTCTTTTACACTTACAATTAGATGGGGAAGTGTGAAAAATCTCATTTTATACTTTCAATTTGTTTTTGTTAAGTGTAAATGAAATAGATTTTAGAAAAATAGTTTTTTTCTTCGTGGCATGGTTTCTACCATTGTCATTTCAAACTCTAGAAACAAATGTGAATTCATGCCCCTCTTTACATCTTTTTTGTTCGTGGTTTTGGCATGGAGTGTTTTCAATGGTCTTTGTGTCTTTTTTTTCTCCCTTAACCTTCTTGCATGTGAAGGTTGCAAGCATAGAGGAACAAGTTGTCATGTGGTGTTGAAGGAGGGCGCCGGCAGTTATTCATTCTCTCACTTGATAATGCTTTAGGTGAGTTTTTTTTGTGTGTGTTTTTGTAGTTATCCTTGTGTTTACCTTGTTTGTGGACCATTGTCATCCTTGCCTTTTTCATATCTACAACACCCCCTACCCTTGATTCATGCTCTGAAATTTGAGTTATAATTTTTTTTTCATAACATTGTTGTTTTCCTTATGTTTGCCTTGTTTGTGTTGTTGTTATCCTTGCTTTCTTCATGTTTACATCAACAACAAAACACACAACCCCATACCCACCATTCATATTCAAATTTTAGAGCTTTAATTTTTTTTGGGTAGTGTCATTGTTGTCCTCCTCACTTTTTTTGTGTTTACAACAATAACAAAACCCTTAAAACTAACTTACCCTCTCACCCCTTGTTCACACTCTAAGTTCATGACAAAGTTTTGTTCAAAATATGTGTAAACCAGTGCTCGTTTCGTATATAGCTTGGTTAGAGACTGATATCAATACTTGAATGAACATTGATATCAAATACCAAATTAGTCTAATACGACCTAAGCTTGGTAGCATATTAATACCAATATGAACTAGTAGCAACTTCAAGTCACAAAACAAACTAAGCCCCCCCAACTCCAAACCCCACCTCCCAGAGTTAAAAAAGAAAGTGGGGCTCTTCATTGCACATTGCCTTTTATCATTTGCTATCAAGATTTATTTTCTTAATTTTGTTCTTCACCAATTTTCCCCTACACTAATATCCCATTTTCATGAGTGTTGGTACCAATTTATGCAAGTTATTAGCTTAGTTAGTTGCAATGTAAATAGAACTGAACCCGGTCCTAGCAACTAAATCAAGCACCAAATTTGGTTTGGGAAGTCTCCAAAATGAGAGGTTTTATGAATCCAAAAAATATTTTCAAATTCACAACAAAGGTTCTATCAATCCCAAAAAAAAACTAATTTTAATTTTTAAAAAAAAATCAGAATCAAAGGTTCCTTTCCAAATTGAGAATTAAACAACAAGAGGTATAACTATGAGTTGTAGCCTAAAGGATTTGTAGACTCCCTTCATATATATATCCATATTATCCAACCTAATATGCATTAGGCTTGAACCATTCATTCAATTAATAGGGATACTTTCAGAACAAAAGAATTAAGGTGCTCTAGGTTACCTTTGGAACGGATGGAGAAAAGCAATAGACATGTTGGAGACTCACTTTTCTCCTAGAAATTGCAGCTCATACGTAAATTAGTGACTTATTTGTGCACTTACACATACCAAGGTCCAAAACATTCTTCAAAGTTTCTTTGTTTCACATTGAGGTTAGTGCAACCAATTTGTGTTTTCATTGATCATCTAGAAACATCAAGAAGGGAAATCTTGAAGCCAGTGATTTTTTATGAGTGGCAAATGTTTTCCATTTTGTGAAAGTTATTTGGAAAAAAAAGAATATTCTGTTAAAATTTCCCCTTTTTCTAAAAATTTGTCATTTTTAAAAAAAAAATCATCACAATTGCCTACAATATGTAAATGTGCATAAGATTTTTTACTTTCAATTTTTTAAGATCGCCAAATTTGGATAAATATAATTATGGTCTTATCGCCATTTGAGCAACATCACATAATTGAAGAAAAAAGCACTACTTCAAGCATTTTGTGCTTAGGGTAGGTAAACTCTTAAGACATTTTTTCATGGCTTCTTGTAATGAAAGGTAAGGCCACTTTCAATTTTACCCATTGACTAGCTTTGCCAAATTAGTTGCAATTTATTCATTGCCTACTTGTGGCCATATTCCTATACATTTTAGGAAGGTGTCCTTAGTACGTCTTAAGTTCACCTTGATAATTTCTCAAAAGTCATGCAAATTTTTCTTATAATTATTTAGTGTTGAACATGCAAGCTTACTATGGTAGTATAGAAAGTTAGTCCAACTGTATTCATGTTGAATATAATATCAAATGTAACATTATTTGTTAAAAATTTGATGGATATCAACAATTTGATGTACCATATTTAATACCTCCAAAAATGTGATTAATAACTTATGATTAATACCATACCATATTGAAAACGTAATCACGAGTGGCAATGGAAGCTCCAACATCTTTGGCCCTCATATGCAAAACATAATAAGTTTTTTGATGTTATGAGCATTTGAAGAGTTGGGAACCATCTAGAAAAGTTTGGGTCACTTAGAACAATTTGGAGACTAAAATCATATCCAAATCAATAGAGTAATCCTTTGAAAATCTCTTGACAAAGGTTATAAGAAAATAGCCTCACATGATCAAATCAACTTTATTTCTTAGAACTTACAATCTCAAAATTGTTGATTGAGAATTTTGGAAATGTTTTTGTTTAAAAATAATAATCCCCATGGTGACTTACAAATATAGTATGTGAGGAAAAGAGAGCCTCCTCCATGGGGTCATAAAATTATGTTGCATTCCAAATTGAAGAATTTACTAGTACAACTTGACAAGCATGGAGGTGCATTAGGTGAACATTGTTGAGCCATGTCAAGTTTGAAACTTCATGTCAAGTTAAACCAAGAATGTGAATTAGATTCTAATTATGGATCTTATACGCACAAGTATATTAATTACCAAATACCTAAAATTTCTTTAGATGAACATAAAGGCATGAAAATTGAACAAAATGTAATAAACTATTTACATATCAATTTATGGCAACACCCACATAAATACGGTAATGGATGAAACAAAATCTAGTGCCAAGCACCTACCTAGTTGAAGGTGCCTTTTTCTTGTGATAATAATATCCCAATATATCAATGTGTTTGTTGTGCCGTTGTCCTATGTCCTCCAGGGCTTATGGTAAACAACCCAAAAAAATTGCGGCAAAGATTTGATAAAAATGAGTTTCACCAGTAAAAGCTCCAGTTCTAGTAGCTTCAGATTTCAGCCAAGTAAGCCATATTGGATCTTCACCAATCCCGCACCGCAAATGGGAGATACAAAACATGACATGTAAATATGTGACCAATCGCAAGATGTACTTGGTACTATGCTACTTTCTGAGGATTGTGTACTATGTACATATATTAGCGTTTTCCATAAAAACAGGAAAAGAGTGCACCAGTACCCTGAGTTTGGTCCAAAACCGGGTGAGATTCAAAAAAAAAACCTGCAAAAAAGCACATTAGCCTTAAGGGGGGGGAGAGTGACATGCCCTTCCTTCCAGGGTGAAGACAAGATGACTTTAAGGAAAACTCTATTTTCATCATATTATCACAATATGGTGATTTTAATATTGAAGGTGGGTGGATTGCTCACTCATTTGGCCATAAAGATTTTTGGAGCTCAAAGGCTTAATTATTTCCTTCAGTGTTATATGGCATAATTCAAGCTCTGAAGGAAGTGCATGGAAGGATCCATAAGATCTCAGGACAGAGGACTTTTTCTTGCAAGGTGGTACGAGTGGGCACCTAAAACATAAAATCAAAGTCATTGCTCAAAAACCTTAATGCATGGGGAAGGTACTTTCCTATGGGAGTTACCTTTTGTGAGGTGACTCACAACTTGGGCTTTGTCGATGTCTTCTCACCTCACATGATGAAACTCCCTCCCCTCAGCAACAAAGTACCTCCCCCCTATACAAAATAATACTCAGGAAAAGATAGACAGACACAAAAGAATCATGAAATGCTCGTTTGGCCAGATGCATTCCAGAAACATGGACTGGGATGCTCAGTTCGCCAAAAAGTACTCCATACAGATGGACTCCTTGAGCGGCTTTTAGACTTGTCCTGTCTTGTTTCTTCATTAAAAAAGAAGTGCCACAGGTAAGAACTTAATGAATCGGAATTGGATCATATGCTTGTGCTGCATGCCTGGATGGAACACTGGAGGAAACACAAAGGACAGGTGCCTGAATAAATGTGAATATATTGCACATTACTTTCTAGCTTTGATACGCATTTGGTCAAAACAGATTCACCCACAACCGGTATGTGAGCCTCTAGTGCTCAGTGTGTATTGTGTACCACATCCAAAGTAGTGTGCAAGTTGTATTGGTCTTTTTTAAGTTTTTGTCACACATGCAATGACAACTCTCTACCAGTGTGTAGTGTGTACCACATCCAAAGTAGTGTGCAAGTTGTGTTGGTCCTTTTAAGTTTTTGTCACACATGCATGGCAACTCTCTACCAGTGTGTATAGTGTGCACCACATCCAAAGTGGTGTGCAAGTTCCTTTCATCTTTTTAAGTTTTTGGTCACCCCAATATGACAACTCTCTAGCACTGTGTACTATTGTGTGCCATGACATTGTAAGTAGTGTGGAAGATGTTTGGGTCTTTTTAAGTTTTTGTCACACTGATATGAGAACTCTTTAGCGGTGCGTACTGCGTACGACATCCAAAGTAGTGTGCAACATGTTATGCTCTTTTTAAGTTTTTTATCACACAGATACTACGGCAAGTTGCAACTCTCTAAGCAACTTGTGTACTGCGTACGACATCCAAAGTAGTGTGCAACTTGTTTTGGTTTTTTTCAAGTTTTTGTTACATAAATATTATGGCAAGTTGCAACTATCATTGTGTATATGTATCCCAGCCTGCACAGGGTCCTTTGTCAAGAAAAGATGCCAAGGAGTGGTGGTGAATCATCAGCCACAAGTGCACCACGAGGGATGATGGATGGTGGATGGACCCAAAACACTTTTCCATTGGGTTCCAGACCCCTAGCTAACCAGCCTGGTTGGTTCAGTTGCTGTGTTTTTCTACCTACCTACTAACAACCTACTAGGTCTTACCTTTTTATGACCAACTTTAAAAGAACTTTCATTGGACAAATTTATACTTCATGTTATATTAAATAACATGAAGTATGATGAATAAATTTCAAAGATGAAATGTGGATTGTGGTAGATGAATTTAATCTAGACACCATGAATTTGATCACATACTCAATTACATGACTAATGTATAACCTAAGTTATAGAACTTTCAAGATCTTACGTGGATTTTTTGTATTTGATCATGGGTTTAATGAATGTCATATTTAGTGACTACTATTGATTATTTGACTTCCCAAATTGATCCAAACCTCATTGGAAAACCAATTTTCATTTTTACTAGAATTGAACCAATTATTGAACCCACAATTGGGTATCAAGTTGATTTTTCGAAAAAAACCCAATCAAACCAATTGTGGGTTCAATCCATCTATAGGTACATTAATAGTCAATGGCTCAATTGATTACTCTAAAACCCGTAAGGGTATTCTATGACTAGATCAATTTTCTTGAATTAGAGTTGGGCAATGTCATTGGAAAGATTGGAAAAGTTGACCGCCTTCAAAAGGAGCAAACACCTTACATGATGAACTATATTGTGAAAAGAATTTAATCACTTTACTTCGCAAATGAGGATTTTTTGTTTTGACCTTCATCATGCATTATCATTTCTTGCGCATGTGAGCATTAAAGCTCTAGAAATGGTGATTTAAACAATGCATTAGGAACGCGTGGGCCTTTACTTTTGTGTTGGGAGGATATTTTAATAAATGGTAAAACAAATTAATAATGAAGTTAGGTAATTTAAATGCAAAATATACAAGCTTATGGTATGTCAATAAGTTTATGTTGATTCGAAATGAGATTATCGTGCTTGTCGCAACCCCACTTTGAGGCAAGTGTGAGGATGAAACTCACACTCCCAAAAGTGGGAATTTGGAGTCCTCTAGGACTCCTGCAACTTCAGAGCTCAACAGAAGAGGGCAAAACACCTCGCCTTGAGGTGTTCTTTATACCGTTGGAAAGGCCTTGAAGTGTAGATGTCGAAAATGGCCTCGCATGAGCCATTTGGACACCTGCAACACAAGTTATGGGCAAAAGAAGGGCCGGGAGTCAAACTGGCAGTTTGACTCACGACCACAAAAAGTCGGGAATCGACCCGATCCCAGTGTGTGCAGATGGAGTGCGACAAACCGTTGGAAAGCTCTTGAGGAGAGCTACAAGTTTGCTTCAAACCTCATCCCAATCCGAGGTCTGAGTCGGGAGTTATGAGTTCCCAAAGTCCTAGGAGTCCAAACCGAGACAGTTTCGGGACTCCTCTTTGGGAGTCCCGAGAATAAAAGCGATTTGGATGCGGGTGTCGCGGAGTAACGCAGAGAATACTATATGGGGGAAGGTGGTGGCTTCCCCCGAGTTCGGGCCGTGGTGAGTCAAGTGAGTCCAAGGTCGCCCGTGGCTTGTCCCAACACCAAAAGGGTGCAAAATGGGTTCTAACCAACTTGTTGGTTGGTTTTGGATGCAAAACCAAATAACTAAGTAGCTTGTCCCTCTTCCTAGTCTTATCCCGGGGCCTCAGCACGCCCCTCTACCCCTTTTAGTGCTGAGTGTTGGGAACGTACCCTCAAGTCCCCAAACTTTCGCATTCTTGAAGTTGAAGTCATCTTGGGCCTAGCTTGGGACTTGGGGTTGCATCAATGCTAACACAATAATCCATATTTGGTCTATTTGTGTGTTGCAAGCTATGGTTGATTAGAAAAACATAAGTTTTAAATGATATAATTTTATCAACATTCGCAATGTTGATTCATGAACATGTCAACATTGAAATCTCCTATGATTATGGGTTGAACAATTTATAGACATTTATTCTGTATTTTTTTTAAATGGAAATAAAGTACAATCTATTTGCATTTTAGGTGGTTTATAAGTCACAATTATGTGTAATGATTCACATGTATTTTCATTCAAAGTTGCATGAATCAATTTTGCACCGTGGTTAGTTATCACAAATGATTTTAGGTAGTTTTGTCATTAAATATCATCGTGCTATGTTAATCATAAGAATAAAATGTTGAATATTTTGAATAATTCATTCTAAATTTGTTTGTTTGCAGGGATTTTATTTTATTTTAATTTTTTGTTCAAACAAAGAATGTAACATGCTAATAGGTTTTGGTTAGTTAGGACATCATTAAAATGTAGTTTTAAGGAACATGTATATAAAAAATTTAATCATTTTTCGTTCTATTGGTGTGCATTTTATGATAAGTTTATGTATTTTTTCATACATATGAATTTTTTATTTTAGTGTTGAATCCAATTTAAGGGTTATCAAAATCAGTTTGTACAAATGGTTTCAAAATAATATTTGTGTAATCTTGGAAGGTTTCATTTACACCATTTTCAAAACCATCAAATGTGACATAATTGCATGGACCCTACGTATAATTGTATTAACACGGTTTTTTTCAACAATAATTAATAATGCAAGCCACATCTTTCATTGCACATTGAAAATAATTAAAAATAAAAGGGTACATGTTAGAATGAATGTCTTGCTAAAAATTTGAATGTGTCATTGATTATTGCATCAAAAAAAATGTATTATGTGCTTTTTTTTTTATTTGTATAAAATAAATGTGGCAAAGCATTATCTTATTAAGGTGTTTTTAAAGAAATTTTGTTCAAGTAGTTTATATTTTCAATGTGATGTGTTGATGTTCAATTTGATAAAAAAACATTAATGAATGTATTAGCATTTTTGTCACAGCACCTATTGTTATTTTGAAACATTTAACATGTGTAGGCCATAAATAAGTTCCAAGAACATTAAACCCACTACTTTTAAGTTTGAAAATCCTTAAATCTCAAAGAAAAATGACCTTGGTAAAAATCTCCAATCAAAATTATGTCAAACCACCCATAAATCAATTATGAACTTGTAAATATTGAAAGTTAACATGTTATTTCCTACCCAATTTCTTCTGTCTATAATTATTAAATGAAATTTCTCATCTTTTTGTTTTAATTTGTCATGTTTTCATTAGTAAATGTTTTTAGCTTGTTTAGGTTTTTATTTAAGGACTACAAATGAAAATTTGTAGATGGACTTAAAATGTAAAATCATATTCAAAATGAACATTATCAAATTTCAAATTATCCATGTTGCAATACTTTAGTGTGAATTGGATTTTTAAAATATGAATGAATTCTAAGAAAGGAATGGACTCAAAATGGGTTTTTGAAACGATGAGATTAAATTTGTCACACAAATAGAATGAAAACAATGAATTCAAAATGTATGTGAAAGTAATGTGAAAATGAAAATTGAAAAAAAGTCGCCATCAAATGAAAATTTTCAAATTAAGATGCATCGAACTTTTTCCAATACAAGAATTTTGGATTTAAAATAAATAAATAAATGTAATTATTTTCATCATGTTTTTAATCATTCACAATGAAATACTCAAACTTTCACATCAATTTTTGGACCAATCACATGTCTAATGATATCTAGAGGGTGGTTTATGAATATTTTTTATTAAAAGTATAAGGAGTAAGTATAATATTTATAGTTTGATCATTATTATAAATGTAATAATTTTAGCTAATGTAAAATGTAAAGCTTCAAAATGTCAAAAGTGAATCACCTAACCATGCTTTTATCTTGCACCACCCATTAGAAATATGCAATAGTTTTGTTGGATGTATCATGTGTGGATAATTTGTTTCCTTGTTTTTTGGTGTTTGATTGTATATTGTTTCTATATGATAGATTGTAAAGTTCAATTTGTTTATTATTAATAGATACCACATTACTATGCAATTTTTGGGTATGAATGATTATTTCATTTAACAAAAAAAATTCCCATTCATTGTTGTACATATTATTGTTACTAAACTTGTACACAATTTTTTTGTGAATATATTCAATTTGATTTTTAAAACCATGTAAGCATCCTTTCACAATACTTTGTTGTTTTTTATGTTAGGTTTCACACTAACAAAAAGGTTTGAATAGTAGCAATAATTATTTATAATGATTATTTAGATCTTTATGCAAGTTGAAAGAAACCCAATGAATCATTTTACTATTGTTACATTTTTCACATGTCTTGACATCATCATTAGTTGCACATTTTGATAGACATATGTCATGTAAAAACTCATGTATATGTCGATTAATGATTTATAGTAGATATCAATTGAAGTTGAATTTTTTTTTTGCAAGAGTGTTTGTGGTAACAACACAAATGTTTTTTTATGTTTTTTGCATGTGTTAATAAATTGGAAAAATCTTGTTGTATAATACAATGGCATAGACAATGTTAAATGTATTGCTTGTTGAACATACATTTGTTATCAGATCAAGAGCAACAAAGCAAAAAAATCAATTCAAAGCACATTTTCTTTAAAAAATATACATTTTGATGTTTTAGTTCAAGGTTCTATTTACATTTATTTAATACTGATTACATTTATTGAATTATAATTTTATTTCACTTTTGTCAAGTCAGAAATGTAGTAAGAAGTAATTGCATATGGATTTAAAATAAATTGTGCATGTATGTGTTTGCTTCCTACAAAGTTCTTGGATGAATATCAAAAACATTTGTAAAAGGAATACCCAAAATAAAAAATTTAAAGTTATAAATTGACCAAAAAAAACGACATGTGTCATGTGTAATCCTTAGAAAAAAACTTTTACCTTGGCACCCATAACTCCTTTGACTATGTTTTCACCCCAAATTGCATATGAAATATTAAATTGTGATTTTTTTCAAATAAAAATTAAATCAAATTAACCATTGAATCAAATATTGTCACCATTAGAAAAACAAGACTGTATTTTCAATTTTCTAAACACAACTACTTATATTTCCAAGAAACTTGTTCAAATGAGATTAAGTGAAAACATTGCTTTCAATGAATTTCTAAAACATTCACAATAAACACAAAATATATTATTGCATTGCAATGCACATTGGAAAATAAGTAAATTATTGTTGAAAAAACAAACCAAATAATAAAAGGACTAAACAAAAAAGAAAAATTGATATAATTGGCCTCTTGTTGCACAAAGTTCATGGAAGATGGCTCTTTGAAAGATGGTGTTGAAAACATTTACAACATCCACCTACACACCACCTAATCAAAATGGACATTTAAAATAGTTCAAACACCATGAACCACCACCTCACACCACTTTTCATTGCCACACAAAATAGATGAAGTGATAAATGAACAAAAAAAACATCACAAAATTGCAAACATAAAACTTTGTTCACCAATTGATACATGACCTCACCCACTGTAACTAACACTACTAGGAAATGCGTCCTAGTTCACTCTAGGTTTCACTAGATTTTGAGTGAATTTGAACATTTTTACCTAATAAAATTGTTTAAGCCCCTAGTGAACGGGGATTAGTTGCTACGGACAATGACTTGTTTCATTAGTATTTAGTGAAACAAGATTATTCTCAAGTGAAATACAAGTTTACCAAACCATTCACTTGCTAGTTAATTAACTAACCAGTGTGGAAATCAATTAACTTTTAATTATTTGATATATAATATTATTGATAATTTCATGATTTTTAAAGCCTATTATTTATTGACACGTGTCATTACCTACGTTAGGTAATGGTCAACATGCCATTGTTGACCAAACACAACACCACCCATGAGGTTTGATCCCTTGACCTTTGGAATGGAAGCAAACACCCTTCCCATCAAGCCACCCTACTTGTTGTGATAATATGTTACATCACATTTTATTTATCAAATACTTCATTTTAAACGTTACAAAAACATAAACTTTGAAAATTCATATCTTATTCAGATTTTATTCAAATGAAATTATTCAAATTTACCTTTTTTTAAAATTCAATAATGTAAATAATTACATATATTTCCTTTTGAAATTTTTAAATCATTTGAACAAAAAAAGAAGTTGAATATCATTATTCAATAACATTTCAATGACCATTCATTTGGAAAATAATAATAATAAATGGACAATTTTTTGTTAATATAATAATACTACTTATGTTAAGTTACTTTCAATTATTATATGATTATTTTTCATTAATTTAAATTATTTCACTTTACATTATTTATGGCTATTTATGGTTATTTTCAATTATTTTTGGTTTTTTTTCTTATTTCACCCTAGGCTACTTTTGGTTATTCTAAGTTACTTTTGGCTATTTTAGCTTATTTCACCTTTGGCTATTTTTGGTTATTGTAAGTTATTTTTGGCTATTGTAAATTATTTCAATTTAAATTATTTGTAACTATTATAAATTTTTTTGACTATTGAAGGTTATTTCACCTTATGTTATTATTAGCACTTCGAGTTTATTATAAGTTGTTTCACCCTATATTATTTTTGCCAATCCTAAGCAATTCTAATATATGGTTATTGGTTGTTTTTTTATTAATGGTTATTAATGGCTATTGGTACCTATTTTATTTATGGTTATTAATTTTTTAAAGTGGTTGTTCTATTAATAATTATTGGTGGTTATTATATTAATGGCCATTAGTAGTTATTTTATTGGTGGTTATTTTATTAATGGCTATTAATGGTTATTCTATTAATGGTTATTGGTGGTTATTATATTAATGGTTATTGGTGATTATTTTATTAATGGCTATTAGTGGTTATTTTATTAATGGCTATTAGTGGTTATTTTATTAATGGCTATTAGTGGTTATTTTATTAATGGCTATTGGTGATTATTAATTGGTATTATATTAGTGGCTATTGGAGGCTATTATATTAATGGCTATTAGTGGTTATTTTATTGGTGGTTATTGATGGTTATTTTATTAATGGTTATTAGTGGTTATTGTATTATAAGTTATTGTTGGTTATTATATGTTATATTATAACTATTGGTGATTATTGTATTATAAGTTATTGTTTGATATTTTATGTTATAATATCATAGGTTATTGGTAATTATTATATTATAGGGTATTTAAAATTATTTTTCATAGGTTATTATTATTATTATTTTAAAGTTATGTTAAGCTTAAATCATAATATTTTGTTTTAAATTATTTTAAATTATTATACTTAGGATAAAATAATTTATAATAACATAAAGTATAATGACTTTGAATAACTTAAATATAACTTGAAATAACATATATTAATTTAAAATAAAATAACCTAAGGTATAGCCTAAAGTTAGTTGAATAAATTAATTTAGAATAACTTAAAAACTTATAATGAACTAGTTAAGATACCTTAAGGTAAAATAACATATAATAATTTAGGGTATAATAATTTATAATAACCTATAATAACAGAAAATATAAGTTAGAATAACTAAAATAACTTAAAATAATGTAGGGTGTATCATAAAATAACATAGATAGAATTTTTTTTAAACATATAAATAAACCTATTTACTATAGTAAATTTTAATAGTGAATTATGTTAATTAGTAATGAAACATGATGTCTACATAGTGATATTATAGTGAAATAATTTTCACCAAGGTGAAATCAGTAAAATGCAATGAAGTTATTTCACTTTTAATGTCTCATAATGATTTAAGCTAGTAAATTGCACCTCACTTTGGTAGTAGTGTAGTTAAATGCTTCTAGAAAGCTTGGCCAAAGCTAAGAGCTTAGAAACACCTAGAGTCCAAGTAATGGACCTTGGGATACAACTTATAAATAATATGGGAATTCACCTAGAAAAGTTGGGTGAAATCATTGGTTGAGTTGGTCAAAAAGGTTTCAAAAATGTTCAAAAACCATACTTGAAGGATCACTAATTGAAAGATGTAGTGAACAAATGAAAGTTGATTTGGAGGAAGTGAAGGAAAATTCCACATATAAATCAAGTTGAAAATCCAACAAGGAATTGAAGCAAAGGAAAGACAAATATGAGGGGTGAAATGTTTTCAAAACATTAACAATCTTTCAAGAGGCCAAGGCCAAGGGGGGGG
>Ga0209208_10001715_pt1 | contig 31224 bp, 28 predicted proteins | sample S1TSphfallax_3_FD_187694 | JGI IMG/M metagenome (GOLD analysis project Ga0209208, IMG submission 187694) | Host-associated microbial communities from peat moss isolated from Minnesota, USA - S1T2_Fd - Sphagnum fallax MG (SPAdes) (version 2) | ecosystem: Host-associated > Plants > Peat moss >...
TGAAAGACAGCGGAAGAGGGAGGAGTCGGGATGCGCTCCCTAGCTCACAACACTTGGAGGGGTAGAGGGGCGTGTTGGAGCTCCGGGATGGGACTAGGAAGAATTGACAAGCTTATTCACTCACACGGGCCTGCACACAACTCACACAAAGTGGTTAGTGCATAGTTGGAGCACCTTTGGTGCTGGGACAACCACGGGCAACACGGACACACAAGATTCACCACGGCCCGGACTTGGGGGAAGCCACCACCTTCCCCCTTATAATATTCTCTGCGACGCTCCGCGGAGACTACATCCAAATGGCTCTTTTTCCCGAGAGTCCCGAAATCCCGTCCTGCGAAACTCCCGGGACTTTGGAGACCCATAACTTTGCGAGGAGACCTTGGATCGAAGTGCAGTCTGAAGCAAAGTTGTAGCTCTTGTCGAGAGCTTTCCAAAGGTATGTCGCACGTTATCCGCAGCTAAGTATTTCGAGTCGATTCCCGACTTTTAGTGGTCAGGAGTCAAAACTGGCAGACTCCCGGGAATTCGACTCCCGGCCCTTCTTTTGGTCATAACTTGTGTTTGAAATGTCCAAATGAGCAATTCGAGCCCATTTTAGATATCTACGCTTCAAGAGCTTTCCATTGATATAAAGAGCGCAACAATCCATTGAGATTTGACCCTTCAAATCGCTCTCTGAAGTTTTGAGAGTCCATCGGGACTCCCTCTCCCAACTTGGGAGTTGCCTTGGGAGTGTGAAGGCTCACTCCCTCACACTCTCCTACACTCCTGGGAGTCTCTGATGTGACTCCCAGGCTTCCTCTTGGCCTGCACCCTTGCAACCCCTTTGCCTTGGTCGCGAGCCCAAAGCTAGGGTTACGACAACCGGCTCCACATCAGGTTGTTGCTCATCTTCAGATGGTTACTGTTCCTCGTCCTCAGAGCTTAGCTCATCCACAACCGCGAGGGTAGCGCCAGTAATATTTGGGTGCCAGCCGGGCTCTCCGTGTGGGTGGAACAGGACAAAATGCAGAGGGTCATAAGCACAATGGGCATCACTAATCCTCCATAACCCCCCGCCCCTAGCCCGCACCCTGATGTCTCGTGGATTGCTACCTTCAGGGTCAGCGTCGCCTATGAACACGCATAAAACGAAAGACAGATCAGGCACAGTCGGGACAATTGCTTGGATGATGCAAGGAACGTGTTGTCGAGGAACATAGCAATTAGGACAGCCAACACCATCAAAAACAGCACAAAATGGGGCACCCAAAAACAGACATGCAGCCACCCCATTCACTCACCAGGCATCAGGCCGGCCACCTCGCTGGATGTGGGGGCGTTGTAGCAACGACGGTCAACGCTGCCATCAACACAAATGAGAATCTCATAGTTAGCCAGGTCTTCAGGGGGCAAATCCATGGCCTGCACAAAATGCTGAACATACACATTGCTCCCCGAAAGCACCTGCTGCAGCTCTTATAAAGTGCGACGGTCTAAGTCTACGTTACCCTGACCGAGAGTAGCAAAATGGGCAGCAACCTGAGCATCCGCATTGTCTATGATATATAGTTGGGCAAACTGATGGGGGCTCCCTTGAGGAGGTGCCAATGGCCCCATCAATGGTGCACAGTGCCCCTTATGGCAATCATACTGACCCCATCTGCGGGTGACTGGATGTTAATGCCAGAGGAGGCCATCTGCAAGGAGGAATTGTATTTCTGGATATGCTTGCGAAAAGATAAGGTGGCAAGGGGGAGGCGTGCACCAGGGGTAGGCTCAGAAGTGAGCAAGTCCCGCAATGGTTGAGGAGGAGAAATGGGGAAGATGGCCTCACAGCTGCAGGATCTGCCTTTAACGCAGCAAAAGTTTGCGTGTCCTCGAAAAGCCTCATCAGGCCATATCATAGCTCGGCACTGCTGGCACTTAGCTGTCAAACTCCCTATGTCAAGCACCGAAACATTGGCCTCATCAAATTCTGAAAGGGGGACGCAAGCTGTTGTGTGTAAAGCTTGCTGACCCCGCGCCTGCCCCTGTAGCTCGCGGTGGCGGTCCCGCTCCTGCTGCCGCTCCCGGTTTGTCAGCCGGGCACGAGCCTCCGCCTGCTACTCGCGGTGGCGGCCACAGTGCTGTTGCTGCTCCCGGTCTATCAGCCGGGCACGAGCCTTGGCGTGTTGCTCGCGGTTGCGGTCCTGCTGCTGTTGCCGCTCCGGGTCTGTCAGCCGGGCACGGGCCTCTGCGTGTTACTCGCGGTCACGGTCCCGCTGCTGTTGTCGGTCCGGGTCTGTCAGCCGAGCACGGGCCTTTGCGAGTTGCTCACGATCGCGGTCGCGGTCCCGCTACTGTTGCTGGTCCGGGTCTATCAACCGGCCAAAATTGATGCATCTTGATCTTATGTGTTTACAAATGAATCTTCATCTTCATAGAATCCTCTACAAATTACATAACAATTCCAAATGTTACAAATTCATATTACATGACAAATTTCTAATTTTAAAAAATCCTTGGTAGTTGGAGATATTTACAGGTTCAAATTGAGTTTTGGTGTTTCATTTGATTGTTTCTTAAGGTCAAGACGCAACAAAATGAAACATTAAAATATATTTATTGGCCATGGCATTGAAGGTGAAACCCTTCGTTCCATTTTGTTTATTCAATTTTTGTATAAAAGTTTGAGTTTTCAAATTTTTAATTATCAATAAAATAGATTCTTTGTTTTCAAATTTTTGAATTATGAATAAATCAGATTATCAATTTTTGGATTTTTGAATTATGAATAAATTAGATTATCAATTTTTGGATTTTTGAATTATGAATAATTAATTTAGGGTTTCCAAAGAGGCTGCTACTCCAAGAATCCAGCAATCACTTACATTCTCTTCCACATTCATTCAGAATTGATAGCCATACATCAACTCCATTAACATTCAATCTTTCAACATCCAGAAGTCCTCTCTAGTAGAAGACTGATGGTATGAAGACAGCTATAGTAGTGTGCACAACAAAAGCATGCAGGCTGGGAATTCCTACCTATTGTTCAACTGCCACAAAATTTGCTTCAGGCACACAACATCAATTCGATCAAATTCCAAGGGAATTCAAGTCCTACTTGTGTGATTTCCATCAACGATTTTTTTGGTCACAAAGAATGCTAATCAAAATGCTCATGCCGATTCCATTTTCCTGAACAAAAGAACCCTCCATTAAACACTAACCCTAACCCTACCTTTCATAAAGAGTATGTGCGCAAGTGTGCAAACGAAGCTTGCTCTGTTGTCAGGTGGAGAATAAATGGAATCAAATGATCGAACTTTTCTCAAACCTACAGTATTGCATACAGATCTGACAAAAAAATCCTCCACTCTAGGTTTCAAAAGAAAACAAAACTCCAATATAGGCAGGTAAAAAAACTACCAAAATCGTCGCCGAAACACTTTTAAAGCTACTTCATAAACATAGGAACTTGAAGAAAGAGAGAGGAAAAACTGACCGTCCTCCTCCGAGCACGAATTCAGCGTGAGAAGAACCTGAACACCGAGTGATGACGACGACCGCTTCGTTGCGAGAGGAGAGCTTCAGTCTGCTGCACATACGTTGTTCGTAACCGTATTTCCTTCTCCCTAAAAATACATACATACATACATACAAACCGGTTCTACCGATCTCTTATTTTTTCTTTTTTCTTTTGTTTCTTCATTTATGTCCGGACAGACGGACGAACGAACTTTAAGAGATTTTTTCTTTTGTTTCTTCATTTTTGTTAATTTAAGACATGGGGAGAAAAATACGTCCAGACAGACGGACGAACGGACAGACGGACGGACGGACGAACGGACGAACAAACATAGAGAGGGGTTGCAGAATCGGCCTCGCATATTACCGTTGCAAAATGTCGTGTCAGACAGACGGACGCACGCACTACGTGAATTTATATATAAGATTTGGGCATGCATAATATGTATGAGTATGTGAGATGCCTTTCAAACATCAACTTGAGCATGCGTATCAACAAATCCATATTCAAAACCATCATAGACCAAGGAAAAACAACAAATGGGCGTGTGTTTTGACAAAACCAACATTAGAAACCATCAATGACACATATATGGTGTGAAAAGTTTCATTCAACTTGAGAAAACTATTATGCACATTAGAGGAGTTGCATTGTCTCACCTAAAATGCCACACTAATGATGTTGCAATACTTACTGACTATTTACAATATCAGTACTTGAGTTGCAATTCAATTGTAATTTGTCTTCCTTCACATTCTTCCTTGCAATGTCCTTGAATTATCTTCAATTGCACATTGTGGTAGAGTGCGCTCTCAACTAACAACTACATGTTTAAACCACACACATAAAACAACAAGATCATATGACACAAATCAAACATCAACATAAAGATTGAAAACATATCATTAAACAAACATTATATGATAACATGACAAAATCAAAACAACATTGTAAAACTTGTAGCATACACATTGCAAACAGGACGATCTAATTAACTCACTAACTAATTGACTTACTAACTAACTAATGTACTAACTAACTGGAATCTGATGACACTGAAACCTAAAACCCAACTAGAAACAAAAACAATGCACATGGCTACTCCAGAAAGACATATGAATCAAAGCAAAACTAACTAAGAGACTAGAACAAAGAAACCTAACATAAACAACCCAAAAAAATTGTAAATTACCATTTGCTTAAAAATGGCAACAAAAACATAAAGACATATGACACAAAACAAGATTGACTAAATGATTTCAACAAGAAAACCTTAAACAAACAACCCAAAAAAATAACACATTACCATATACTTCAAAATGGTAGCAAAAACTCAAAGACATATGACTCAAAGCAAAATTAACTAAGTGACTACAATAAGGAATCTAAAAAAAATTACACATTGCCATGTGCTTCAAAATGGTAATAAAAACTTAAAGAAATATGACCCAAAACAAAATTGACTACATTGAAAATGGCAATAAAAACACAAAGACCTAGACCTAGACCCAAAGAAATACTTACTAATTAACTAATTATAATAAGGACCAACACAAACAACCTTAAAATTCTATTGTGAAGTTATGAATAAATCGAAAGGATTCACTTTTCTATACCAATTATCATCAAGGCACTTTCCCCCATTGTGAAAGTGCATTCACATTTCACATCCACCTACAATGTTAATAACAATCCATAAATGCAAAACATATCATTTAAAGGGTTTACCTCATGTATTGTTCTTTAATTATCCATTACCACTATAATTCAATTAGTCCTCTTGAAATAAATTGAAATTTACAAAGAGTTCTTCATTTTCTTCAAGAAAAACATTTTCAACATTCAAAAATTATTCCATTGATTTGAATTGTAATTCATTTGAATAACTAAACAGGGAGGATCATCTAACCAATTATTCATGGTTTAAATCAATTTGTCCAAGTTTTTGATCCCAATAGGTTAAAAATCCAATGTTTGAAAAATTATTGTTCATTTTATGCCCACCAAATCAAAGGACTAAAAAACTAGGTTGGCAACACAATCCTTCTTAATAAGGATAGATTCCAAGACCCCTAGGATAACTTTTTCAATTGAAACCAAGGATCCAAATACTTTTAGTTCAAGCCCAATAACATTAACAAGTTCAAGAATGATAGGGGTTAATGTCAGTATCACTAGTAGAAATCCTATTATATGTAGTTAATCATTTTGTAACTTGTGTGCAACTACTCATTTACAATTAAATCAATCATGTTTGCAATTACAAAATTGGTACTATATTTTTTTTGTGTTATATGATTATGTGTGCAACCAACATGCAATTAATGGTGTACAAAATGGACACATGTCATAAAAATAATGGCCTAAATTAATACATGCCTAAGATATTTACTTAAGCTAATACACTTAATACTAGTAAGCTACACTAGCTAGTTTATCCTACTAACTACAATAATAATAATACCCTAAACTAAGATATCTTAACTTTAGTTAGCTAAGGGCATTACTAATTATTAAGCATAATATTAATTATGATAGTAATAATGTATTCATTACTTGATGAAACAACTAGTTATAATTACAATAATTACAATTATATCATTGTATTATTATCAAAATTTAATAGTTATTATTATAATTTATAATATCAATATTTATTGTAACTAGTAGGTAGATTATGTTAGTACAACATTTTTGGGTAATAGTTACAAGTAATTTGCATCCTTAGTTGTGATTAAAATGTAGTCAAAATTGTTATCCCATAGTGTTTGTCCTACCTTTCAAATTTGTAAAATATATAACTTTGCGCATTAGAAGTATTAAAAAATATGTGAAATTTGGGATGAATAAAAAAAAAAGGTTTGGACCTAAAGGCTAAACCCAAAATAAAACTTTAAATTATCCCAAATTACCTATGTACATATCTTCTTAGGCTTAATTACCTACCTAACCTTGGCCTTCGAATTCCTACCTACCTAAACACCACATGTGTTGACATCATATTAACCTTAAGTTGGATTATCTAAATTAAATTACTTATAAATATCAAAATAAGCTTTTAAATGCCATATGTCATGAAATAATTGGCTAAAACCATAGATACATGCACAATACAAAAAAGATTCATTCTAATTACACATAGTTTCATCTCATATATGTAACTACCCTTCCATGAATACAACAAATGAAAATGTATAATGATATCATATATACATGTACTCAAGTACAAAATGTCATATGTAATTGAAAATCACATGCAACTTGTTTTAGGTAACTACAACAATTTTTAGTTGCATGCCATTTATAATTAAAAATTAGTTGCAAAATGCCAAATTTCTATTAGTGTATGTGGAAGATAATCAACAAGAATGGCATCAACAATTCCCAATCATACATTGCTACAATATGCATGGCCATATCAAGGCCCACGTAATCTTGAATAAGTTGCAGACTTTTAAATCTCAAATCCAACATCAACACTAACATATTATGTGTAACGTAGGGTTAATAGGAAAAAACAAAAGCCAAATAATGACTTCAATTCGCATTCAAACACCAAAATCTGCATTAGTTGGAATCAAAGTTTCCTATTGACAATCAACATAAAAGAAACAACAAAATTAAAAACAAATTCCAAAAACAAAATTTGCAACACAATTCTTTAAAAATCACAAAAAACATAAAATACACACCTACACAATTCATTTGCATGAATATTTGTGGTGGTAAATTTTTTGTCAAACAATAAACAATACTCCAATGACTTATTCAAAACACATTGAGTGGCCATTGGAAATAAAATTTCATTGACTTATGCCACAACCATGTTCATGACTTCAATTTTTTCTTTGTAAGGTAATGGTTTGTTGTGAGTAACAAAGATTGATGGCATCTTTTTATCCCAAGGTCTCTTTGAGAAAAATAACTTTATATGCAAACTTAGTCTTCACTATAATTTTCAACTTCCAAGGGCAAAGAAAGGCATTTTTGCAAGCTTTATCCCATTCTTGTCTACTTTTTCTAATTTTTTTTGTCCAAGTAATAATCTCCTAAAAAGAAAATTGTACATCATTGATGGAAACCTCTTTCACCCCACCACAAACTTTCACATCATTAATAACATACTACCAACATTTGGACATAGCATGCCAATAACAAATAGCAAAATATGATTATCATCAATGGAGCCCATGCAATTATATTTATTAAAGTAATTATGAATGTGTTAAAATTTTCACCTTCATCCTTCACATATGTAACAACCTTGTCACATAGTCCAAAATGAGCAAGCAACTCCTTCTATTGTGTAGCCATGGTAGCTCCTAAGGTCTAATGAACCTCAAAGGTAACATGACATGGTTCCAACTTTTTAATATAATTAACCACTAAAGAAAAAAATTCTAACCCACTCTGTGACATCCAAAGGTCAAATGTGGCAATGACTATAATGACATTAACACAAGCCACATCAAGTGTCATCAATGTTTAGTTTTTCATGTTTAGAAGTGGTAATTTAATTTGGTGTTGAAAGTATAAGATTTTTTTTTAATAGTAAGGTTCATATTATATCATTGGAAGATGTGAATTAATTTGAAATTTATTTGATGAATAATAAGCTTTCAAAAACATTCATTAAACATTGTAACATGTGTTTTTTTAACACTAAAAGGATTTATAAATAGATTTTAATTTTCTTGAAAATTACATATATTTTGAAATCTTTTACATAAACCTTGACATAATAATATTTTAAAAATTATTTAAAAAATTGAAGAATTTTTAAAGAATATTCTAAAACATATTCTTCCAAAAGCAATCCCAAAAGCAAGCGGGTGCAAATTGTGTTATCCCGTTTGCACCCAAAACTCAAGATCTACCCAACATAAGTCTAAACCAATATTAATCATGTAAGTTAAGTGTGAGTATGTACCAATGTTGGGTGGTTTTTAAAAAATAGTGAAAATTGCCTAGGTTTTAAGCTAATTTTCACCTTGAATCCCACTGGTTATCACTTTTTCTAACACATGGGTTGAAAACCAAGTTTCCCAATTTTCACTAAGTTAAGAACCAAACATCGTGAAAACCGACCAAGTTCTCTTTGCCAAAAAAACTTGATATTCAAGTAAGGTATTGGGTTTAAACCCAATCTTGGTTCTCACCCTTGTATATAATAATTTTTTTTAAAAAAACATGAAGGTGTCATGTGATTATTATTTTTTAAACCCTTTTGCAGGGAGTGCAAAGTATCCCATGAGTTTCCAAACAAACCGTTTAGAAGTTAGGGTTTAAAGTGGTTAAGGTTTCAACTTTCAACAACCTTTTCCCCCTCTTTTAACAAAAATAAAAAGGGTCCAAACTCAAACTTGGCCCCATTTTGTGTTTTGTGTGATTTTGTCCATGAATGAAAGTCTTTCACATTATATATATATATATGACCATAGGAAATCATCATTTGAAAATTGACGACTTTCAAATTTTAAAAAACCATTTCTATGAAAATTGAATAAATTTATATATTAAGAAAAAATTGAACTAGTCCAAATCTTCTTTTATTGATTTTTTTTAAAGAACTAAGTCGATTATTAAATTTTGTTCCCTTAACCAAAATTAGCAATTTTCACAAAAAAAATGAAAATTGCCCAACATTGGTATGTACTAGGGTATGTAAAGCCTTGATTGATGGGTAGTTTTTGAAAAAAATCCTAAAATGGCCTAATTGGGAAGGCATTTTCATGCTCGTACATAGGTGAAGCCTTTGCACATATGAACCTCTTGTATGTGAAGTTTGACAAATGTACATGCTTAAGGGGCTTTCTTGGGTTGTTTTGTGCAATTAAAGCATGTAGATTAGGGTTCTTAGATTTTTGAAGTGGCACATGATCTTTGTGAAAGAGTGGAAAAATGATGAAAGTGGCAACATTGTTTGACCATAAAATCTAGTTGAGCAATTGTCTTTGCATTAATGTCAAGCAATTTGCAAGTGGAAACAAGTTTTATTTGTTCAAGTAAGTTTTTTATTTTGCATTTTTTGTCTTTGGTTTCCAAGTTCTATTTTTTTTTCTTTTTACATCTCTTTGTTCAACTAATTTCTTGTTTATTTTTAAGCCTTTAGTTTTTAAGCTTTCTTTGTCATGAATTTATGAATTGCAAACCATAAAGGTTTATTATTTGTTGTTTCTTAAGTTTAGTTGACTTTTAGCATTTAACATTTGGCTCTAATCACAATTGGGGTACCTCAAAAGGACTGTCACATGCCAAGGATTGTAATCCACAAAATTCAAATATGAACTTTTTTTTTTTTTCATATTAGATCTTAAATTCAAGGTTCCCAATGAGTTTTATGAATTGTAATAAACAAAATGATAGTTAAAACTGAAAACTTGGTGCACAATCTATTGTCCTTAAGATTCCTAAAAAATTATTTAGTCCTTGGTCACAACACTTGTAACATGATATAGGAGTCAAAAGGATTAGTATACTTAGGCCAAATTGCACCAAATTTAAACCATGTACACAAATTGTTGTTAGATATCAAATGGCATAAAAATAATACCATGCACACTGTCCAAATTCTCTAATGGCAACATGTAGCCTTATCACCATGCAATATTTTCACGCTACAAGCTTAAAGACTAGTAAATGAACATTATTTAGTGTGTTTTAGGGGTTTAGGGTTTATTTAGATGTAAACTAATACTAGATGTAATTTTTTTGTACAAAATATTGAAATGTTTTCAAGTAAATCTAATTAAATTACATAGGTTACATAATCAAAATTGGCTTACATCATTTTCTTTGTAAAATAGGACTTTAAAATCTTGGAATACTAGTTCTTTTTGGGATACCCGAATTGTGATTATAACCATTTAACATTATTTCTTTATCAATTGAAGGTTTTAAGTCGAGTATTTTTGTACTTTGTTGTTTGTTTTTATAATGGCAAGTGAATGAATTAGTAATTTGAAGGGAACAAAATTGCAAATATCACCAACTTTTCTTACCCAATGTTCTTATGAGTCCATCAATGTTCATGTTGGTGAAGTCGGAGTCAAAATTGGAGATGGCAATCCATTTCAATTTGATTCAATTAATGAACTAAATGTTGTGAGGGAGATCAATAAAGAGGACATTTAAAAACTTGAAATAGATGCACAACAACATCAATTCCCCTTCCAATTGCAAATGAAGAAAATATTTTAACTTCCCTAACACATATCAAACAAATATGTGGGCATTTTTCAAACTTAATGTTTCTTCTAATTTTGTGAATTCTTCAAAGTTGAAGTAATAGATGAGATGTGTTGTTTGCCATTATGTTGAACAAGAAGCTAGAAAAAGTAACGCCCACCTTCACAAGCACTTCAACACATATAATAAAAATCATGAAACAATAGCCATGACTAGGCATGTGTTCACAAAACATTCCACCATTTTGAACATGTACAAGACCCAAAAACAACTTGCAACTACTGACATTCATCTTGATGCCCAACAATCTTCTAATAAACAAAAAAAATTAATAGCCCATTCTAGTGTTAAATTTTTTTGCTTTGGAATCCTTTACAAGAAATTTGACCTTGCACAAGAGCAATTTTTGCAGGATTTGTATCTCTATATCATTAAAAGGTATTGCCCATTGAACTCTATGAAAAATATTTGGCCTAGAAATAAGTTCTCTAGCAATGTGGAAGGGTTATGTTTCCAAATAGGTGGTAACTTTGCAATCAAGTGATACTTGCCATGGTCAATAAAACCATGGAATGTCATGTTATTCTTGGCTTTGCAAAATCCACCACAATTACTATAACATTCAATTAGCTAAATGGATGTCATGAGGCAAATTTAACACATTTACTTTGGTGGTCAGTAACATCAACAAGAGTGGGGTTCCTTGTCACATCATTGCAAGGATCTTTGAGGTTCAAAAGGCAATAAAAACCAACATGGTTTTGCAAGTCAAAGATTTGTTATGTCATTTTAATTTATGTGACAAGGTTATAGCTTATGTGAAGGACAAAGGCACTAACTTGAACATTCTCACAAATTCCTTAACAATCATTGTGTCATGTGTTCCACTAATCTTGCCACAACCATATGACATATGTTGGCAAATGTTATGGACATTATATTCAAATGTTGTCAAAACGTTACTAATGATGTGAAAGTTTTTCCATGAGGGAAATATTAATCAAAGATGCACAAACATCTTTGTAAAAAAAATTGACATGGACAAAAAAAAGGAAAAGAAAGGAAATAATGGGAAAGAGCTTGTAGAAATGCATCTTTTTCCTTTAAAAGTTAAACGTAGTTGTCAATATTTTTCTTTGCATCCGAAGTCATTTTTAAAAAAAAATACTTCGGAGCTTAAGGATGTAATCAATTTATGATATTCAAGGCAAACAATTGTTTTGCAAGCTTTGCAAAAAAAAGTTTTTAGTCTATAGATGTGGGCTTGCTATTGTCATAGCCATGTGTTGTATGATGGAAAACAATAATGTTGCAACAAATGAACCAATGCAAGTGTGTGATTTATTGTTTGGTTTTTTTATGTTGATGTTTTTGAACTTCTAAATTGTTACATCTCAACAATCGCATGTGGTTTGAGGCAATGATTATGTTGAAGCCATTTCTAATTTTTGCGTCTTCATTTTAGCTTCATAATGCACATAATATGTTGGTCTTTATGTTGGACCCTTGGTTGAAAAATCTACAATTGATTTGGGATTATGTGGAACTTGAAGTGGTAGTGTAGATTGGGGCAAAATATGATTATGAATTTTTTATGTGCCACTATTATTAATTGTTTACAATAGTTTGACACCAACCCCCTTTGTTGGTGAATCTTTGGATGTTGGTTTACCAAAATTGGCCATTTTTGGAACTTTAGCTTCACTAGAAGAAGTTACTATAGGGCTTTTAAGAATTGAATTGTCATTTTATAGATGAACTGCAATGCCGAATGAAGTTTTCAATCCTTTCAATTGGTGGACAAAACAAGAACACTATTTCCCAAATATTGATTTTCTTGCATGTCATGTGATGGGGGTTGTGGGGTCATAGACTAAAATAGGAAGGATCTTTAACATGTTCAATATTATCATAAGTTTGAGGCATTGTCATTTTGGAATCGAGAATTTGGACAAACTAATCATGATCATGAAATTTTGACCAAATGACCTTGTATTGGGGTGTGTGGTTGGTTCAAGGGCCAAGTTGATGGAAAAATATTTGGATGTTGAAGACATTTTGTTTGAAAAAAATGAAGAACTACTTGTAGAATATGATTTGTTTGAAAGGATTAACTTAGTGTTGAAGGTTATAGATTGCGAAACAACTTTGATCTAGACAATTACACAAAGCTCATATAAAGAGGTAAAACTAATGTTTTGGTTATTTGTTAAAGTGACATTTTGTTGTTTAAAGTTGTTGAACTTTAAAGTTTGTTGTTTTTCATGCCTTGCCTTACTTTATATTTTGCTAAGTGGACTAATTGGTTGTTTGTCAAGAAAGATCATGTTTTGTGTATTTGGGGTGCCTACGAAATTGACAACAAATTGTAGAGTGCCTCTACAACGAAATGGGAGATACAAAAAATGAAAAAAAATTGAACTTTCTAGAGCTTCACAAATTTTTATTGATTTGTGCTTTTCTTTTGTTATGTTCATATTATAGCTTCAGCACTGAGATGTGATGCTACTAAGTACTCATATTAGAACATTTGTACATATTAATTTGCATTTGTATGTTGTTTCTATGGTGTCTTGATTCGATCAATTTGTCTTTATAGTTTTTCAGTTTTACAACATGAACATTTAAATAACAAGAAACGTCAAGGGGGTTTGATTAAAGTTATGGTGGTGAAAGTTTTTTTTTTTTTTGGGTCAGTTTTGAACCTAATTCAAGGGTGAAAGGGCTAAAAGTTGAAAGTTTTGTGAATCCCCAACCTTTTTTTATTTTATATTATGAAGCTTTAATGTGTAGAAAACCAACATAGTGAAGGGTGTCTATTTTTGTGTTGAAGTTTGAGCGGAAATAGAAAATTTGTAGAACCAAACTTAATTTGTTGAACATGTTGTGTGACACTTGTGTCAATGTTTGTGGTGTCATACATGACATTGTTGTTTGACAAGTGGGTTGTATAGTTCCATGTAATGGAATGCTTGTTTATGTTTTGGAAGATGAGAGAAAAAAAAAATTGTTAACCCCAAATGTGAAAGTGCATTTTACACCCATCTTTTGAACTTAATGTGCCAATTGTTGGCATTTTACCTCAACAAGGTGACAATGGTGAATGTCAGGTCGGTTATTAAATAATCACTTAATAACCGTCGGTTATAAAAGAGGTATAAGGTTCTTGTAAAACTAAAATAAATAAATAAAAGTGATTTTTTTTCTATTTTTTAATTATTATTTAAAGATTGATAATCGACCTGGACTGATAATCAGGTCATCCAGGTATGTTGGTAGATTTAACTGGTTATCAAGAAAATCAAGAACCTGCTGGCAGGTTATTGATAACCGGGTCAAAACTCAATAACCGGCCAACACTGGTCTAAACCCTACACCCTTTTGGTACCGGCAGGATGGATGAAACCAAAAAGCTTGTAAGTTGTTACCGAATCGAATTGGATGGTGGCGGGAAGGTCAGTGTTCGCAGCGCGCGCTTTGCGGTTTTCGCAGGATTACGAAATGCGACAGGAGAGAGAGCACCGATCTGGCGCCAGAATTCCGAATCTCTGCAGTTTTGAATTTGGGAGTTCTTCCCCGAGGTCCAAATGCTGGTAATTTTTTTGTTCATCCAAGTATTTTGGACCCTGAATGGTTGTGATTTCTTCGCGGCCTAAGGCTATCGGTGTCGAGGATTAGCGGATTTTAGAGAAGCGGATCTGCTGCAGCTGCTTTCAGCTTCCGGCTTCAGCTCTGTCGGTCTTGTGTGAAGATGAATAAGATCAATCATCGGCCTTGCTCCGACCGTGAGAAAGAAAGATTCAGGCAGTTGGAGGTGTGTGGCAAAGAAAATTTTTCCTGATAAAAATGCATGAATGAAGTCTTCTTCTTCTCACCACAGTCTTTTGTGCAAGAAAGAACAAGGTACTTGAGATGGTTGGGTAAGCGCTGATGTGAAGGATGGTCCATGCGGTGTTTGCATGAGAAGTGATGATGTCTTTTATGTGTTTTTTGCTTTTGTTAAGTTGTTTGCTTGAAGTGCTTTTAATCGCATGAATTGTTCGGAGATGTGGAACAGGTGGCAAAAGAACTGAAACGACAGCAAAAAGATCAGAGGAAAGAACAGAAAAGAAACGAAAGAGAAGCAGCTATGGAGTTGGAGAGGATTCGGAAGAAGAAAGAGAAAGATTTGAAGAAGCAACAGGATGAAGCTGACAAGGAACAGAAGAGGAAAGAGAAAGAGGCGGTGGAGTCCCAGAAAGACAAGAAGAGGAAAGAGAGAGAGGCTATAGAGGCAGAGAGAGAGCAGAAGAGAAAAGAGAAGGATTTGAAGAAACAGCAGGAAGAAGCTGAGAAAGAACAGAAGAAGAAAGAGAAAGAAGCTGCAGAACGCAAGAAACAGCTCGTCATACAGAAGCAAGCCACCATCATGGACAAACTGTTCCGACGCAAAGAGCCCGAAACACCTGCACAACAAACACAAGGAGCAGAGGAGATGCACAAGGGCCAGCAGTCCTTGTCTCCCCTGGAACAAAGCATCACAGGGAGCAATACTTGTTCAAACCCTGCTGCTACACACATGACTACAGCACAGATGGATCAAGAGCTTACTGCCATACAATCAAGGAGTGTTGAAGAACTCCTGAGGTTTGCCTTTCCCCCTCCTTTCTCTTCTCTTCTCTTCATTCTTAGTTTGTTTCTGAGCTCAGTTACAACATCGAAAGACAAGAGTCCCGCATTTGCTGCAAAGCCTCAGAATTGTGCGAGATTGGATTATGGCTGTGCAGATCGCACATAACTGCGTGGCAGGGTCTTAAGAAAGTCACAGCCTTGGAAAAACCTCAAAGATGGGGACTCCGGCGCAAACCAAAGGTTTCAATTTACCGAGAATTGCGGTTGCAAGGAGCAGCGGCAACAACTTCCCAGATGACTGATTCTGGAGCTAGCCACGGCAACTGTGATGGGATAACATCAGAAAAAACAACGCTGTCTGCAAGTATCAAGCGATTGAGAGAAGCTCCAAGGGACGAGGAGTTGAAAGTCGAGGTGAATGGGGAGGACCAGAACTGTATGGTCATTGAGGACCCAGATGAGCTCCCAAGGAAGGAGCTTTTTAGCAAACAATGGAAGTTGTTACAATTTGATAAGAGCTATCGTCCAGCTTACTATGGCACATTTTCAAAAACAAGGTATCAAATTTGCACCTCCTGGGCTTGTATGTTCTTTCTCCTTGAAAGATGCCTTGAAAAAGGCAACACTTGTGTGCTGGGTGGGGTGTGTTTTGTAGTCATGTAAACATTGCTGTGTTCACACGCCAAGCAATTATGCATGTAATTCTGTGTACACAAACTGTGATCCTTTTCACATTGTATTCATCTTACTAAAATCCTGCTCTCTTTGTCAAATTTCTGCAGCACAACAATTGGACCTCGGCATCCTTTGAAGAGAGATCCATCACTGAATTATGAGGTGGATAGTGATGAGGAGTGGGAAGAGGTAACACCCTCTCTTTCCCCTGCACCTAACTCTGTGCATATGCTTGTTGAAAACCACCAAACCATAGCAACATTTTTGTAACAGTTTCAAAGTCATGCTAACAGAGTGTACAGATGATGTAAGGAGCACTAGTTGGAAGTGCCAGAGTTGTGCGGCATCAAGGAAAACTCTGTTACATCAAACTGTGGGTTAACAGACCAGCTGCAAATGCTAGAAAGAAACACCAGGTTTTGTGATTTGTATGTAAGAGTGCACATCCCATAAAACATTCAGGTGCTGAGACTTGCCAGAGATGAAAGACAGACAGATGGACTGGCAGACTGTAGCCCCCGAGTCTTGATATTGCAGCAAGCAAGGGTTGTATGCCGGAAGCATGTGGTTGTGTAGGTTGGATACACTTGATACCTATTGAGGTTCTCCAAAGCAACAGCCATTGTGTGGCTCCATGTTGATCTACCCCAAATCAGCAGTCCAGAAGAATGTGATGTGATATGTAACACTGTTGTTGTGATACATCTGATGGTCATAGAATTCATCAGAGAGAAAAAAGTTAGAAAGAAGTTACACCTTATTGATAGAAGTGGCATTGATTATCTATCTAAAAGGGCCATAACTTGGGAGCTGCAGGAGGATCCAGGGGAAAGCCTGTCAGACTGTGAGGACAAAGAGGATGATATGGAGAAGCTTGACAATGAAGTTGATGAAGATGCAGCAGATGGCTTTGTTGTGCCTGATGGGTACCTCTCAGACAGTGAGGTATGGTTTGTTGCCTGAGCTGAGATTGTGTACAGAATTCCTTTGAAATCTGTCCCTGCCATCTTTGGAGGGGGTTTCATCTTGTGTGTTCGCTGATCAATCATGTATTGCTCTGTCATTGATTCATCAGCTTCTGATTAATCAATTGTCTGGGTTGAAAAGTTTACCATCATTGGATTGCAGGGTGTGCACTTGGATGATGCCAACAACAGCATTGATGGCAATAACCTTGAAACATCAACAACCGAACTATCCTGTAGGAGCCAAGAAGAAGTTTCTTGCAGCACCACCACAGCCATTGATGAAGAGGTCCAAAAACAAAAATGCTTCACCAAGCTTCTTGACAACATGACCAAGCAGGCATTGCTTCGCAACCAACCCTTCATCATATCCACACTGCCACCCCAATCAGGTGCTGAGCATCATCATCACAGTCCGATACACCTGCAGTGTCTGCAGGCTCTCAAGATGCAGGTTGTGGAACCATACATGATCATCAGGTCACCGACTGCAGTGGAAATACAGGAGAAATCTGAGATGGAAACAAAGACTAGGAAGACCAGTAAGACCAAGGACCTGAAAAGGAGGCGGATTCAGCTGAGCTCTGTCACGAGCACATCATCAGCAACAGTTACAATTGTAATTTGATATCCACACTCAATCAATTTCAATCCTCTTGATGATGATGGTGAGCTTGGATATCAGTCCTCCAATGATGATGAGAGGTAGGATTTCTGTCCCGACAATGATGACCCATGTGTTCAATAGCTTAATTCCTGTAATACGGCAGCATCAGATTGCAATTCTGAGATCTGGAAGGATTGTGCTAAAGACCTTACAAGCACCTGCAGGTTTGTGGGCAATAGCATGGAAATTGAGTCATCGCATGAAAACTTATTCCAGTTTGGATAATAGCAAGTGAAGCTTCTGAAGCTGGAATTTGTGGACACTTCACAGTAATTCATAGCAAGCTAGAGAACTCTGCAAGATAGAAAGGATTGCAGAAGCTATGTAGTTTCAAAATTGTCTGTGGTCTCATAGAATCACAAGAGTGAAGAGGAACAAAAAATATGCTGCACAAGCACAGCAGTAGATTTGATTTCAGAACGCAACTTTAATGTACAAGGACCAGCACTATTTTTTTGCTGGTATTAAAGAAAACTCTCCCTCTACGTTGACAACCAGAATGCTTTAACTTTCTCTCACACAGAACATCCAAAATGCTTAAACATTCTCTTGCACATGACACGATAACCTTAGTGCTTGTTGGGAGTCGGCTATGTGGCAATATGCACAAAACCAGACTCTTTGCTGCTGTAGTCTAGTGGAGAATCTTAACCATCCAGAAGAGATTGGATTTACTTGGCTTCTTGGAGAAGGCTGTGGGATGGATCGGTACTGCACAAAGGATCAGCAGCAGCAGCTTGCCTGCGTTGTGAGAAATATTTGACAGTCGTTTCACAACTGACGAGTTTGAGCTTAAGCTTCACTCGTCGCACTGCCACAAGAACAGAGCGTAGCTTGCAAGAATATCAGGGTTGTCAGGCCTTTGTTCAAGTGCCTGCTTGTACAGATTTTCAGCTTTGTCAGCGTCTCCAAGCGACTTCCACGAGAACAAAGCGTACTCAGAGAGTAATCTTGGATCACGAGGATCTGCCTGCAAAGCCGCTTCGAAGTACTTCTCCGCTGCACCGTTCTCCATCCACACTTCGTTCAAGAACTCGGCGAAATCCAAAGGAAAATGAGGCTTCGGTCTTATCTCTGCATCTCTGCTCCTACTCCTGTTGTGGTACACAGCCGTGCGAGACTCCAGGACATCGAAGGCGTTTTCTCGAGAGAACCAGTTATCAAGCGACACTGATGCGGTCGAAGGCTCGTCGAAAATAGGCCTGCATCCTTTACCGGTGCATTCAACGCGACCAACGGCTGCCTGCGTCTCGAACGATCCTCGCAGAGCGGCTCGGGTTCCAGTCGTCTGCGGAGCTTCAGGAAACTGATCAGCTTCTTCGACCTCAAAATCATGCACTCCTCCTCGCAAGTACTGCACTGTCTCTGCTTGCGAAAGGCTGCAGACAGACGGTCGACCTCGTCTGCCTAGTTTCTGCTCCGGTGTGGAACATTTCAAGCTCGGTGCGCTGTTTGCCAAATTGCCATCTCTGTCTGCGGGAGACGGCAGTGATATCTGCTGCGCCCTGGCCGCAAGTCCCGCGGCACAAGACTGGCGTGATGATGGCTGCTTCCATGCCACTCTCAATGACAAGCTTCTAGTCGCCATTCTTCTCTCCAAGAACAGCGATCGACAACAACGCAGTAGTGTGTACTACTGTAGTGTTTATCAACTTGAATCGGCTCCAAGAAAAGCGGAAAGGCTTACAGAATGCGAAACCTCATGTGCGTATGCGTAGCGATTTCTTACTGTCTAATGCATGCGGTACATAATACATCTAACGCAGTAGCAAAAGCTCTTCTTACTTCTTCAAGGTCTCCTCAGGGAGTGAGAAAATAAGTCCAGTACTTGTGCTGCAGCGTTGGTGATCGCGTTGTTATGCAGCAGTACTAGTTCCCGCAGTTCCAACCGTGGCCAACACAAGAAGATGTTCTTCAAGATCCACTGCAAGGAGAAAGAAATAGCACGTCGATCTTCGAGAGCTCGAATATCGTAAGCCTCTTAAGAGAAATCACCCCTGACAGCTTGAAAAATTCTAGACTGGAAATTAAATTACGTCTTTCAAGCGCTACTACTACTACTTGGCAGCACAAACCACCACAAGGAGCACTTGAATAACAACACGAGTGGAATAAACTGGTGCTCGGACTCTCCTTATAACAATGAGTATGCAGATTACAGCAGATCAAAGAACAAGGGGAGTAGAAGAAAAAAACAGAAAGCAGATACGACGTTCGAAAAAAAGAAAGAAGAAACAAAACCAAAATCTAAAATGCCAGCAACAAATTGCTTGTTGCCGCTGCAAAAAAACTTCCAAAGCCGGTTCGGATCCTCTGGAATTAAGCCACAGATCGTCTGAACCGTTCGGAAAATTCTCTGATCAGCGGGATCAAGATCCCACGCTGAAGGCCGACCGGCGAAACACTATTGAGAAGCCCCGGATACTGCGAAGCAAGAAACTGAAGGGGCATTTGTAAGGCAGACGGGCGATCCTGTCTCTTTAGTAGCGAGATCGGCGCAGGAGGCTGTGGCGGAGAGAGCAAACGCGGAGTAGGTGGGCGCGTTGGGAAGACGCGAGGAAGAGCAAAGAGGAGAGGCAACGGTGGAGAGAAGCTCTAGCAGTCTGCTCTCATATGCTCGCTCGTATAGGTACCTCGTGACCCCACCTACCTATCAACCAAATAATAAATAGGTACATCTACCCCCTCCCCCATTTTTTTTTGGGAGCATTCTTTTGTGTAATTAAATTAGGTTGGCTGGTTAGTAGCTCTACACAAAAAATGATGGACACGCCTTTTTTTTTATGCAATGTAAAATTCTAACAGCTTTTTCGGAACAGAAAGTTTGAATTTTTTTTTGAAAAACCCCCAATTTTGAGACTTCAATTTGGTGCATCCCACTTGCAAGAATAGTTGAGTGAAGGAATGGGAAGATTTTCTTCAAGCAATGGTGAGTCCTCCTCACCAGGGTTTTTTTTCTTACAATTTTGTGATAGGTGCCAAAAAAATCTGGTGAAGTTTTCCAAAAAGTTAGCAAATGTTGCCGAATTTACTCTAGACAAAAAAACAATTCCCAATGTGTGTTGTCAAAAATAAACAACAAAGGTTATCCCCCAAAAAAAATCACGGGGACTCCTCATCCTTCACTCAATGTGTGTTTTGGATCAGTTGTGTAACTTATCAGGGGCTTTGAATTTAGTGAGTATTCCAAAGGTATGTTCCAAAGCTTCAAAACATTGAGTATTGTCATAAAGCACTTGGAGAAATTTCTTAGGAAATGTCTTCATAGGACACCTAATGTACATGAAGATCACTCTAGAAAAGAGGAGGGATCTTCTACCTACTATATAGAAGTAGAAGGGACCTTATACCTATTTGTAGGTGAGCATAAGGTCCCTCTCAATCCTAATTGTAGAAATATTTCCTAGTCCTTTTTGATGGAAGCATGTCTACACTTACACTTAAGACAAGGTTCATCTCGCGCTTTACATTGGAAAATGCCCAAAAGTGGTGGACATTCCTGAAATGTAAGGTCCTATCACTGCATCCTAGGCTCCATATGTTTGGAATCCACTCCCCCCATCATGAGGTTTTACTCTCATGAGAAAAAAAACCTCATGGTAACCATAACATTTTAGATGGTGAACACCACGGTCCTACAAAACATATTCTCAATATGCCCCTTTTTTGGGGGAGGGATTTAATTTATTTAAATGTGCATCTCATGTGCTATTTACACAAATCACTAGCTGACGACAAGTTATTTCAGTTCTTCGTAGGAAATATATTTGATTCCTTGATGCACATACAACCCTATAGACACGCTCCATTTAAGTTTTTCTTTTCTCTTTCCTATTTTCTTTAATTTTTTTGTTTTTTTTTTTAAGAAGAGAAAAGACGCTGGGCATCTCAGGCTAAGGAAGAGTCACAAGCCAGCCCCCTCTAACGGCCTTGAGGGGCGCACAGTCCTCCCCCACAACAAAAGCAAGTCCAAATGTCCGTAGGTACATGAAATGAACATAATTGGATTTGAAGATTTGAAAACTTAGTATAAATAAATAAGTACCCCCAGTTTATAATGGGGGTATTAACTAGTGTTGTCTGGTTATCTAGTTTTAGGACAAACCTCTGGATATCAACATAACAAACTTTTATTTTTAAAAAAGAATTGAGGATATGTATTTTGAAAATTCAGGAGATATGTATTCAACCATTTTAATTTCCCTTTGCTAGTTACGAGTGAACAGGTTTTGAAATGCTGATAAATTATAGATATATATACAGTCTAGTTATGAATGAATTGGTTTTTAAATATTGATAAACTATAGACATCTATATGATCTAATTATGAATGAACTAGAATTCAAATGTTGATAAACTATAGATATGAATAGAACATATGAATATTACACAAAAACCTATAAGTGTCGTAAAACAAACATGAACACCCTACCAATTCACCTTACGAATTGAAGTAACTTGTGGGGGAATTGAACCCTAGTTCTTGAAACAAGAACTCTACCCATTGCAGCACAAGTTGCTTGCAAAAAAAACAAAAACCACCTTAACACCCAAAATTTAAAAGCCTAAGATAATATCAAAAGCTTGGGCAACAACATATGATGTTGGTGAGGAGTGTAGTTAGAAGTCCATAATCCATGCATAGAACCTACACACAACAACTAAAATCAATCATAATGATGAAAAAATATCAAAGTGCAAGTTTAAGCTAAAAAGAAAACAACAAAATAAGATAGCCATTTGATTTACTTAATTGTCATCAACCTCCAATTGTTAAAAAAAATCAGCCTCTTCAATTAAATCATAATTTTCTTCAGCTAAAAAACACTCAGTTTTTATATAATCCTTAAGAACAGCAATAGGCGTGCAATTCAACCATGAACCATTTGGCCAATTTTTTACAACCATGATTATCTGGTTTAAATTCTCCACTTGTAGGTGATAATGCCACAAGGCTATCAACACACGAAAAAGACTAAAAACATGTTGAATCTCAATTTGGGACCCTAGAATTCCAAGGATCTATTTGGCTAAAAAGCCAACATTTGAAAACTAGTTTTCATGGCACTGCCACTAAAACAAAGGATTTGCACATGCAAATGCAAGGATAAATAACCTCTTAAATAAATAAAAATTCCCCAACAACAAGAGCACGAGAGGATTCCTCCATGGATGCTCCAACACCAAACATATTACCTTCTTCTTCTTCTTCAAATTGAGAATTGAACACATCAATAGCAACTGCACATCTTGGCAAGTAGGATTCAATTGGTCAAAAGAAGCCATCAATAGTGGAATCCTTGTTTTTGTATCATATTCAAAAGCAAGATGAGTTGTTGCACCAAGGCCCACATAACTTTCTACAATTTGTAAAGATTTGAAATGAGGATCCAACACGATGGCAGGCATGTTGGGAACATTACGTGGATCAAATGTTCCAGGTTTAATCACTTTAATGACTTCCTACTACATATTTTTTTACAAAGTAAGGAGCTCTAAATCAAATTCATCTAGAATTTCAAACCCATCACCAAGTCCTAGAACCTCAACTTCCATGTTGAGTGAAATATTAACAGTAGTAATCAAAGCATCTAATAGGAGCCAATGTCCTCTTGATTGATTCATCACACATGCATTCACAACAAGGTTCATGCAAGAAATAATTCCTTCTATAATAGCCCAAACTTGGTCCTTAGGAACTTGTTGTTGTAATGTCATTGTCTTCTACCTACCATAACAAATAATGATGGTTTTTTCGAATTCAATACATTCTTCAAACATAATGATTTTTCTTGCAAATCTTGTTTTGATAGGTGTCTTGAGCTTGCAAGGCAGCAACCCACTTTGAACACAAGTTTTCTCCCACTCTTGTTTCCCTTTCTTGAATTTTTTGTCCAAGTAAACATGTTTGGGCATTTTTCACATTCACTTGCTTTATCCCCATAGAAACTTTGTCATCATTCGTAGAATATTGCATGCTTTGGACAACACATGACCAAAATAAGTGCCTTCATAAACCCAAAGAAGGTTTAACAACTCACAATCAACAATGGAACATAATCTTGTAGCCATGGAAGCCAAGTTGTTGCCCTCATCTTTGACAAAAGTAAGAACTTGATGAATCAAACCAAATTTCTCAAGCAAATATTACAATTGTCATGCCATGCATGAACTAGTTGTTTCATTTACCTCAAACAAGTCAACAATAGCATGCATAAGTTCCCAATTTTTAGAGAGATAGTTGATAACCAAAATAAAAGTGTCAATGCATCCTCTAGACATCCATAAATCGAATGACATAAAAACAATTGCTGCATTTGCAAGTTTTGGCAAAACATGAATTTCCATAGATTTGGTAGCCATAGCAAGAAGCATTTCTTTTACAAGCTATGAACAAAATGGAAATAAAACACAAAGGCACTAGCATAAGACTAACCTTTTCAACCAAATATTCTCACAAGTGGCCAAAACCTTGTAGCCCTCACAAATATACAAGACTAGATTCGAAAAACTTTTGTTGTTGTTCATCATGCTGCTTGTAAGGATTTGAAGACCCAAAAAAATTGGTGATTACATTGCTAGTAACTCTAACCCTTTTCTTTGCTGGTTGTTGAGTATGATCTAAGGGAATCACTTTGGTAAGTTGCTTCTTCCTAGTAGTAAGCAACTTAGGATGCACACAATCAATGTGTGTTTTCATAGGAGTCACCCCATTACACTTGTTGTATTTTATAAACCCTTTCCTTAAAATATAACAACTTTTGATCAAAACATTATCATTTGCTTGCTCAAACCTATAAATAATGCATCTTAACATCTATGGGTTCACAATGTCAATAGGGAGGTTATCATTAACAACAAAAAAACCCCAACAAATGGATGAATGATGGTGAGGCTTCCATAATGCAACTTGAGCTTTTATAGCTACAAGTTGCACAACCTTTATTACTATTGCCACATGACCAAATGCCAAATTACCATGTTGTCAACATCCAAATTGTTGCTAACAATTTTTTATGTTGTCAAATCAAAGCAATTGGAGTTAATCATGCCCACACTTTCAACAACATCAACACCATGCAACTCCCCTTTTTATCCTTCAACCATTGCACAATGAAAATTTTACACCTTACCTTCCAAGATCATAAACAACAAAGAGGAAATACAATAGCAATGACATTAATATGATATCTGAACTATATGATATCTGACTCTAGTTGTAGTTATGGCTTCTACATATAAAAAAGGTTAACAATCTTTCTCGAGATGGATCACAAGGAATGGTTGAACATTAGAACAACAAACTTTCACCTCACCATACCCAGGAATGATAGCCTTGCGTGTAGTAATAGCATCACAAATTGAACTTTTAAACCATGCCAATATACATAGTTGACCTATGATTAACAAGCCAAAAATAACAAAAAAATTATTTCCATCCAAGAAATGTAGAGTACACACAAGGCCATAGTATATGTTTTCATGCTTATCAAGTATGTAGAAGTAGACAAGTCAATCTCCATCTCCATTGATGCTTGCATAATTGAAAAAAAGCATGCCCAAGTTCATTCTCATTATCATGCATTGATGTACAAAAAAGATTATTCTCGTCGACATTTGCACCCAACAACCTTAAGGAATGACCTACCCATTGAAAAAGATTGGCACACAATCATGCACTTCAAATCATGGGTGATGGTGTAGAGTATTGCAAAATTGTTGGGATGTTGGTTTGACAAAATGGAGAAACTACACAACAATTTGTCTGTTCATTTTTGCATTACCTTTAAATGAGAAACATTGACAGAGTATGTTTATTTGAGGTTTTGATATGACATCTAACACCAGTTGCAAGGTAACTATAGCTCCATTGTTTCTCAGCAACAACATATAACAATATAAATCTCCATCCCATAATGAAATTTAAAGAGCCCTAAATTTCACAAAGGAAGAGAATGGCTAGCAAATATTGTATTCCTTGTAAATAATGACTCAAATCCTTGTAAAATAACATTATATTTGTCTTGAAAAGACGTTACAACTTAATGAACTGTTGCAACTAGTTGCAAAAAAAAATGTGAGTTTATAAACACGTAAAAGGCTTAACATGGTACTTCTTTTTGGGTGTTGGTTGTAATGATGCATTCATCGAGCCACCAAACACAAGTCCTTGTCTGTCATTTGCCACTTGGATAAGAACCATGTGGGTAAGAAGTTTAGACTAGGTTGCTCCTCAAAATAAAAAAAGTTTAAGGGTCTAGCAATAAAAGGAAAAAGATAATTGGTCAATGGCAAATACTTAATATTTGTAAACTAATTGATTCAGCTCTCAACCTTGTAATAGATTTAAGTGATATGTGAAAGTGGCTGTAGAAATAAACTCCACAAAAACATGCAAATAAATGTTATGTAACTTCCAGTGTAACCAAAATGTAACAAGAATGAGTGTAATCATAACTCATAACCTTGAAATTGCTAGAAGATATTAGACCATTATCTTCATTCATCTTTCACAAATATACTAATCAAATTTTATGTAGTTTCAAGATGGATGTGGATCTCTTTACTGTGTTCATTTCAATGATGATCTATATTCCTATAGCTCATAATATGTGCACGACGACAAATTGTACTCAACAAGGAATATAATAAAGTGGGAAAAAACACTTCAACATGGTACATAAGGAAAAAACACTTATTTACTATTGAGAATTTAAAAACACCCATGTGCCATGCGCTTATGTTGGGTGCGCAATCATTTGAACAAATTATAATCACTTAACTTGGCCCTATCATTCATACCTACAATCCCATCAGATGTACTACCAACATCGAAACATGATTAGTAAACCCTAATATGTAGGTGCCAATGGAATTGTCCTAATTGTTTACTAGCATGTATAAGCAATTATCCATGCTAGGTAGGGTACACAATAAGTACATAGACAAATTCATGAAATAGTTTGGCAAAATAGTTCACTTTGTTTAAAGAAAAACCTCCCAATCTCAACATGATACCAATCATCATGAATGGCAGTGACTAGTTGCCATTATTGCCTCCCCCCCCCATCAAACCAAATCCTAACAATGCATGTATAGTGATATATAATACGTGCCAAAAAGCTAGGGCAAAAGGTTATATAAAAACCTAAAGTCCAAGTTGTTGTCACATTTCTAGAAGTTAGAGGAGGCTCCATCACAACATTAGATAGCACTTTTGGATGTGTAGCTAATCAATAAAGTCAATAACATCTTCATTCAAGTCACAATAAGCTTGTGAGGGTAAACTTCACTTCATCTTAGCTTGCATGTGTATAAGTGAGCATGTAAGCCTAAAGCAAAGAGAGGCCTGCATAAAGGGTAGTGACCAAACTTTCCATACTTAGGGTTTATTTCAAATTGAATATAATATATGACCCACTAATAAGGTTATTGAGATTTTAAAACAAAAAAAAAATCAGAAAACATAAATGAAACAATCCTAGTCAAATTGAATAGAATTGAAAAATGGAACCAATAATAAGGTTATTGAAATTGTAGTTCCAACAACATATCAAAAAACATAAAAAGATGAAACCCCAACCCTGGAGAAATGCTAACACAATTGTGGAGCATGTTGAACAATGCTAACATTCACATGCATGTTCAATGAATTTCAACAATAAAATTTATGCTAGTGACCACCAATACTATGATATCCCAAGTGTCAAGTCCATGTAATGGGTCAATAGTCAATACCCTATGTGAAGCTACATACATAAGTTTTGTCATAAACCAATAGTAATTGGAAGGCTTAGCCATGATGCTAGCTAGTTTGTTAAGACACAAAATGAAGGACAAACCAAAAGAGAACTAAATAAGGAAATAATAAAAGAAGAGATAAACAACACCAAAAGCTAGAGGTTCTTTTAAAGTGCAAGTCATATTTAATTATCAATAATTATGATGCCCCATTACCAATATTCACAATGCATAGACCTAGTACCCACATACAAGAAAAAAAAAAAGCCACAACTTTCAAACATTCAACTTGTACAAAACAAAATATTGAGGAACCTAAATTTGTTTCCCTCTTGTTTATAGTGAATGAACTTGATCAAAACTCTCATACTAAATAACAATGGGAAGGAAAGAGGAACATGAGACATTAGACAAAGCACTTGGCCTTTTGTAAGAATTCCCACTGGAAAGGACTAGTTGTCATGTTGAAAACATATCATGTGTACCTTTAGTCATCCACAATATTGATCAACATATACAAAACTCAATGGAAAAATTGTGTTGTTTACTCATTCACCCAACATTAGATTGTTGCGATCAATTGAGTTGCAAAAAGGCCAATTGAAAGGTGATGTGCATGAATGGATTAACACACACATATAAGGTTGACATTTGATTTTCCTAAGATGGGTGATAGTCTAAAATGGCTCGAAGAACTAGCTATTCGGTGAAAACAACAATATCTTTAAACACAACCAAGTAGTCTTTAGCAGCCAAATAGTCTTAAAAAATGAAATAGTCTACTTATAGTAGTAGCAGCAAAACAAACATGTTTTTTCTCTTATAAGAGGAATGAAGAACTCATATGAGTTCTTGTAGTTTTCAATAACCAAGGAGTCTATTTGTGGCAATGACAACAAAATAAACATGTTCTTGTTGTTGCAAGAGGAATGAAAAACTCATATGAGCTCTTGTAGTCTTTAGTAACCAAGTAGTTTACTTATAGTAGCATTGACAAAACAAACATGCTTTTGCTATTGCAAAAGGAATGAACATCTCATATGAGCTCATAAGGTTTGCAAGAACAAGAGGAATGTTACTTGAGAGGAATGCATGGACAAAAAAAATACCCACCACCATACCAAGCTCCATCAAAATGACAACAAACACAAAGGAAAATGCAACTTTATGGTTGTTTAAGGTTTGAGATAACAAAAACTTGCAAAACTTCAAGCATTTGAATACATATTCTTCAACCCTAGGAAAATTAGAAACCTTAAAATAAACCTTAAAATCCGGATATGCATAGATAATCAATCAATATCCATATATTAGATATGTATGTTCATATATTTAAATTTTGATTGACACAAGTTTCAAATATGTATATATACATATTCGTTAATTATACATATTGATAACCTGATTGAACTGGATAACCAAACAACATTAGTATTAACCCAAAAATGGTGACGAATAGTTTTGGAAATAGAAATTTCATGTAACCAATGGAAATGCTCAACATGCGTTCAAAGTGCTTTGATTTTGTTCATTTTAAGTTTTGGGTTGGGTGGTGGGGGGGGAAGGATTTTTTTCCCTTTGTTCCCTTGAAGTTCCCAATGAGTTCCCATCAAGTTCCCAATATGTTCCCTAGGTTCCCAATATTTTCCCCAAGGGTGTTACCCATAACACCTCATTAAATTCCATATGTTTTGCCCAAAGTCCTCCCCTTCTCACCTATACATGTGGGCCAAAAGGGGGAGGCACTTCATCTTTCCATAGAATCTTCTATTCTGGGGAGCCTTTGTAGTTTCAACTGTTTTTTGCAATGGGCCAATCAAATTGGCTCATTGCAAAAAGAAAAGAAAAGTTGGACTTGTAATGCACCCCAACTAATTAATATGAAGCAGAATAAGTATCCCCAGTTATATATTCTGGTTCTTTATGTAGGGTAACTCCCCTCTCCTTTAGGGGGACCCTACCTTTGAACCTTCCCCTTAGAGAAACAAATTGGTATGGGAGGTTATGCTCAACCATCACAGATTCCCTTGTGCAGTCGTGTGAGGATTTTTTTTGTGCATTTGGCCCATGCCAATTCTCGGAATAAATTTATTTTCTATTGCTGACAATGAAGAGGGAAAAACCGGGAAGCTGGTTAAACTACAGCTGGGCGACTGAAGTATCTCTCTTAGAGTGGATCCAGAATGGGGAGAGGGGACCATGAGAGCTTGAAACCTGAGAAGGTTGAAGTCAAGATCTGTGAACTACCTAGTTCAATAGAAAAAAATGGATATAACTAAACTGGCAATCATCAACAAGAATATTAAGCCAATTTTGGCTATAGACTTGATATAAAAAATTTAGAAATTGGAACCAACCTCTCAAGCCGGCCATCTTGGGAATGAATTAATATATATTACGAGCCTCCAAGCAAAGCCAATGTCTGTCTAGTAAACTGAAAGCTGTGCTTAAATTCTTGTCACTATGGTCGTTATTCCTTTAGTATTATCAAGGTCACTTGAACTTGGGCAATGGATATATAATACTGTCAATTTAGCCCACTCATAAAGCACGTGAGAATTTCCATAATGTAGTTGGAGGGCACCTTACCACACTTAACAGTATGTGTGTTCACTGCCTCATAAGGTAGGCGCTTCTACTCATATGGAGGGCATTCTAAATTTTTGTACAACAAATGTTTTTTTTGGGTAGCAAAAGAGGTCTCCATACCAAATTGTAATGCCTTCTGTATGAGCAGAAGAGCTCATGAGTCACAGTAGGACAGCAACAAAGATTTGCCGTTGAACAGTTAAGCTTTAACTCCCTTGGAGGGAGGTGTTCTCCAAAGGCAAGCCTGCCATTGGCTAATGCCTGTGGGATCAGGCCGTTCTTTCAGAACACCCTGCCGCTGCTGGCCCGTTACCCTGCATGAAAGACCTCTGGTTTTCTTTTATTGTTTTCAGATTCATTATAGAGTATAGTAGCTTAAGGGTTTTTTGCCACTAGGTCATTGGTCTATTCTTACATGATGATTTTTGAAAGATGAGATTTTGGCTTGTGTTGAAACTTGAGATTAGATATAGAGTTGTCATATCTTGAAGGATTTTGGTTTCTTTTAGAGGATTTTATTTTTTATTTTTTGCATGGTGAAATATTTGAGTTTTCATAGTTCTTTTGCATTAAGATACTTTTAAAAGTAAATGGCAAGGCCACAGTGTGACACACCCCTTGTTCTTCATTTTCCATCAGTTTGTCATTGGGGCCACTTATTCGAATTTGACTCTTCTTTTTTGCTTTCATCATGTGTGCGTCAAGAAGTCTGGTGACTCTTGAGCCACTGAAATTGTAACTTAGTGTGTAACTCGATGTAATTATTTAATTACTTAATTGTAAAAAGGGGTAAGTTGAATGGTCATGGTGCATGTGCACCATGTGATGTCATTCCTTGTAATTAAATGGAGGATAACTTTTGGAAGGTTCTAGACATGCTTCCTTAGGATTAATTAAATATGGAATCTCATGGGAAACATGTGATTTTGATTAATTAAGTGGAGGATAACTTTTGGAAGGTTCTAGACATGCTTCCTTAGGATTAATTAAATATGGAATCTCATGGAAAACATGTGATTTTGATTAATTAAGCGGAGGATAACTTTTGGAAGGTTCTAGACAAGTTTCCTTAGGATTAATTAAATATGGAATCTCATGGGAAACATGTGATTTTGATTAATTAAGCGGAGGATAACTTTTGGAAGGTTCTAGACAAGTTTCCTTAGGATTAATTAAATATGGAATCTCATGGGAAACATGTGATTTTGATTAATTAAGTGGAGGATAACTTTTGGAAGGTTCTAGACAAGTTTCCTTAGGATTAATTAAATATGGAATCTCATGGGAAACAT
>Ga0209208_10001716_pt1 | contig 31201 bp, 28 predicted proteins | sample S1TSphfallax_3_FD_187694 | JGI IMG/M metagenome (GOLD analysis project Ga0209208, IMG submission 187694) | Host-associated microbial communities from peat moss isolated from Minnesota, USA - S1T2_Fd - Sphagnum fallax MG (SPAdes) (version 2) | ecosystem: Host-associated > Plants > Peat moss >...
TACTGGCGGCCAAATTTCCAGGCCAGCCACGCGGCTCCTAAGCTTGGACGCAACATAAGGCTGGTTACGCGCAACAAAGGTTGTGGGCAGCCTTGGACCGGACGGGCGTTTGAAATTCCTATCCGCCCTTGGACCGGACGGGCGTTTGAAATTCCTATCCGCCCGCTGTCCGCCACGAAGCCTATTGAATCGCGGAAGCAATTTACGCCCACGCCCGCGCCTCGGGCCACAAACTGGAGTGTCGATTTGCGGGTGCTTAGTGCGTCAGGATGGAACGTCAATCAGTAGCGGGTTTGCTGCGCAATTTCGACGATTGTCTCGGTTGGAATGTGTCGCGTGCCTGCTGGATCATCTGCCGCGCAATGCTCTGCGAGCGATGAATTGAACGATGACAAATGCACCGCGGTGACCGCGCCTGCTCCGTGTAATTGTCTTACACATGCTCGTGGCAGACAATTGCCAGCCATTTGTAATTTCGCGGTGAATCAGTCGACACAGTTCGCGCAAATTTTCGATCGTACTTCGTCGCGCTCGGTAGTGGACGGCACGCAATAAATTGCGTCTGCTCAATCAGTTGCTTGAAGTCCGTGCCGCATGCAAAAAATGGCGTGCTGATAAAAACCTTGTGCAGACATCGGCTTGACGCGGCACCCGTGCCGCGTCCTTTTATCTTGCCGTGCTGTTTTTCGGTCTTACGGTGGCGATTCCCACTCTCCCGATTTACTCCGCCACCATCCCATGAGTCGCGCCTTTTTCGTCCATGGTGACCTCCGGACTCAGTCGTTTGCGGAGATCGGAAAGCACCCTTCGACCAAGCTCCGAGACTGCCGTCGGCCCTACCGACAGCGATGCTTGGCGCTGTGTCCCTCGAGCTTCCCCGCGACGCTCCGCCACTGGTCGAGGCGTATCAACTCGCATCGAATAGTTCGGTGCGAACTGACCGAGCCCGGCTTTCCGAGCCAACACGATCAATAGACCAATCGGATTGCGAACCTTCCCGGCTTTGTCCATTGCATCGACCTCATCGAGCACCGCTTGCCGCAGATCCCCTGGGCAAGCAGCAAGCAATTTCGATCGGCTGTCGCCGGGCACTCTGCACAGGCAATCCGGGTAGCGCAGTTGGCCCGGCGGGTCGGCGCCGATCGCCACATCGTCTTGCCATGCCGCAGTAGTGGTGGGTTTACATTGATCCGGTTTCTGATGATTCAGAGTCTGTAGTAGATCGACGCCCGAGCCGTCGACGGCTGTTCCGCCGGTGGCTGAACCATCGACGGCTGATCCGTCGACGGTGCCGGGATGGGTCGGCGCCGTGGGCGGCGTGTCCGTGAATTCGATCTGCCATCGCCATTGTCCGTCGGCCTTGCGCATCCGGCGCCGCGTGACGTAACCCGCGGCCTCGAGCTCCCGGAAGAACCGCCGCACCTTGTCCCTGCCGATATGCTCACCTGGTCCCCGTTCCTTCTTGAGCAGATAGGGCAGGGCGCCTGCGCGAATCTCCCATCCGGGCGGCTTGGCCAGGAGCCATGCCGCAAACCCGCGCGTATCGAATTGCAGGCGCACATCGGTGATCAGAGCGCGCGGGACGGGCTCCCAGCCTCGCGGTCGTTTCTTGATGCGAAATACGTCATGCTCGGGTGTAGATTCGCTGTTAACGCGTTTTAAAGGCGATGAAGCGGGAGTTTCGGTTGGTGGCCTGGTCATGATCAACCGGACATCGCCGGCGGCCAGCGTCGCTCTGGCGCGGTGCGAGCAGCATTTTCAATGCGAGCCCCGCGACGCGGACGATCGTTACGATCCCGGAATGACATAGCGCTGCAATTCCGCAGCGGTGATGAACGTGCGGCGGCCGTCTTTCTGCGTGGTGATCAACCCCTCGCGAATCCGTTCGTAAAGCGTTGCGCGGCTGATGCGCAGAATGCGCGCGGCCTCCGGAATTTCGAATCTTAGGTGCGGGAGCGGTTCAAGTGTCGTGGACATGCACGCCTCCAATTGGACACGAATTGTGTCGTTAGGGTTTGGATTGCCAGAGACGTAGATAGCGTCCGGGGGCTTGTACGCCAACCCGCTCCAGCGTAGTCGGGGGCACGACGCTCAGGAGCGCCCCAAGCGCGACCCGCAAATCGTGGCAATTGCGCCCGTCATGACGACGGCGTGAGATTGACTGGATGCTAGAATTCCGGTCGTGGTCTTGCCCAATTGCTCAAAGGCCGTGATTGCCCCGGAGAAGCTCAGGGACTACCTGTTGTCGCCGGTACATCCGATTGGACGGTACAAGGCGCTGTTCTTCCGCACCCTGGGTTACGACCAAACCAGCTGGCAGCAACTTGAGACCGACCTGCGATCATTGGCATTGCTGCCGGCGGAGCCTTTGGAATCGACCGAATATGGCACTAAATACGCGATTATTGGGCCGTTGCCGGGCCTGAATGGGCGTGTGGCCGAGATCGTGACGGTCTGGATTATACTCGCGGGTGAGGCGGTGCCTCGGTTTGTAACGGCATACCCCAAGGACTAGCGCATGCGTTTTCATGAGTTGGATACCGTGGTACTGAAGGTCGACATGCCGAGTCATGGATTGAAGACCGGCGACGTCGGCGCCGTGGTCCAGGTGTACTCGGAAGACGCGGTCGAGGTGGAATTCGTTACCGCTTCGGGCCGTACTCAGGCGCTGTTGATGCTGGCGACAGCGTCGATCCGTCCAGTGGGTTCGAAGGATATTCTCGCGGTACGCCAACTCGACGCCGCCTGATTTCAGTTAAGCCCCCACGGGGAACGCTGGGGCAAGTTTAGGGGCAACGCCGCGGATCGAATTCCTGGTATCCCAAGTGTTTCAGGGGCTTGCCGCGGGTAGTCGAGTCCGAGCGGGCCCACCAACTCTTCATCCGCGGACGTCTTGGCGTGTCCGCCGGCGTCCGGCCGGCATTGTCGGGGGCAATTTTGGGGGGCAACTGAAAGCCGGTCGCCGATGACATCGATCCTAAGCGCCGCGCGCAAACAGCAAAAACTCATGGCAGTCGACGCCGCCGCGAACACCTTCGAGGCGATCGCACGCGAGTGGTTCGAGAAACACTTCTTCACGCGGGTGTTCCGCCACAATTTCTTCCATGCCGAGCTAGGGATGTCGCGGTATTTGCACCGAGGCTCGTCGTCCCCACATCACCGCGAGACTGCCGAGAAGCAGCATCAGCGCGCCGAGAGCCGAGGAGGGGTCGATTTCCGGCGTCACCGCGACCGTTGGCGCGGCCAGGGACCAGACTGTTGGCGCGGTCAGGGACCAGACTCCGTTTGTGCCGTAGTCCTGTATTTTGTTACCGACGCCGCCAGGCAGGTTGCTGGTAGTTTCAAAGAATCCAAGAGAGATCGCCCAGTTTCCATAGGCGAGGCCGGCGTCGCCGGCCGCGAACTGTGCCGCCGTGCCGCATACCGGGAAACCCGCGATGTTCGTGATCGGCGTGTTACCGCAGGAGGTAAAGGCGTACAACTCATCCTGTCCGGAGGAGTTGATCGCTGAAAATTGGATTTGCATGAACGCGGGACCAGGGAGCGCGGTTGAGTCAAAGATACCGTCGAAGATCTGACCACTCGTCGGATCGCTGACCAAATTACCCAACAAATTGGAGGAGTAGGCGACCGATGCGGGCGTGCCCACTTGATTGCCTGCCACCAAGTCGGGAACCGATAGAGTCAGGTTCCCCGTCCCCGTGCAATCTGTGCAAGTACCGCTAAAGTACAGCGTAGTGGGGTCCGCGATCGCGCTGCTCGAGCCAAATCCTAACACTGCCGCGAGGCATAGACTGCTTAGAACATGCCAACGAAAAGCGGCCCGGCCCCGGATTGAGTCAAGCATGAAGTCACCCCTGTTTATATAATGTGATGGCCGCGCTGGCAGCATTCTGGAAAAATGTAACATACCAGGGTGTCAACGCAAGGCTCAAGGACAACTCATGCCGACAACGACGCGACATAATCCTTGACGGCTAATACTTATCGCTTCCGCGCCTTCATCAGCTACAGCCACCGGGACAGCAAGTCAGTCCGCTGGCTGCATCACGCACTCGAGTCCTATCGAGTACCGCGCAATCTGGTCGGACGTGATACGCCCATAGGTCGGGTACCCAAGTCGCTCGCACCGATCTTCCGTGATCGTGACGAATTATCGGCGCACTCCGACCTGACCTCAGAATTACGCGAAGCCTTGTCACAAAGCCTATTCCTGATCGTCGTGTGTTCGCCGGCGGCGGCCGCCTCCAGCTACGTCAACCAGGAGGTGCTGACCTTCAAGCGCCTGCACGGCGAGCAGCGCGTACTTGCCTTGATCGTTGCCGGTGAGCCGGGCGTAAGTCAGGGGAACGTGTCGGACCCTAGAGAATGCTTTCCGACCGCCTTGCGATTCAGCGTGCGCGCGGACGGATCGCTGTCCGATGTGCCTGCCGCACCGATCGCCGCGGACCTTCGCAAGGTCGGCGACGGTCGGCGACTGGCGCTATTCAAGTTGCTGGCGGCGTTGACCGGACTACGGCTCGACGAGCTGGTACAGCGTGAGGCACAACGCCGAACACAGCGGCTGCGCTTGATCGCCGGCGCCTCGTTCGCCGCGTGTTTGTTGACCGGCGGACTTGCCATCTACGCCAACGTGCAACGCATTGAAGCGGAGCGACAACGCCGTGTCGCCGAGAAGGAGAGCGCGGCCGCAAAGGCGTCCTCCGACTTCCTAATCAGTACTTTCACTTTGTCGAATCCGGCCACCGAAAATCCGCGTACGATTACCGCGCTCGCGATCTTGGCACGCAGCGCCGACCGATCCCGCGAGGAGTTGCGTGGACAGCCGGACATTCAGGCCCGGCTGTTCACGACCATCGTTCAGGCCTACAACAATTTGGGGCTGTACGGCGAGGCGCGTGCGGCGCTCGAACCCTCGCTCGGCTCCATCCGCGCTCTCGGTCCCGACGGAGCCGAGCCCCTAATGGCCCTAGCCACGACTTACCTACGGCAAGGCAATTTGCCCGAGGCGGCGCGCGCGACCCATGAGGCCGAGGCGCTGCTTGGTCCCGATCTTTCAACGCACAGAACTGAACGGGGGCATGCGGCCGAAATAATGGGTGTCATCGACGATGACGATCTCAAGCTGACACAGTCGATCGCCGATTACGACAAGGCACTGCAGTTCTACGCTGATGTACCCAACATCGACCCGCAAATCATCGCGCGGACACTCAATAACCGCGGTGCAGCGCTCTCGGACAAAGGGCGTTACGCGGATGCGGAGAAATCCTTGCTGCAAGCGAATGCCATCTTGCGGAGCACCCTCGGGGAAGCGCATCTCAAGGTCGGTCAGTCGTATTTTGCGCTCTCGCAGAACGCCCTGAGCGCGGGGCAATTGCCGCAAGCAGAAGCCTACGCGGCAAAATCTCTGGCGATCCTGGAGCATGTACTCGAACAGAACAACCCGCTGGTCGCAGATGCGCTGGTCAGTCAGGGTGCGATCTTCGAGGCCGAGAAGCGTCCCGCCGAAGCCAAGACTGCGCTTGCCGCAGCGGTCGTGCGTTACCGGGACGCCTACCGCGGCCCGCACTACAGCATCGGCATTGCTGAGGTCTATTTGAGCCTCGCGGAGTCGGAATTAGGCGAGACGACCGAGGCGCTCAAAACCATCGACGATGCCAAGCTGCAATACGACGTGGGCTATGGCCACCTACATGCCAATCACGGCGACCGCTTGGTATACCGGGCGATGATTTTGAAACGTGCCGGCCGTCTCGACGACGCGCGCCGTGATTGCAGCGACGGGCTCGCCATCATCGCGAAGACCAGCGAGACCGATTCGTCGCTCTACAAGGCCGATGCGGAGATGTGCACCAGTCTGTAACGACGCGCGGTAGCCGTGAAGTGGCCGCCTGCGCCGGACGCCATCCGGCGCATGGTTGGTAAAGCCTGATGAGTGAGCAAGGCACCCTGCCGGGCGCGCATGGACACCCGTGATCCATCGATACCGCGTGTGTGTACGCTGGCAGACAGAGCCACCCGCACTTGCCTGGCATCGTAATAGCCATTGCTGCCTCAGGGACACCTGGTCAATGCGCACGATGTCCCTCTGGCGATCTTCCTGGATGATGGCATCCCACACGAGGGTCCGAGGGCGGCGTGCTTGGCGGGCTCTGTGGTCACCGGCTGCTCTGTTGAGTGTCACGGCCTGTGCCGTCGGCCCGAATTACCACCGGCCACCCGTATCCATACCCACGTCGTTCAAGGAAGGCGTCGAGTGGCAACGCGCGCAGCCGAACCCTGATGGTGCGGTCTCGAGCACCTGGTGGCTCGAGTACCAAGACGACGTGCTGACCCAGCTCGTCGATCAGGCGCTCAAAGCCAACCAATCGATTGCCGCGGCGGAGGCGAACTACCGACTTGCGCTAGCCACCGTCGCCGCCAATGTCGCCCCGCTCTTTCCCACCGCCAGCGCGACTTTGTCAGCAACCCGCAGTGATTATCCAAGCACGACCGCGGGCAGCTCCGGGACCTCCGCGGGCCTACAAAACGACTTCAGCGCCTCGGTCGCGGCGGGTTGGGAGCCTGATCTTTGGGGTGCGGTTCGCCGCGCCATCGAGTCGAGCAAGGACAGCGCACAGGCGAGCGATGCGGAGCTGGCCGGTACGCGCTTATCGATCGCCGCGAGCGTCGTAACCGATTATTTTGAATTGCGCCAAGCCGACCTCGACGTGGATTTTCTGCGGCAGCAACAGCAGCTGGACGCGCGCATCCTGACGATGACCCAAAGCGGCTATGCGCTGGGTGCGGCCTCGAGCGACGACGTGCTGAGCGCCCAGGACACCCTCGAACTGGTCATTGCCGACTTGCAATCGAACCAGATCGCGCGCGAGCAGGACGAGCATGCGATCGCGGTGTTGGTCGGCGTGCCGCCCGGTGGTTTCACGATCGAACCCCGGCCGGATTACGCATTTGCGGCCTTGGCCGTGCCGCTGGTCCTGCCCTCGCAACTGCTCGAACGGCGTTACGACGTCGTCAACGCCGAGCGCAGCGCAGCGGCAGCGAACGCCAAAATCGGCGTGGAAATCGCCGCGTATTTCCCGACCCTCGATTTGTCTGCGGAAGGCGGCTTCGAGCACAACGCGCTCGCCAATCTCTTTTCGCTGCCAAACCGATTCTGGACGCTGGGACCGAGCCTCGTCGGTACTTTGTTCGACGGCGGCGCGCACTCGGCTGCGGTGCGCGAAGCGCGCGCCACCTATGATTCGGACGTGGCGACCTACCGTGAGACGGTGTTGGCGTCGTTTCAGAGCGTCGAGGACTCTCTGTCGTCCTGCAATCACCTCGCGCAGCAGGCTCAGGCTTACCTGCACATTTATGAACGCAACGAACGCTTATTCGCGAGCCAGCAAGCGCAGGTTGCGGTCGGCACGCAGAGTCAGAAAAACCTCCTGAATCAGCAACTCACGCTGCTGCAAGCGCAGCAGAACCTCGCGGACACGCAGGCCTCCCTGGCGCAGGACACGGTGACGCTGATCAAGAACCTGGGCGGTGGATGGCAATCGGACCGTGGCGGGGGCATTGCTCGCCAACCCGCACCGGCGACAGACACCGCGCCATGAAGCGCTACGTACTGCTGCTGCCTTTTCTGATTGCCGCGGCTGGTTGTCACAAAAAGCCTCCGCCGCCGCCGCCTCCTCACGTGGGCGTCGTGACGGCGACCGTGACGACGGCGCCGCTGACGCGCAGCCTCGTCGGCCGCCTGTCGGCGTTGATGAGCGCGAATGTCAACGCGCGGGTCTCGGGCGTATTGCTGCAGCGGAAATACGCCGAAGGCAGCACGGTCAAGCGCGGACAGCTGTTGTTCGAAATCGATCCCGCATACTACCAAACCGTGCTCGACACCGATTTGGGCGTGTTGGCCGAAGATCAGGCCGCCTATGTCTATGCCAAAGTCACCGCAGACCGCGATCGTCAGCTGCTGCCCGTGGGTTCGGTATCGCAGCAAACCGTCGATGACGCCAATGCCACGGAACAGACCGACGCCGCGAAGGTGCGCGCCGACAAGGCCGCCGTGGAAGGCGCGCGGATCAATCTCGGCTATACCAAAATCCGCTCGCCGATCTCGGGCGTAGCCGGCCAACAGCAGCAGACCCAAGGCGCGCTCGTCGGCAGCAGTACCGGCGATGCGGGCGCGAGCGGCACCTTGCTCACCACGGTCGATCAGATCGACTCGCTCTATGTGAATTTCACGGTCAGCGCCGCAGACCTCGTGACCTGGCGCGAGGCGCAGCAACAGGGCAAGCTGGCCCTCACGCCGCAGAACAAGACTACCGTCCAGGTGACCCTCCCCAACGGCAACGCCTATGGGCCCCTGGGCACGCTGGATTTTTTCGACGTCGTCGTCAACGCGACCACGGGCACCGTCAACCTGCGCGCGCTGCTGCCGAATCCACAACACGAGATCCTGCCGGGAATGTTCGTCACGCTCACCCTGAATTTCGGTCAACAGAACCAGGTGTTTCTCATTCCGCAGCAAAGCTTGCAGCGCGATACCGTAGGCGCCTTCGTGGCCGTCGTCGGTCCCGATGGCAAAGTGCTGCGTAAGGACGTCAACGCCAGCGATAGCAACGGCAGCGACTGGATCGTCACCAGCGGCCTTGCCGCCGGCGACCGGGTCGTCGTCTCGGGCATCCAAATGGCCGCCGTCGGCGCGCAAGTCACACCCATTCCGTGGGCCGCCGGCACCGCCGCGACTCCAGCTGCCGCGACTCCGTAGGCCGCCGACGCATGCCGAATTTCTTCATCGATCGCCCGATCTTCGCCTGGGTGGTTTCCATCCTGATCTGTTTGATCGGCGTCATCTCGATGCTGAGCATGGGCATCGACTCCTACCCCGATATCGCGCCGCCCGAGGTCACGGTCACGGCGACCTATCCGGGCGCGAACGCCGCCACGATGGAATCGACGGTCACGCAAGTCCTCGAGCAGCAGCTCACAGGCATCGATAATTTGCTGTACTTCAGTTCGACGTCCAACGGCAACGGCACGGCCACGATCACCTTGAGCTTCGCGACCGGCACGAATCAGGACATCGCCGAAGTCCAGGTGCAGAACAAGGTCTCCCTGGCACAGCCGTTGCTGCCCAGCGAAGTTACACAGCAAGGCGTGGTCGTTGCCAAGGCCAGTCCCGATCTACTGCTCTTCGTCGGCCTGCAGTCGAACGATCCCTCGATCACGAGCGCGCGCCTCAGCGACATCCTTGCGTCGCAAATCCAGCCCGTGATCGCGCGCATCAACGGCGTGGGCAACAGCTTTCTGCTGGGTTCCGAGTATGCGGTGCGCATTTGGCTGAACCCGGACAAGCTGCAGGCTTACGGCCTTTCCTCCAGCCAGGTGCTGAACGCCATCACCGCGCAAAACGCGCAATTCGCGACCGGTTCGCTGGGCGCGGACCCGGCCGTCAAAGGCCAGGCATTCACGGCGACCGTGTCCGGAGATAACCTGTTTTCTTCGCTGAAACAGTTCAACGATATCCTCCTGTTGACCAATAGCAATGGCACCGTGGTGCGGCTCAGCGATGTCGCCCGCATCACCTTCGGTGCCCAGTCCTATGGCTCGGCCGCGGTCTACGACGGCCATGCGGCGGGCGGCATGGGTCTTTATCTGCTGCCGAGCGCGAACGCCTTGGCAGTAGCCAAGGCGGTCAAGACCGAGATGGCTGTGCTGGCCGCAGACCTGCCGGCCGGCGTGACCTGGTCCGTCCCCTACGACAGCACGCCGTTCATCACCGCCTCGATCCACGACGTCGTGGTAACCCTCATCGGGGCGATCGCGCTGGTGTTCGTGGTGATGCTGGTGTTCCTGCAAAACCTGCGCGCGACTCTGATTCCGACGCTGGTCATTCCCGTGGCGCTGCTGGGTTCCTTCATCGGACTGTCCTTGCTGAAATTCTCGATCAACCAGCTCACGCTGTTCGGAATGGTCCTCGCGATCGGCATCGTCGTCGACGACGCCATCGTCGTGATCGAAAACGTCGAGCGCATCATGAGCGAAGAACATGCGACGCCGCGGGATGCGACCCGCAAGGCCATGGGGCAGATCACCAGCGCGATCATCGCGATCACCGTGGTGCTTGCCGCCGTGTTCGTCCCTTCGGCTCTGCAAGGCGGCGCGACGGGCATCATCTATGCGCAGTTCGCGCTGACCATCGCGATCTCCACGACCTTGTCGGCGTTCCTGGCTCTGTCGTTCACGCCGTCGCTTTGCGCCGCGATCCTGAAGCCAGTCCGGGAGGAGGACAAGAACCGGGTCTTTCGCTGGTTGGACAAAGGCCTGGAAAAGATGACGGGCACCTACGTCCGGCAGGTCGGCGCCTCCGTGCGGCGTGCACCGCGCTGGATGGTCGTCTTCGTGTTGGTCACCCTTCTCGCCGCGTTTCTCTACACGCGTCTGCCCACGAGTTTCGTGCCCGATGAGGATCAGGGTTTCATGCTGGCGTTGGTCACGCTGCCCTCGGGCGCAACCCTGCAACGCACGGACGCCGTGATGACTGAGATGCGCGAAACGCTGTTGCACGATCCGATCGGCAAGAACATCGACGGGATGTTCCAGCCCGAGGGCTTCAGTTTCGTCGGAGAGAGCGAAAACGTCGGCATGGCCTTCATCAAGCTCAAACCCTGGGGCGACCGCTCGAAATCGGCCATGCAATTGATTCCCGAGGCGAACCAGTTGCTCCAGGGGATCCGGGATGCGAAGATTTTCGTCGTCAATCTGCCGACGATCCGGGGCTTGAGCCAGTTCGGCGGTATCGATATGTACCTGCAGGCGCGCACCGGCCAATCGCGTGCGCAATTGGACCAAGCCCAGGGTCAGCTGCTCGCGGCTGCCGGCAAGAGCGCCACGCTCTCCGGCATCCGGCCGAATTCCCTGCCGGATGCCCCGCAGTTGCGATTGTCGGTCGACCGCGTGCAAGCCCAGTCCATGGGCTTGTCGCTCACCGACGTCTACAACGCCCTGCAGGTCCAACTCGCGCCCTACTATGTCAACCAATTCACGTATGGTGGCCGCGTCAAACGCGTATTCGTCCAAGCGGATGCGCCCTTTCGTATGGGGCGTGATGCGCTACAACACTCGTATACGCCGAGCGGCATCAGCAGCGCCTCGACCGGCGCCTCGAGCACGACGAGTTCGGCAACCAACACGAGCGGCTATCTCACCGCGGTCGATCCTTCACCCACCAACATGACGGTCAGTCCCTACGACATGGTGCCACTGGCCAGCGTCGTGACCGCCACCTGGAGTGTCGGCGCGCAGGCGCTGCCGCGCTACAACGGTTACTCCGCGGTCGAGATCGTTGGCAATTCCGCGCCCGGCTATTCAACCGGGCAGGCGCTGAAGGTGCTCGAGGACATCGTCAACAACTCCCTGCCGCATGGGTTTGCCTCCGATTGGACGGGCCAATCCTACCAAGAGATCCTGGCGGGCAATTCGGCGCTGCTGCTCATGGGCCTCTCGCTCGTCGTGGTCTTTCTCTGCCTGGCTGCGCTCTACGAGAGCTGGTCGATACCAGTCTCGGTCTTGCTCGTGGTGCCGCTCGGGCTGCTGGGCATGGCGAGCTTCTGCCTGCTCCGGGGCGTGCCCAACGATGTGTATTTCAAGATCGGCTTGGTGACCGTCATCGGTCTTGCGGCCAAGAACGCGATCTTGATCGTGGAGTTCGCCATCGCGGGGCAGGCGCAGGGGAAAACTTTGTTCGACGCGGTGGTTGGCGCCGGAAAGCTGCGGCTACGCCCGATTTTGATGACCTCGATGGCCTTCATTCTGGGCGTCTCTCCGCTGCTGATTTCAAACGGCGCGGGAGCCTCCTCGCGGCATGAAATCGCCACCGGCGTGATCGGCGGCATGCTGTTTGCGACGTTCCTCGGGTTGCTCATGATACCGATCTTTTATGTGTCGGTGCGGAGGGTGTTGGGGGATAAGTTGGATGAGGCGAAGCCGGTTCGCGAGCCGTGAGAGCAGGCGTTGCGATCAGGCGGGCGGTGATCTGGCCGCCGCGGTGCTCGCGGAAGAACCAGGAATCCACGTGTCAAACTCGAACCGATGTCCGGCCCAACCTTTTTCCGTCAGTTGGTTCGCTTGAATGATCTCGTTCACCGCGTCGTAGCCGTCGACGAGGTTACGATAGCAAGCAAACACCGGGCGCACGTTTTTTGTGTTGCGGCCGGTCCGGAATCTCTGCCTGCGCGGCCAGGCCTTTTCACTGTCAGGAGTGCAGAGCTTGGCCGGAACGCAACTCGGTTTGGGCCGGCGTACGAGCTAAGCGCATGGAATTACCGACGACGCAGACGCTGGAGAGTACCATCGCGGCGGCGGCGTAAACCGGCCGCAACAATCCAGCGGCGGCGAAAGCAATGGCGATAACGTTATAAGAAAATGCCCACGCAAGATTCTGCCGCACGATGCGAAACGTGCGTCGCGCCAGCGCGATGAGACGCGGGACTTCGTTCAGGTCTTCGCGCAAAATCGTTACATCAGCGGTTTCACGAGCCAGATCTGCCGCCGGACCGAAGGCGATGCCGACGTCCGCGGTGGCCAGCGCCGGCGCGTCATTGACACCGTCGCCGACCATCGCGACGAGTCCGCCCGCGAGCCGCATCGCCTGCAGCCGGATGGGCTTGTCTACCGGCGACAATTCTGCCACCCAATGCTCGCAGCCGATCCGGTACGCAATGTCTTCGACGACTGCGCGACGATCTCCCGAGAGGATCTCGCAGTTCACGCCCATACCGGCGAGGGCCGACACCGCGCCTCGCGCTTCAGGCCGCAACGCATCCTCCAGCGGCCACTCCCCGGCAAGACGCCCGTCGATCGCCGTGGCGACGGTGCTCCCGCCAGTCGGGAGCTTGGCGGAAGTGACGGCGCAGGCCGCCCTCGTGGTGTCGGTGGCAACTAGCCAGGCGGGTTTACCGACGGCAACGCGATGGCCCAACACCTGACCGCGCGCTCCGCCGCCGGCTGTCACGCGGACGTCGCGCGCAGCCGGCAAGGACAGGCCGCGCGCCAATGCAAGATCGACGAGAGCCCGAGCAAAGGGGTGACTCACCTCGCGCTCGACGGCAGCCGCAAGCATGAGGCTCTCGTCGGAACCCGTCTGCGAGCCATGCGCTGGGCGAAAGCTGCCGACTTGGGGGCGCCCAGCCGTCAAGGTACCGGTCTTGTCGAACGCGACAGCGTTCACATGCGATAGTGCTTCCAAGACCGCACCGCTGCGCACCAGGCAGCCGCGGCCGATCGCGCGGGACAAGGCCATGGTCGTTGCCATGGGGGTTGCAATTCCCAACGCGCACGGGCATGCGACGACAAGAACGGCGAGCGCCGCTTGGAAGCCCCGGCCCCATTCACCCTCGAACCCCCACAGGCAGCAACTGCCGATCGCGACCGCGATCACCGCTGGGACGAAAACGGCGATCACACGGTCGACAACGGCTTCGATCGGCGCGCGACGATCGCGCGCTTCTATTGCGAACCGTTCGACGCGATCGGCCAGCGTGTCGGCGGCGCCCGAAGCCTGGACGACGAAGGCGCCGTCGATGGAGGTCGATCCAGCGCTGACGCTGTCGCCAACCGTGACGAATCGCGGCAACCATTCCCCGGTGAGCGACGGTTCGTGCAGATCGGCGCTACCCTCGAGTACGACCCCGTCGACCGGGATCTCCTCACCGGCGCGCACATAGATACGTTCGCCTGCGCGCACTTCGTGAGGCGGGATCTGGATTTCGCATGCATTGCGAAATAGGCGGGCGGGTCGGCGCGCGCGTCCCAAGCTTGGGGACAGCAGCGCGAGCGCACGCCGGCGCGCTTCGGCGTCGAGGTACTGACCCAGAGTCACAAACACCAGCACCATGGTTCCAGAATCGAAATAGAGCAGATGACCGCCCTGCAACGTCTGCGCGGCGGAGAAGCTGATGGCCGCCAAAGCGCCGCAGCCGATCAGGGTCTCGAGCGTCAGCCGACCGTGCAACAAACCACGGCCGGCGACTCGCAACATGGGGACGCCAAGCAGGCCAAAGACGCCGAGGGAACAGAACAACATGATCCAAGAGCTGGTACGCGCGACCGAAGCGCCCAGCTCTTCGAGTGTGCCGAAATACGTCAAGCTCTGAAACATCATGACGTTGCCGCTGAGCAGTGCGGCCAGACCCAGTTTCGCAAGAAACCAGTCAGCCCGGCCGCCCTCCCCGGCGCCGCCGATGACGCGAAATACCAGCACGCAGCCCACGCAGCAAAAGAACAGGGTCACGCCCGCCGCGGTCTCGCGCTGCGGATACGCCGGCAGAGGCAATCGACAGTGCGCGCACTGACCGGCGCGCATCACCACCACCGTGTCGCGGGAACGATGCCGAAGCTGGCAAGTCCGCGCAGAATCAGGAGCACGCCAAGCATTACGAAGAGCACACCCGCCAGCCGTTGCGCCTTGATGCGCCGCATTAGCGTTTGCGGCAGGACGGTGAGCGCAAAAATTGCCGGCACGGTGCCGAGTCCGAAGACACCCATGGTAAGGGCACCCATCCCCGGAGTGCCCGCGATCGCGGCGCGGCTTGCGGCCGCATAGACCATCGCACAGGGCAGCAAGCCCTGCAAAGAACCCATGAGCAGCGGTGCGACCGCGGGGGGCGCCTCGTTGAGCCGCATCCGACCTGTCTTGAGTAAGCGGCCGACACCCCCGCGGACGATAAACCCGGTCGGATCCCTGAGCCAACCGATCATGGAAACACCGAAGACAGCAGCCACCATTCCCGAGGCGAGTGCCATGATGCCGCCGAGTCCGAGGCGAACAGCAAACGCCAGCGCGATCTGGCCGAAGGCGCCTACGCTCAATCCGATAAGACAGTAGGTGATGATGCGGCCCAAATTGAAGAGCAAGCGGAAGCCAAGACGCGTCATCGGCGTCATACCGCGCGGTACAAACTGTGCCGTACACATGGCGACATACGGCCCACACATACCGACGCAATGGGCGCTGCCGAGCAGCGACGCGGCGAACAGCATCGCAAGATCCACGCGACCGCCGCACAGGGGCAGCATCGCGTGATGATCCATTGTGCCCGGCTCCTCAGTGGCGCAATGTAGCTGCAGGTTGCGTCATGGACGTCGCGGGCTGCTTGGGCGCATCGGGTCCGCCCTCAGCCTCGTCCGGCCGCATGGCCTCTTTGGGCCAGATCTGGAATTTGGTTTCCTCAACATCGCGAAACTGTCCCGTGCGAACCGCCCACAAGAACACACACCACGCCGACATCGACATCAGGAACGCACTGAAAAACATGTAGAAGGTAATGTCCATTTAGATCCCCTCCTGAATCGCCGGCAGGTCCGGCACCTGTAGGTTCCACGCGACGCCCATAACCTGGTTGAGCACTGCAAACGCGGCCGCCGTCATGAGCGGTTGCGCAACGACGATGCCGAGAAAACGCATGAAGGCACGGTCAGCGACCGGACCCGGCGGTATCGACCCATAGGTTGCCGTGAAACGCAGCAGAAACCACGCCAGCAGGAAATTCGTCAGCGCGTACATGCTCCAGCAGATCGCGACCGCAACGATTCCGCCCCGATTCAGGCGTATACCGGCAACAACGACCAGGAACAGCGCGAGCCACATGAGAAACAAGATGCGCAGCACGCGCCATTGGCGCTCGACTTCGGCCGAAGCGGGCACCGTCCGTCCGAGCCGCCGTCGCAGCATCCACGCCAGGAACCAGGCCACGGGGACCAACAGGGCGGGAACCATATACGACGCGAAGATGATCTCGGTGATCCGCAGGAACGCCTGGCCGATCATCTGACTTGCCCCTAACGTCCCACCGCGAAACCGGCCCGCGACGGGACCGGCGGCGCGCCGCGTTCGGTCGACAAGGACAAGGCATAGTAGACCAGGGCCCAGCGGCGGCGGTCGGCGATGACCTGCTTGTCCGCGTCGCTCAGTTTGTCCAGTTCCGCAGAGGTCTGCAGTGTTCCCACATAGGTCTGGATTTCGCTCAAGTCAGTGTCACTGAACACGGCCTTGCCATCCGTCTGAGTCTTGAAGGGACTCAGGTCCGAGAAAGCTTCTTGCGGATACAAAATGGTGTCGTAGAACGATGGCATCGGCGTGCCATTGAGCCCCGTATTGAAGGTCCGGTAGACATCGGCCGGCGAGTCGCCGAACTTATATCCGCCCGAGCTGAAATCGAATGGATGGATCGGCGTCTCCCAGTCATCGACGAGCGTGTTGGCCGACGCGCCGTCGCCCTTGCCGCTGCCGCCATGGCAGGACCAGCACTGCAGCACGCGATACACCATTCGTCCCTCGTTGATGACCGCGGCGGGAACCTCGGCGAGGGTCGCAAAAGGGGGGGTTGGAATCGCGAGCGGAAGCGGTACGGGTTCCGACTTGAAACGCGGCGACAGCGTTTTCAAGTAGTCGACCAAATCCCAACGGTCCTGTTCGGGCAGAATGTGGCCATCGGCGGCGTTGCCCCAGGCGGGCATGATCTGTCCCTTTCGGACGCCGCGTGTAATCGTACGGAAGATGTCCTCATCCGTCGGCAGCGCGCCCGATGGAGTCGTGCGACTCTTATAGGCGCCGGAAGTAAAATCGCGCGGCTGCGGATTCAGGAAGTGATACGCCACGTTGAAGTTGGTTGAAACGCTGGTATCCGCAGTGGTGCGGCCATTGCCGTACAAACCGTGGCATCCCGAACATTTGTCCACGAAAACGAGTTGTCCGCGCCGAACTCTCAAGGCCAGAGGCTCGGTCGTGGGGATGCGATGGATGGCCGGCCAATCCTCCCAAGTGCGCCAGTCGCCAATGGCGGTGCCGATCAGCTGCAGGTACGCCTCGACACCGGCCATCTCAGTGGTCGGGACTGGGCCATAGTCGTGCATGTCGATGACCCCGTCGCCGTGGCTACCGTCGGCATTCACCGGCCAACTGTCGAGCGCTTTGAAATTCGCGGGCATCGGCTTGATGACGGCGAGCTCGGATTGGGTCACGCGGCCATCGTGGTTGGTATCGTATTTGCGGATGAAATCAGTGACCGCCGCATCATGCGCGGCGTCATCCGTGAACAGCCACGAATAGGCCGGCATCATCGATTCCGGCTCCACGGAGCGCGGATCCCAATGGTGCGCGTAGTGCCACTCGTTCGAGCGGCGATTCCCTTCGCGCGAGAGGTCCGGGCCGATGCGACGCGTGCCGAACATCTGCGGCACGTCGTAGATGAACTCCCCCGCCTGACTCACCGGGCCCCACTTGTCGGTGTCTCGATTGACCGGGCGCACGAACTGCGAGTGGCAGTACCAGCAACCCTCGCGGATGTATACCAAACGACCGACGTTCTCGAGCTCGGAACGATGCGGGGTCGCGACGACCTTGCCGCTCACCGTGACCACCGTTTCAGGCCGCGTTAGCGACTTCTCGAGATACGGTATGAGGCCCTGACTCGTCATGGCCAGCACGTAAAAGCCTACCGCCGCGACCAAGATGATGGGCTCGATCCGCTGCTTCATGGTTTCCCCATTCTTTTCACATCAACACCAGCGGGGATCCGGCAAATAGTTCGCCGATGCGCCCTTCGGCACGACAATGGGCTCACCCGCATTGATGGTTCGGTAGAGGTTCCAGAATCCCATCGCCGCGCCGATGTCCATCACGATGCCGGCGCCGGTACGGATGAGCCAATAAGGCTTCATTGCCGCCATCGAATCGACGAAATCGGTGCCGGCCTGCAGCATCGTGCCCTGCATCAGTCCTTGCAGCGTCAAATCGAAAGCCATGATCGAGAAGCCACCGACGGTCAGCCAGAAATGCCATTGCGCCAGCTTTAATGAATACAGCTGACGACGGGCAAGCCGCGGTGTCACCCAGTACATGCCCGCGGTCGCAAACAGCACGAAAGTGCCGAACACGGTCAAGTGCGAATGACCGATCACGAAGTCGGTGAAGTGAGTGAGCCGCTGCATTTCGCGCAGCGCTTCGGTCGAGCCTTGAAAGCAGCCGATCAGATAGTAGAGCGCACCGACGATCAAGAACTTGGCCGGAAAAGAGTCCTGGAATTGCTTCCAACTGCCGACGAAGGTGCCGTAGAAGTTCTGTATCACGGTCCACACCGGGATGATCAACATCATCGATGCCACGATGGCGATGGTCTGAGTCCAGTAGGGAATGGGGCTGTATATGTAGTGATGAGTACCGACAAATGGGTAGAAGAACGCCAGAGACCAGAAGCCGATCAGGGACAGCTTGTGACTGTAAAGCGGTCGCTTGGCTGCGAGCGGTAGAAAGTAATAGGCGACCGCGAGACCCGCCGGCGTGATCCACAGTCCCACGACGTAATGGATATACAGGCCATGCATGGCAGCGTTGTTCACGCCGGGCATGGAAAACGGCAGTATGAAATGACCGAAGGCGTAATTGAGCGCCGTCCAAACGTACGCGGCGGTCAGGTACCAGAGACTGATGTAGATGCGCGGCTCGGTCCGCCGCTGAATGGTCACGATCACCTGCAAGGTCGAGATGCACAGTACGATCTCGACTGGGATGCTGACCCACAAGGGAAACTCACCGGCCTCGATGCCGCTGTTGTAGCCGAGGGCCAGAGAAATGAAGCCGACCGCGAGCGCCAGATTCCACAGCCAGAAAATGGGTTGCCCCCAGCTGCCCTTATACATTGGAACACCGCAAAGCCGCGGCACCATGTAGTAGGTCAGACCGATGACGGCCGTTGAGAAGCCGCCGAACACCACGCCCATGACGTGAATCGGACGCAGCCGCCCCCAGGTGAGCCAGGAGACGTGGCCGAGAAAATCATAGTAATTGAACTTGATCGCGACGATCGCGCCGACTGTCGGTGCGAACACGAGCCAGAACGAGGCGGCAGCCATGTATTTGAGGATCAAGCCTCGGTCGTACAGATCGACGCCGGCTGCGACGGAACTCGAGCCCACGGGCTCGCCGCCGAAGGGTATTGCATTGGCGGTCGTGCTCATGGGTCAGCCCTGATCGGTCCAGAATTTGAGCCCATACCACACCATCCAGACGGCGAGGACGACATAGACGACCAGGAGCCACTTGGGAACGATACCGTGACGCTCCTCGATGCCGGAGGCCTCGTAGCGATTCACCGAATGAGAATTTTGGTCATGTTCGCTCACGGCTGGCCACCAGTCGCCAGGCCGCCGCTGACCGTGACTTTGGCGTACAAGGGACTCAAGCTTTGAATGAAATGCACCAGGTCCCAAGCGTCTGTAGTACTCAGAGAATCCGCGAAAGTCGGCATCGGCGTGCCCGACAAACCGGCCATGAACACGCGGTAAATGTCGGTGGATTTATCACCGCACTTCACGTGTCCCTTGGTCAAGTCGTAGGGAACGATGTCGTTGCCCCAATCGTCCTTGAGGCCAGTGGCGGACGGCCCGTCGCCTTTCCCGCCGGCGCCATGACATTGCGAGCAGTTGTACTTGTCGTAGACCGCAGCGCCTCGCGCGACCGACTCAGCGCTGTAACCCGGGTCAGGCGGTATGACGATCGGATCCTGCGGTTTCTCGGTGGCAAAGCGCGGCGCGAAGGTTTTGATATAGGCGATCACGTCCTGACGCGATGTCTCACCGAGCGACCGCCAAGGCGGCATGTAGGTGCCGTGCAGCCCGTTGATCAGGGTGTGTTCGAGGTCGGAATCGAGCGGCAGCGAACCGGACGGTGTGCTGCGCCATTTGAAGGTCCCCTGGCGATAGTCGCGCGGCTTGGTGCTCATGTACTCGGCAGCCTCGCCATGGCCGTCGCCCTGCGCGCCATGACAGGCCAAGCAGTTACGTTCGTAGACCAGCTTGCCATTGCGCGCATCACCCGTGTCCGCCTCGGCGATGCTAACGGTAAGCAAGATGCAGGCGGCCACTGGAGCCAATTGTGCCAGGCGAACTAACATAAACACTCCTCGTCGTTCACTTCGCCGCAAGCATGATCGCCGACTTGGTGGCTTTACCGGCCGCGACCACCACGGGGGCGGATTTCTCGCCGGCGGTTTCGTGCCAGGCCACCAGCGTGTAATTGCCCGGCGGCACGTCCTTGAGCGTGAAATGACCGGACGCGTCGGTGGTCGCATAGTAGGGATGGTCAAGCTCCTTGATCCAGGCATGCATCCACTCGTGGGCGTCGCACTTGATATTGATCATCTCGGGATTGCCAGGCAGCGGTTTGGTGACCGTGAAGCCCTTGAAAGGCATCGCCACGTTGAAGATCGTTGCGTTTGTGGCTGCATCCTGAAGATGCGTGTTGTGCAGAACCGGGTCGGCAGTGCTCACCTTGATCATCTGCCCGACCATGGCGCCGGTCACGCGCGGCACAAACATGCAATGCTGGTTGTCCAAGAGAACCGGTTCGGTCGGCGCCGCCTTGCCTTTCGGGATGTCCTTCAGATAGACGAGTACATCGGCGAGACCGCCGGAGGCGTCCACCACATAGTCGGGATTGGCGATCGTGGCCCCGCAGTAATCCTGATTTTTCGTCACCGTGATCGGCACACCCGCTGGCTTGGCGCCGGTCAGCGTGACAACGCCATCGATCGTTCCGCCGTTGGTCACCGTGATGACCTCGTAGGCGGCGAGAGCAGATGGTGACGCCACTGTAGCGGTGATCCCGAGCATCGCCAAACCCGACAGTAGACGAAGCGACCGACGTACCACCGGCATTGCGCTGTTCTCATTACTCATCGCGAACCCTCCTAACCTGTTTATTTCCAATCCTTGCAAAACATTCAGCCGCCTCCGAATGAGGGCGCTGAGCGGATCTACTTCGAGGCCAGATACTCGGTCACCGCGGCGATCTCGTCGTCGGTGATGTTTTCAACGTATCGATACATGATTTCGTTCTCGCGCAGCAGGCCGTGGAACTGCTTCACTTGTATCGCGAGATAATCGCGATGCTGGCCCGCCAAGCGCGGAAATTGTTCGATTCCCGCGGCATTGGGTCCGTGGCAGCCGATGCAACCGAGAATCTCCCGCTCCGGCACCCCGTTTTCGTAAATCACCTTACCCCTCGCCGCCAAGGCGGCGTCGCGAGACGGCTTACCAGCCGCCGCCGGTTGATTTGAGAAGTATCCGGCGAGCGCTTCGATTTGATCGTCATCCAGACGCTGCGCGATGCCCCACATGAAGGCCTGCGCATGCGGATCGCTACGAGCACGGAGCCGAAACAGCCGCAATTGATTCTCGAGATAAAGGGGTTTCTGCGCAGCCAGAATCGGAAAAAGCGGCGAGATGCTGATGCCATTGAAACCATGGCACTTGGAGCACGCCACGCTGACCAGCGTCTTTGTGTCGTAGACGGATCGATCGTGCGGCACGGCCGGGTCGGCAGCCATCGCTTCATGGAGGTACAGCGTCGACACAACGATCGCCGCGACAATGATTATTCGGGATGCCAGGCGTCTCATCAGTAGTCCATCCATAGTCCGACTACCCACGTGTTGTTATCCGACGCCTTAACATTGGGAAAGCCCGGCGAATTCGGAAACCGGCTGTTGCTCGCAGTAAATGGGTTCTGATTGTTGGCCACGACCTGATAGGCGTTGTATTGCAACAGGAACCTGAAGTTCAGCCATGGCAGATAATCCAGTTCGAAGACCTCGAATTGGTTGGCCGGGGAGCCATCACCCCCGTTCGCAAGCACGTCGGATCGGCCCGTCGTGCGATTGAAGCTTACGAGTCCGCCATAGCGACGATCGCGAAAGTACTCGCCCGTTGCTTGAAACCCTGTGAGCGTGTCCGTGGAATTGCTATAGACCGGCCCGCCCTGCAAACCCGTGAAAGTCGCGGCGGTCAACTGATCGCTGTTATGCTGATTCTCGTGGATGAGGTGACCGAGGAAGCTGTAGATATTGTGTTGGCCGTTGTACTGGTAGTGCCAATCGACGCCGATATCGGTGTACTGATTCGCGGCCCCGGGGTTGAAGGTCTGCGCAGGTGTGAAGCTACCTCCGGCCGCGGCGGCAGCTAAAGTTTGTTGCCGCGAAATGTAACCGTTTGACGGGATCCATTTCGCGAACATACCCGTGGTGCCGATTTCGGCGGAGTTGTAACCCCAATCGTACTCATAGGCGACGCGCCAATACGGCGCGAAACCATCAAGCGCACCACCCTGGGCGGCCAGATTACTGCTGTCCACGACCGGAGTACCGCCACCGTTGAACGAGGAGTGATAGGCCGACAACTCGACATACAACGAGTCATTGAAGAACGTGTATCCGCCGATACCGGCAACGATTCCAGGTCCGAACGAGCTGATCAGCGGCCCGTTGAGACTCGAGCCGCCGACACCGCCGCTCCACAAGGTCACGGTATTGAAGTTCGGAAGAGAGTAGCTTCCGAACCCGTTCCAAACGTCTTGGAAGGTCACATAGTTGTTGGCCGTGACGCCCCAGACCCACTTATTGTCGACGCTGTGATCGCTATACCGAATGTCGATATTGTCGACACCGACACCCCCGGATTGGCCGTTGTAGGTCAATTGCAACCACGCGCCCACTTTGTCGGAGACGGCTCCCGCATAGACGAGACTGAACTGATCGGGGAACTGGAAGCTGTCGCTTTGGCCGTGGGCAGGATAGGGCTGACCGGTGTCCGGCGGAGCGCGGTCATAATGATCGTAACCAATCTGTGCGAGTACGGCGATTCCGGGCAAATCCGTGAGCCAAAGCGAATTGCGCTTGTAGTCATCGATGTCATTGACGAGCGGTGGCCTGGTGGTCAGCGTGTACCCGTTGAGTTTGAATCGTCGGCCGAACGGCGTGAGTTCAGGCGGCGCGGTGTGACAGGCCTCGCACGCCAAGCCCGTCTGTCGGGCGAAGGGCGGAATGGCTAGTGCGCACGGTGATACCAACATCAAGGTCGCAATGCCGAACGCCACAGAGGCAACCCAACCGAGGGGCAAAAACCTCCGAGCGGGAAACCAGGAGCAAGACATGCGATGGTCATCCGTCATCCATTCCCCTCCCTTTAACTGCCTTCCGTGCCCCTCAGAGCGGCCGCCACGCTACGAGCGACGCCCTCCCATCAAGCGGTTCTTCGGCAGGCCGCACCGCGACGCGCGATGCCACCTGTTTGAGCCATATACGCACTGAGTCGCTACGGAGGAATTTTGAGTCAGCGCTTGAGGGCAGTCTGTGCGCTTCCAGACATTGCGATTTAGGGTGAGCTAACCTGCTGGCATTCTTTGGTCCACGCAGCACTTAGGAAATATCCGTCTGTGCACTACAGCCAGGTCGAATTGGAAGTCCCGTGCCGCTGTGCCCGTGCATGGGACTTGAACGATTACCGTGTATTCGTGAGAATCAGACGAACCCGGCGCCGGTGTCGCCGCGCGCGATGGAGAGTCCGCAAGACATGCAGCGTGTTTGGCCGATCATCGCGGTTACTGATGTGCCAAGAAGTGCGCAATGGTATTTGACTCTGTTGCGGGGCATTCAGTCTCACCCGAATGGGCAAGTGTTCGACCAAATTCTAAGCCACGACGGCGAAGTGTTACTGTGCTTGCACCGCTGGGGTCCCTCCGGACCGAAAGGCGATCATCACTGGCCTACCTTGTCGAATCCCGGAAAAGGGGACGCTTCCAACGGACTGCTTCTCTGGTTTGTAGTGGACGATTTTGACGCCACATGGGAACGCGCACAGATGCTCGGTAGCCCGATTGGGGAATCCACTAATACCGACAATGGAACCGGAAACCGCGCGTTCGTGATCCTCGACCCAGACGGATATCACGTAGCCATTAACGAGCGCCGTCGAATGGCCTGAGCGTAACGTTGCGGCGCTGCACGCACGCAGACCGTGACGTCTAACCCGAGGGGCGCGTGCCTTGCTTGGGGCGTTTCGGGCCGCCGATGCGCCTCCGCGCAGGGCCTCCCCTCGGGGGACGATCCCCCGGTGACTGACCGCCGACCTCAAGCGTGCCGCGCCGCCCTGCGCCTCGCCGACACGCTCCAGCAGCGGCTGCGCGGCATCAGGGTCACGACCTAGGATGCCGCCACCTTGGAAACCAAGGTGTGAGACGGCACCGCGCGAACGGGATCTTAAGTCGAGCGACTCACGACAGATTCTGCCGCGCCCCAAGCCTGCAAAGCACGCGCCAGGCGCTGCACTGATTCCGCACGGCCCAAGATCGCCAAGGTCACGTCGGTCGGTGGCGACACGGTGCCCCCGCAAACCGCCAGGCGAATCGGCTGGGCGGATAGCAATCTCAAACGCCCGTCCGGTCCAAGGCTGCCTGCAACCGAGTTGCGCGTAACCAGCCTTTTGTTGCGTCCAAGCGTGGGGGCGTCGGCCGTTAAGTGAGCCGTCAACAACGAGTGCCGTGGCTAAGGCCACCTGTACTGTATAGGATTCGAACCTTGTTCTCGCGTACCCCGCTCAGCGACAATCTCCATAGAAGGTCATCACTCGGCTGCGGTAATTGAGCAGCATTTTGAGTTTAAATGCGGCTAACAATTCATTACCGACGTTGGCGATGCGCGTAACGGCGGAGCCCTGCTGTTTGTGAACGAACACGACTTGGCCCGCCGGCAAAGTGAACGGTCCAAACCCGACAGGCTTACCAAAGACATAATTCTCAACCTTCGATTCGCCGCGTGCGCCTCTGCGAATCGCAACGCCCTGCTCAACAAGCGCGTTCCGCACCCCTGCGAGATCGAGAGCTTCCGGAAAAAGCCCGATGCCGCCACTTGATCCCGTGTCGAGCGTAACTGGCCCGCTTGCCTCGCCCAGACGGAAGCCCGGGATCACGGGATAACTGTCGATGGTCTTGAGTGGAATTCGCCAGTGGATTCGGCAACTCCGAACCATGTATCGGGCGTCGCCTACACCGTCCAGAATCGCAAGTTTGTGCGCGACATAGTCGATAAGGACGATCTTGTCGGACAAAAAGCTGTAGCCAAGCACCGCGTCGATCTGTCGCTGATCACGACCGGTGAACGAAGCCGTGTCGGCTGCAAGCGCGTCGAAAGGCGCAAAGCCATGGCCGCCAATCGTCAGACCTGAAATTCTCGCCGGAAACACTGTCACGCCCGGACCTTCGCCGAAACCACTCGCTTCGCCTGAATCGGTCCGATCGACTTTGAGGCCCAGCTCTTCCGCCTTGGCAAGATTGATTAGCGATGGATCAACGCCCGTGTCGAGTATGGCGAACAGAGGTTTGCCAGCGATGGAAACCTCAACTCCAAGAACTGAGCGAGAGAAATCGAACGACGTCTCGAGCGAGGCTGCCTGCGAAGTGAGGCAACTCAGAAGCGAGAAGAAGGCGATCAGAGCTGACGCTTTATTCACCGGAAAATCACCGGGCGCCGTTGTCCGCGACAAAATCCAATCGACGCTGTCGCCAGCGTCACCAACGCTTGAGTACGGCCCGAAACGGTGCCGAATTCCACCTCGACCGCGTCTTCCGAGTACACCTGCACCACGGCACCGACGTCGCCGGTCTTCAATCCATGACTCGGCATGTCGACCTTTAGAACCACGGTATCGAATTCATGAAAACGCATGAGCTAGTCCTTAGGGTATGCCGTTACAAACCGAGGCACGTCGTCGCCTGCCAGCATAATCCAGACCGTCACGATCTCGGCCACACGCCCATTCAGGTCCGCCAACGCCCCGATAATCGCGTATTGCGTTCCATATTCGGTCGACTTTAAGAACTCCGCTGTTGCTGCCCGCCCAGGGGAGAACGGTCGCGATGGCGGATTCGTTGCCGCGTTCCCTGGTTGCACCCGGGGTTGCTATAGCAGAAATCGGATCGCGCCAAGCATCGTAAGAGTCGTCGCTCCATGCAGCGGTTTCGTCACGCGACGGCCTTGAAACTTCGAGTTCGATCACGGTCCGATGGATTCGGGCTGCTCGATAATCGCGGGACGCCGTTGTCAACGTGACCCTGGATCGATGCGTTAAGCCATGCGTCGAGTCTGATTTTCCATATCCTCGAGAGTGTCCTTCATGTCATTGATCTTAAACGCGCGGCCCCGATCGATCCTTCTCGGAACCCTGTTTGCGACGCTACCCCTGGCGTTTGTCAGTGCGCAAGTGATCGAAGCAGCTTCGCCAGCCGGGGAGATCGATCCTTACCTCACGACTCGGGCCGTTCAAGAGTTTCGACCAACGGCCATTCCCATCACACTGACTTTTCTCGGAGAGACTGACCGAGACTACATTCCGATGCCCGATCAAGCAGGCGGTTGTAATTCGGACGCTTGGTACCAAATCCCCGGCTACCCGAAGCTCTTTGCCGGGCGTTACATCGAAAGCAATCAATGCACCACTGATGGCAGCGTGCCAGACGGCCTCATGACCTTGGGCCTGGCGCAGATGAACTGGAGCACGCACAGCTTCGCCTGGGTGAAAAAGCCGCTCCTCGCTTATACGCAGTCAGCAAGCGTGCTCAGCGGCGATGGCAGTTACTACACCGTTCCCGCTCAAACCATTCAAGACGGTTACGTCATTTACACAGCCTACGATCCCTCCGTCATTTCCTATGATGGTGAACTCTGGGTGGCTTTCGAATGTACCTATGTCGGCGCCCATGCGGCCGATTCCTGCATGGGTCCCCTCATCACCAACGGCGATACGACGGGAGCTCACTGGTTCGTCGATCCGACACGAACGACCGTGGTGGTGTCGGACGGCTCTGCCAATCCATATGACGTTTATGCGCACGCCGCATCGGTTCCCAAGCTCCTCGTTTTTCAAGGTAGCGTTTATCTTTATTACTCCTCGGGCCGATTCGGGAACGTCGGCGGTGTCGACATCAACGTCCGCGGGGTCAAGCTCTGGCAAGTCGCAGGCAGCACCGGCAAGGTTTTTAGAGTGAATGGCTTGAATCAGCCGGCTTTTGCCTATGACGATTCCACGAGCGTCGAGGTCATGGGCGTGGACCCTGGAAACCCGGTATCCAACCGGGTGGCGGATGCGTTCGGGGCATACACCGACGGAACCTACATTTACCTCACCGGCGCGGTCGGTGGTGGCACCGACTGCCCGGATCTGAGCGGAACTGGGCCGGGGTGTTATCGGCTCTCGGTTGCGAGAACCACGACCCCCTTGGACTATCACGCATTCAATTCTTTCCGTGTGTCCGATAGCTCGCTGCCGGTTAATCCGCAGGAATACACGCGCCAATTTTTCGTTCCCGGCGAATGGTTTGCGCCTCGTGAATCGATCGCTCCTCGAGTGTATTCCTACTTCATGGGAAACTATTTCCAGAGCCTTGTTGGATACAATACGCAGAATGCCATTCCGCCGAGCACGACTTCGGTTAACGGGATGTTGGTTCACGGGATGTGGATGTACCCGGCCAATTTCGCGACGATGGACTTTGCGCGGACCATCATGAGCAACCTGTCGAATCAATCCTGGTTCGGATATGACTTGGACCCATTCGAGCTCGTTGCCGGTCAAAGCGCCACCATCGGCGATCTCACTTTGAGCATGCAGACCGACGGAAACTTGGTGCTTTACCGTGACGGGGTCAGCAAATGGGCCAGCGGGACCAACGATTGGCCATCCACTTGCACCAGCTGCTACGCCAGCTTCCAATCGGATGGCAACCTCGTGCTCTACAGCGCCGGCCGCAATGGCGAATACATGCCCTATTGGTCCACGGGGACCAATGGCCACCCGGGAGCCCAGATCCACCTCTTGGATTCCGCACCCTATCTCGCGATCGTCCAGGGAATAGAGATCTATCCGGCAAAGAATCCAGGGCCGTCCCATTTTGCCCCATTCAATTTGCTTGCCGGCCAAAGCTTCACAACAGGCGATCTGACTCTGCGCATGCAGTCCGACGGGAACTTGGTGCTTTACCGTGAAGGGGTCAGCAAATGGGCCAGCAGGACCAACAATTGGCCATCCACTTGCACCACCTGCTATGCCAGCTTCCAATCGGACGGAAATCTCGTGCTCTACGGCTCCAATGGAAATGGTGAATTCACACCCTACTGGTCGACAGGGACGAATGGCCATCCCGACGCCCTTCTTCTGCTATCGGATGCCATCCCCTATCTTTCCATTGTTGTGAATTCAAGCCAACTCTGGCCATAGGTAGGCAGCCCTAACCTGTCGCCATGACGCACCACGCACTACGATATCGACAGTGCCGGATTCTATTACGACCCGTTTGAGGTCCTGGTCGTCATGAGATTGCGCCAATTGGAGGGACTGGAGAATCCCGTCCTGAAACACGTCTTGATGGATACGCCGTTGGGCAAGCTGCCCGATCCTCTTCCACCCTATGGCGATGACTTGCGCGAAAAGATCCTCGCCAGAGTTCGATTGACGCATCCTGACTGTTAGGGAACGTCTGAAAAACTATCGACGAAATTGGAAGCGGCAATCAATCGGTCGCCAAATGTGACTCGAGGGCGGGGTTGCGCCGAGAACATGTCGTTTTCCAGCCGCCACTCGGTAGCGAACTTTTTGAAAGCCGAAGACGCGTTTGATTACCCCAAACACGTGCTCGACTTTGGCGCGGATCTTCGATTTGCGCCGGTTCGTCGCCTTGATCGTTTCGTCGAATCGCGTACCCCATCGGTTACGCTGGTTGGTGAAGTCTTAACACGCGGCGCAACCGCCCGGATCACATTCTTTTGGTTTCGGTATGCTTGGTCACCCCAGACCCGTGTTTCTTTCCCGTGCAGCAGGTGGGGCATTCCGAGCGCATCGGCCACGTCGGCCGCGGATGCTTTCGCCGTGTGGATCAGCTTGGTTCGACTGTCGACTCCGATGTGGGCTTTCATCCCGAAATACCACTGCTTTCCCTTCGCCGTTTGGTGCATCCCGGGGTCTCGCTTGCCGTGCGCCAAGGTCGACAGGGCGCCGAACAGGAGCGCAGTTCCGGCTCTCCATGGGAACCACAGAGCGCGCACGGCGCGTATTTACTGTTTCACCAACTCCACGCGGCGGTTTTTTGCGCGACCGGCTTCCGTGTCGTTGGTCGCGACGGGCGATAGAGACCCGACGCCTTTAGCCACCAGTCGGGTCGGCGCGATCTTGTACTGCGTCGTCAGCGCCTGCACGATGACCTCGGCACGTTTTTGCGACAGGTCCAGATTGTGCGTGTAATTTCCCTGGTTGTCGGTGTGACCAACCACGTACACATTGAGCTTCGGATCCTGGCTCAGCAGTCTTGCGATCTCGACCAGGGCCGGCTTGGAGTCTGCGCGCAATTCGGTTTTATCCGTGTCGAATTGCAGCCCGTAAAGCGCGACCCTGCCGTCGGCGCTGATCGATTTCGCCATGTCGGCGGCGCTCAAATTCACGGTCACCTGACCCGTTTGTAGAGGCGCTTCCTTGGCTATTTCCACCAAGACACCGCCATATTCGATGGTTGGAGGATCGATATAAACCGCCACGTAGATGACCGAGCCGTCGGCAACGGTCGCCTTGGCCAATACATAACGCGATTGGTTGCTGCCGTCGACGAACGGGTCTTGGAAGTCCAAATTCTCCCATTGCTCGAGTTGCGACGATATCTTCGTCTGCTGAAAATTGATGCTGAACGGATGTCTGGCGTCGCCACCGCAGGCGCTCTTGTCGCAGCTGAACACGATCGTCATGTTCGCCTTGCGCAGAGCATCCGTGTAGTTCTTCATGACGTCGACGGCACTTCGATCCTGGGGAAACACATAGATGAGGCGCGTGATCGCACCCTCGACGTGGATCGTCTGGTAAGGCGCTTGACCCGTCTCGGAATACTTGTACGGCCCCGCAACGAGATCCGTCTCGTCGAAGGTTTTCTTGAAGTAGCCGACGATGAAGGAACCAGGGTAACGCGTGACGATGGGGTCGTCTTTCGATCCTGCGAGATCGTGGTCCGGAAAGTTTGCTGCAAGAGCCGTGGCGCAGAAGAAAAATGCCCAAGCCGGCAACACCAAGGACTTGAATCGATTCATTGAGCGCACCTGATGCATCCGTTTACTGGTTGATACGGCATGGTAGCAAATGCAGCGGGGCCGCGGTGCGGCGACGCCGCCGGTGTCTGGCGCGGATCCGACCCAGCCATCGAGGCCGCGGCATGTGGCGGCGAGCTGGGCAAGACGGCTGAAGCGAGTGTTCGGTGTAGAGATCGAGAGCTGCACGCGCTGCGGTGGGAAGCTGAAGATCATCGCCAGCATCGAGGAGCCGCAGCTCATTGCGAAGATCCTGTCGCACCTGGAGCGTGCTGCACCGGACCAGTATCAGAGCGAGCTGTCGCTTAGGACGCGGGGGCCGCCTCGGCAGTCCAGCCTGATGTGAACTCAAGGATGAGCCCCGATTTCATGGACCGGTGAGCGAGCCGGTAGGGGCCCGCTTGTCCTAAGCGGCAGCGAAGGCCGGCGTGGGCGCCATGCGGGCGGCGCGGCTCGCTGGCTGAGTGGCCCAGCAACGGCAAGAGGCTCCGCGCCGAAGCCTACTGGCGGCCAAATTGTCAAGGCCAGCCACGCGGATCCTAGCGCTCACTGCTGGCGGTTCCATCCGCCAGCCGCGCAGAGATCAATCCTGATTGGCCAAGCCGGTATTCACGTTCACGTTCGTCCTGTTCGACGATGTGGACTTGAGAATGTTGTGTGAATCAAAAGTGAAGTTTACCGTCTCCGAGGAGGACTTCGCCCCACCAGCGAATAAGCCGACGACCGGGATGTAGTTCACGGCGTTAGCGGATGACGCGACATGCATATAGGTGTCGATCTTCGTTCCGTCCGGGTTGGTGGAGACCATGTTCGGATCGCCAAGCTTGGCGATGACGTCCGCTTCCGTCGTGACGCCGACTTGGGATGCCGACGCCTGCTCGGCGGTCACATGGGTTCGAAGCGCACGCCCGCTCGTAGCGCCATGACGCGAATCATCGGCAGACTGCGCAGCGTCGGATCGCATCGAGATCGTCATTTGGGTGGCGATCGGTGGTCGCGGCACGCTCTACGGCGCCGTCGTCGGGGCCTTCCTGGTCAATTTCGCGAAGACCTATTTCGGCACGCCGCGCGCGCTCGCCGCGAGCGCCTTCAATCTGCGGCGCCGCGAGTGTGAACTGGCGGCCCAGGCGTTGGGTGCGCCCTCTTTGCGGGAGGTCGACGACCTGGAGCGGGTCGCACGACTACCGGCGCCGCTCGATCGTCGTGCCCGCCATGTCGTCACGGAGAACCGGCGCGTGCTGATGGCCGCGCATCGATCG
>Ga0209208_10001717_pt1 | contig 31199 bp, 33 predicted proteins | sample S1TSphfallax_3_FD_187694 | JGI IMG/M metagenome (GOLD analysis project Ga0209208, IMG submission 187694) | Host-associated microbial communities from peat moss isolated from Minnesota, USA - S1T2_Fd - Sphagnum fallax MG (SPAdes) (version 2) | ecosystem: Host-associated > Plants > Peat moss >...
CATATATAACTATGAAGCTTTTGCTACAATTATGAACATTCACTTTCCAAGTGATGTGCAATGTACATGGGGACAATGCAAGGAAAAATTCAATAAAATGAAAGAAAAATACAATGTGGAGAAAAAGAAGACTAACCTCAAATGTGCTCCACAACTATGGTACAAAAAATTCGATTATTCATTTGCCGATATTGTCATAACCTTAACATTGGGTTCAGGGCTAAATTTGAAGTGCAAGGGCCCATGAGGCTAAAAGTGTGTTTATGTGTGAAAAAAAATTTCACAAATGAGGGAGAGTGCAAAGGATGAAGTTCAATGACTCCCAAGTGCATTGTCATTTTGTGAACTGCATTTGTGTGAGAGTTGCAAATGTTCGAACCCTTGGTTGGAAAGGCAAATAAGCATCAAATTGGGCCCTTAGGACACCATTCAAAAGGTCTTGAAGTGTAGATGCTTAAGGTGCCATCACATTGTTCATTTAGGCCTAAGTTGCATGAATTATGATCAAAAGAAGGGGCAAGAATCAAATTGGGAATTTAACTCCCAACCACAAATCCCTTGAAAGGAGGGGACAAATGAGGTTTGATTGGGGCATGTTATACGCCATTGAAAAGAATATTTTGAGGGCTATAAAATACTACCATTGAATTTTTAACAAAAATTTGATTTCAGAAATATATGAATGTCCAAAGTTTTGGGACTCCCACTTGGGAGTCATGGGGAAAAGTGACATTTGGATGTAGTCTTTGCGGAGAAGCATAGGGTGAACCCTTTACAGGGAGGGAGGCAACAACCCCTTCAGTCATTAGAGAAATTGAGAAAATACAAGGGGGGGAGCAAGTGCCATGAAATGGCAGCCTTGCCCTCCCCAAAGATGTGACCGTGAAGCCATTCAGCTTTAAAGGCTTGCTCAATGTTATTCTGATTGTCCTGATTCCTATTCTGGCGAGAAGACCTGATGGCCCTCCAGGTGGCCATGCCAACCTCAGTCGTAACTTCCCACAATTGGAGTAAGACCCTCTTGAGGGAGTATTGGCCGTCAAAATGTTTGCGACATCTTTTGGACCAGAGGTAGTAGAGCAGAAAGCTCCTGAGGATGTCAAGGGGCTGTCGCCAATATGTGAAGCTGCCCGTGTGATAGCAATGAAGGTCTGGGGGGTCATCTTCCTCTTCAAATACGGCTTCCCCAAGAAGAACGAAGGGCCAGGTGATGTAGGGGCGGTTGGGCGCCTCCCATTCGCTCCAAACACGAAGGAAGGCATTCCAGGCCTGCTGAACAGGGATGCATTCCATGAGACAGTGTTGGGCGGACTCTGGGAGTCATTGGTCGCAGCCCTTGTAGGTAGCCTGGATTCCCATGATTTGGAGCCAGGTACTTATCGGCAGCTCGTTGTTAAGGATCAGCCAGGTGAGCGCCCCCACCTTGCGCGGGCGGGCGTTGTGCCACATTCTGGCGATGATTTGGACAACTGTCGAGTTGCGAAGATTCAGTTGTTGGACGAAGGTGATGATGTTAAGGGTGTGTTGCTTCCTCCTGGCATTCCGGTATCCTCTCTTAGCAGAGTAACCAAAGAAAGGGGCGTCGCCCATGTTGTCCGTTTGTTGCAAGTGCTAGTCTCTGGGATCCCACGGGAGGTCAAAGATAAAACCAGATTCAAAGATCCAATAAATTGAAGGTTTTTTACCTAGGGAAGGTATGTCCTTGGCCAGTCTGAGCGTTGCTCCATGGCCATCTTGGACAAGGACCCTAACCGGCGTGTACCCCTTAAGCGGGATGGTGATGCTATGCGAGCTGGTAGCTTGGATTTGGCCCGCGTTAGAGGATTTTTTGAACTCCTTGGCGTTGGCAGTGGTGTGGGTTTATCAGTGATCTGATAGACCCATTCTAGCAAGGTGATCCGATCAGCTTCCTTTTTGTTGATCTAGTCCCCTACCACTGGTTTGTTAATAGCGGTGGCTGGGTCCCATGGGATGCTGGCGATAATAAGGTTCCTGTTTAGCCTGTTGACGGGGTGGAAGCTCACTCCGAGGGCGGAGAGGCCTTTCTAATCTTCCGCTTCCGAGTCCCAAAGATCGCCAATTCTGGAGCAACCAACATTCGCGAGGGCATTTCCTTCGCTCCTACTGCTAAGTCCCAATGGTCGGCCATCTTAGTTTGTTATGAGAGGATTCCCAAAGATCGGTTGTCTGAGTATTTCTACTAAGTTGGTCGGCTCTGATTTGCATAGTCCGGGTCTTACGCTCAGCCAGGAGTGAAGGATGCTCTTCCACAGGGAGGCTAGGGGCTTTTTGAGCTTAGTTGCTGCGAACATCCAGTTTATGTCTTGCGTGTTTGGGCCCAACCCGTGGGTCAGAAGCCTAACCTGGTTGGTTTTGTGCCTTAGGAGTTCTTTCCAGGGCTCGCCTCCTGGTGTGAGGCCCCTGATGAGGAGCTTTGCCAACAAGGCCTCCGATTGGGTTTTCGGGTCAATAATCCCAAGACCTCCCTGGGAGGTCGGGAGGACCAATGTCTCCCACTTGACCTTCGTTCTGGCATTACTGGCTTTTCCGCTCCATATAAAGTTCTTCACCACTCCACGTACCTAGCTACACATCCTGGGATTCGAGTTCCAGGATGCCGCCAGGTACCACATGGAGGCGAGGAGTACCTAGTTCGCCACCAGGATTCTCCCCGCTAGTGAGAGGCGGCAAGTGCTCCAGTTGATTAGTTTCCCTTTGAGCGCGGATAACATCTTATCGAAATTGGCTTCAGGGGGGAGGTGGAAGCCAACCTGGATTCCCAGGTATCTCACCCCTTTGCCTTTCGGGATCCATTGGAATCCCACCTCCCGGCCCCACTCCCAATCTTTGTTTCTTTTGCTAGCCCAGATCGCGCACAATTTGTTCCAATTTATTTTTGCTCCCAACGCCTTACAAAAGATGTCCAGGACTTTTTGGGTCCTTTCCATGTTGTCGCGCATGCCATGTAGGTAGAACACGGTGTCGTTTGCGAAGGTCTGGTTCGTGATTTTTCTTCCTCCCAGGAGGGCCAGACTTTCCACCTTGAAGCGATGGTCGTCTAGCATGTGGCCTAGCACATTTGTAGCCATGATGAAGAGATAGGGTGAGAGTGGGCACCCCTACCTCACTGATCTGGCGAGGGGGAAGGTGCTCCCTTCCACCCCATTGCGGAAAAGCATAGAGTATACTATAGGGAGGGGAGTGGTGCCTCCTCTCAAAGGTTGTAGACCATGTAAAACTTATGTTTGGGGCTGTCCCTATTAAGTTTGTTGCACCACTTCCATTCAACTTGCATTAATTGCCTTTTTTTCTTGGTTATGTAGGTTGATTTCATCTTGAACTTTCGCTTGTGAGTTCATCCTAATTTCATCCTAAAACTTCAACATGCCCTCCTACCCCCAAAGTGCTACGAGCTAGGGGATGTGCCCTAATTTTTTTTCTTCTTTCATTAGTTCATTCTGGGACCCACCTTTGGGTCTCTTGAAGAGTTTGGGGGCGTGTTAGGTATTGCCAAAATAGTTGGGATATCCAAAGGTGTTGATCAAGGTGTCCACACTATTCATAAAAAATTTGATTTTGAATATTTATAATGAAGATGAAAGTTTTAATCTTGAAGCTCAAGTAAGGCCTACATTTCATGAGATGTAAACTCTTGCATTTGGAAATGGAGTTGTACCTCCAACATTTAATTTTGATACACTAAGGACTAAAGGCATGCAAATTGCTTAGTGTCCAAGGTTAATTAAAGAAAAAGTGGGGGAAAAAAAATGGATGTTAGATGTAAGATTTGGTGCAATTGTTGATGTAATCAAGGAATTTTCAATTAATGTGCAAAAAATCAAAAACTTCAAAACAGAGATGATTGAAATGATCACCTTGTAGTTATTGTTGTTGAGGTGTTGAAGCCCAAAAAAACTAATCTTAACAATTAATAATGATAGTTAAATCACTTAAAATCATTCCCACTTTTGTGTTTTAAAAAAACAGTGGATTTTGATTTGTTTTGAATACCACAAGCTCATTAATGAAGATTTGATTATATTTACAAATTGAATGACAATTTGATATTCATTTTTCCTCATTTATTTCAAATTTATTTTCATTGCACTTTTAGATTATTTATTTACTAATTCCAATTTGGTGTGAAATTCTTTAAAAATTTATTTGAATTTGGGGCATTTAAATTCTTATTATATTTTTGTTCATTTTAAATCCCCCTTCCCCACCAACTCACATATGGTTTGAATCATCATTTCCATAGATAGCACAACCTCCAATTCTTGTAAATCATATGCCACTACAATTGCCATAGTTCCAAAAGAAGAAAAACCATGTACATAAAAATGAAGGTGCAATAACTATGATGTGTGGAAAAAATGAGGAATCCTAACCAAGTGTAGTAGCTTGTTGAAAAATCAATATGGCTTGTGCACATTGCAAGGTTATGGACACATGTTGTTGATAGTGATAAACAAACATCAAGGGGAATAATGAAGACCATTGATGACGCGTGATAGTGGTCTATGCATAAGCAGTCAATAATGAATCAAAATAAAAATGAAAACACCCATATGTTTCAATAGTAAAAGGAATGGAGTCATTGCCTAATGATTGTTCAATGTAAGATTGTGTCTTCTTATGAGTAACCATCATCATTGCATGTGTTGTTGTCGTTGATGCTCATTACACCATATCTATGTGAGTTAGGTCAACAATGATAATGTCCATCAAAGTTCATAAGCCATTTATGGTGATAAGGATAGCCACTCATTGTTGGGTGTGGGGAGGTAAAAGGTGGGATACCTTTTTTAAAACATGTGCTTCACTTACCAAAGCAATAGTTACAATAATATCCCGAAGTGTGTTGTGGGCTGTTATATGCTCATTCTTATGGGGACATCCAAACAAACACTTTGAGAAATCATGTCCATTGAAACCACATTACCTTGAAACTAAAATTCGAAAAAAAATTCACATGCAAATATTGTGCAATTAACTTTTAGGTGTTACAACTAGTGTGCAACCATCTTTCTAAAAATATGGTGCATTAATAAATAAATTGTCATGTTTAAAAATTAGTTAGTTGTATCATAAATACAAGTGAATTGAAAATGGGTTTTCTATATGGTAATTTATACACATCGCACAAACATATGTAGTCAACCATGTTTGATTTTTTTAGGAGTAACATTATAGTTGCATGTCGTAATTACCTTAGAGCTACTATAAATGTGTCATTAAAACAATAATTATGTTGCAATTAGTGTAAAATGTACATACATGTGATCATGACACATGTCCGCAATTCTATCACCCATTGTGGGATACATTTGCAATTAGTTTTCGATTATGATTCCCATTGATACAATTAATACAACCACTAGTGTGCAACTACTAAAGTACTACTATTCAACTATGTTATGACTATAATACAACTACTTATAATTAACTTATTAAGGATACATATTCATCAATTATTCATATTTTCATCATATGTGTTTCATTTTGAGTGATTTAAAATGTTATGGGAACACTACCTCAAATTCTAGAAATTAGCTATGAAGTGTAAAGGAAAAGGAATCATGAAAAAAAAAACATGAAAAGAAATAAACTTTCCAATTTACAAAACACATTTTTTCCCATTTTTTCCTTCTTTTGATGCTTTTAACTTTCAAAGTTCATAACTTTTTAATTTCATATTCATTTTAAACGATCTAAAGTGTTATAAAAATGCCACCTAAAGTTCTACAAATCATCTTTATATTTTAATAGCAAACAAAAAACATACAAATATTTTTTTGGGTATTTGGGAATTGGCTTTTGAAGTGTTGGGTGGTTTGTTATTTTAAATTATTGACCCTTCTACTTTGGGGGCTCATAACTTTCTCAATTCTATTCCATTTTCAACAATTTTTAGTGCGTTAGATGCACCAATAGGAAGGGTTCAAGTTTTGTTTGGACACAAAAAAAAATGGAACCTTCCCCTTTAATGTAAATTGCCCTCAGTGTTTAAATGTTATAATTGTAATTCAATTTGCAACTAAAGAACAACTAAAATACTTAACCCATATGTTTTATCTTTAAATCCCATGTTACAAATTATATAAAGAAATTTTTTGTTCTCTTGTATTCTAACATTAAAATACAAATGTCATTTTAAGATGAGTTCAAAAAAGCTTAACCTAAAAGCAAAACTTAAATACATAAATTTCATAGTTATTTTTTAGTTCACTTAATCTTGTGATTTCCTACCTAGGTAAAAAAGTAGGTCCTATTTTTTTACTTACCTATGTAGATAGGTAGGTAGATAGGTTTTAAAGTAAATATGTAGGTTTTAAAACCTACCAACCTTAGGTATGGTTATGTATGACCTACCTAACTACTAAAAATAAAAACAATAATAAAATAAATAAAATAGATATATTCCAAAATACATTTAAATATGCCATGTGGCAATTTTTGAAATTGTGCCACGTGTCATAATCTTGAACCATCATTAATAATCATAATGATCGATGGAGATCAAAAAAAAAATTGTTCAAAAATCTCCATAGTGCCACATGTTAGATTTTAATAAATGGATGATAATTAATGACATTAGCATGACATCATGAGTGTAGTTATAATGGAGTTGCATAATAGTTGAAGATTAATTGTTTTGACAGAGTTGCAATTAAATTGGAATGAATTGCATCATATATATAATGAGTTGCAAATGTCTTTTGCAACTCAAAAATTAAGTTACAAGGCCAATTACAAATCGCCCTTTTTTTCATATTGAAATGGATACTTAGATTGATAATGGTATGACCACACTAACATTGTGAAAGGTGGGCAACTATAGGATGTGGCAAGCTAAGACAAGTACCTAGTGGTTTAAGAAAATGGTTTAACGATAAACAAAATGTTGGTTTGATAGAGTGAATTAATAACCAAATGCTTACCCTTGGACACACATATGAATGGAGACATGCTCGCATGATATCCAAAGGAACGCCTATTAAAAGTGAAACAAACTCGTATTCATATAGATGATTTGCCAAAGAAACTTGCAACTACGAATAAAATTGAATCACTAAAATCTCAAAAGGTGGGACCTGAGAATGGACAACTTGGGATAACATGGCTTGGACATTTCGTAATAACATCTAAAACAAAGAAATGCTGATTTCAACATGTGCTACTATGTGTAAAAAAAAAAACAATCATCTTGTTGGAAACGAGTGACAAGTGCAAAATCAGTCAATGTCGAACAATAATCTAAACCACAAAAAAAGCCAAACCCACCCAAAAAAATAAGAAAAGTGGCCTAACGATGAGCCAAAGAAGCCAAAATCGAAATGTCCAGATTAATTTTCTTCCCACGAACACACACCTATATTTTGCAATAGCAAGCAAAACCCTTTGTTGCAATTCATGTGCTCCTTTACACAAATCACATGTCTACAGGTTGAAAAAACGAAAAACAGAAGAAAAAATAGCCCCCCAGAAAAAAAGAATTTAAAGAAAAAAATCAAGAGAGAGATTGAGAGGAGATAGAGAAAGTCGCAGGCGATAGATGGGAAGGTTTCTCTGACCTGGGCCGAAGAGACGATGGAAGAGCGGAGCCAAACACTTGCGCACGGCGAAACATCAACAGCAGCGAGCAATGGAGAGAGAACGAGAGAAGCAGAAAACCCTCAAACTCTCCTCCCTGTGCCCTAATTTATTAGGGTTTCTCTGGTGTCGACGACTTTTGGCACCTCGTTTTGGGACATGGGCTGGTGATTTTGTTTTGGGATTCTCTGCAATAAGAGAATGTCTTTTACATAAGAGAAAAAAGAAATGAAAGAAACCCCAACCAGGTACTGAGGTTGGGACAAGTGTTGGCCTGGGTAAGTTGACTGGGAATAGGGCCTAGGGTGGGGGGGGGCCCAATTGCATTACACGGCAAACTAAAGGTTTACAAGGTGTCTCAAAAAGGAAATTAGTTTGAAATTATTACATAGTACCTTGGCAGCTTGAATGGACCTAAATTATATTATTTTTTAAAATGTTGAAAATTCCAAAAATCTTATTGATTTGAAGAAGAAAATTTTCCTATTAAAAAAAAAGAAAGAATATTATGTAGCATTTTATTTTCAACATGGAATCTGAAAATTAATTAATGATTTGAATAGACATGTGTTGAAACCACTACAATAATGGGGGATGAGGTACTATTGGGAACATGTTGAGAGAAAATTTTGGGAACATCATGGGAATTTCATGGGAACAACAAAAGCCCACTCTCCCCAAAAGAAACCAAAAAAAAAAAACAACTAGGCCTCTTAAAGTGCATGTTGGATCACCTCATTGAGAGAGCAAAAAACTTCTACACCTATCTCTATTCTTTACCATTTTGGGCCTAGGCCAATGTGAACTATGGGACACAATAATGGGTTTGATAGTTGTATGGTGTTTTTTTTCTTATTTCCTTTAAAAATGAAATAAGGTCCTCAACACACATGTAGGGGTCTGGGGATGACACATACTTATAACTAAGATTTTGCAATTTTTGCATTTTGGGGACGGCCTTTAGGGGGGTGGGTTTTGTGAGGTGTCTCTTCATATTTGGAAAATTTATCCAATTGTAGGGAGGATTTGGGGATGGTGGTGGGGAGCCATGGCAAGGTAGTGGGCTGGGTAGTAGGTTCCATGGATTTCATCCAATTCTTGACATGTAATTGCCCAAAAAAAATTGTTTATATTTTGGGTACCCTCATTGGCCTTAAGATTTCCAGTTTAGGTGCCTTGAGACAGGACCTCAAATCCGGAAGGCCCTACATCCGAAACATTCTCCCTTGGCCCGTGATCCTGTAGAGTACAATTGGATGAAGAAAGTCCACCATATGCCCAGTTTGGCCCAAGAAAATGGTTTTGGCTCCCCATAATTGGTGGTAAAAGGTATTGTGCACCTCCAGAAAAGAGTGTAATAAATAGGAAAATTTTAAATTCACACCTTTTTTGGTTAAATTCACACCGTTTCTTCGCGTGTCCGATTATATGCAGATTAAATTTGAGTGTGTCTACCCTGAATGAACATCAAGGGGGGTGGGGCAGACACACTCAAATTTAATCTGCATATAATCGAATGCGCGAAGAAAGGGTGTGAATTTAACCAAAAAAAGGTGTGAATTTAAAATTTCCCAATAAATATGATCTAACTGCTGCTGAGTGTTTCTGATTGGCCCATCATAATGATTGGTCCAGGTGGTTTGCTATTAGTAGTCCCCCACTTATTTGTTGTCCCAGTTTTTCAGTTTTATGGGTGGGGTTGCAAAAGAGTACATTACGAAACTTGGATGTGAAAATATATTTTCGCATGTTCACATACTAAGCACCGCTGGAGATGCTCTTAGGATTGCCAATTTGGGTGCCTCGGAATGGGACCTCAAATCCAGAAGACCCCTATTATCCGAAACCTTCTCCTGTAAGTGAATTTCTTCTTTGGCACATCGAATTTTTATTTTCCTTTCTCCTGTTTCGTGTTCTATTTGGGCAGTTTTTCCATCTTTTACATAATCCTAAAAGAAACGGGGGACCCCCACCACCACCACTACCACCAGCACGACACCCGGCCGTCTCCTTGTGGTCGCCGCCGCACACGTCTCCCGCGACACATGTCGCGAGCTGCGCGCTTCCCGGGACACGTACAGCGCGTTTGCGATGTGCATCCACTTCCAGAGGTGCAATCTTCGCTTGCCGATTTGTCAACTCGCAAAATGCTCTTCATTCAATCCACACTCACTACTTGTCGGAGAGTATTGCAATCGCTGCACAAAGCAATGCAGAAATCCCCCTATCCCCCCTCAAAAAAATACATTTTTCTGTTCCAGATCGTGTAGTTTCTGGTCGCTTGTGTGGGTCGGTGACTCCCATCACTCGCTCTTGTTGTTGTTGTTGTTGTTGTTGCTGCTGACCCATGACACCAGGACTGTTTTTCCTTGAGCTAAGAAAGCTCGGCAGTAGTTGAGTAAAAATTCTGCGGCAGAAAGTGTTGGGAGAAGGAGAAGAAGGAGGCGGAGGAGGAGGAAGAAGAAAAAGAAGAGGAGGGAAGAGAGAGGGAAGGGGACAAACAAGGCGTGATGGAAGGCTACTTGTACTATGTACACTCCCATAAGCTACGTTTGAACCATCCGCGCAAGCGTTACGTGGTGTTGGTAGGGAATCGAGCTTCTTCTTACAAAGACAAACCCGCCAGCAAAGACGTGGTAGGTACAAAGTGTAGAGGGGAAAAACACACACACACACACACACACACACACACACATGGGTATTCTTTGTAATTCCGGTTGTTTTGTTTTCTACCCATTTAGATCCACAAAATGGGTAGCTACAAAATCATTATCATCATCATCTTCTTCTTCTTCTTTTACACAGTCTTTCTTGTTTTTTCTTTGAGGAGTTGAAATGTGTGTGTGCGAGAGAGAGAGAGAGAGAGAGACTGAGTTTGATGAGAGATTTTTTATTTTCGCAGACGCCAGTGAGGAGTGGACCCATCGAGCTCTACACACGCGTGATAGATCATGGCCGTGAAGTGATTCATTCCCGGGTATGATGTTAAGAAGCTCGATGATGTACATTGACAAGTCCTCCGGAATTATAATTTTTTGCTGCTCTGACTTGAAGTTTTGATTGATTTCTCACAAGTAGAAATGCTATGTGTCTGTCTCATCGATCTCTGACTGTTTGCTATTAAAAAAAAAAAAAACTTGTGGGTATTGTTTTTGGTGCTTTTGCAGGTTTACTTCACATTTTCACTCCATCATCCTGAAAAATATGAAGATCATCTCACGGTAAGTAACATAGTTTTTTTCAAGGATCTGTGAAGTTTTTCTTTCTTCATGCAGAAAGTCCATTCTGCAATTCCTGCAACAATAACCAAAAACAAAAACAAAAAACAAAAAAAATTTGTGAGAAGAAATCAAACCCAGTTATTTGGTGAAGAAAGAATCCTGAGTTAATCAAAACCCATTGGAGTAAGAAAGAATCCAGAGTGCATCAAAATCCATTTGGTGAAGAAGGAAGGAATCTGAGAGACTCAAAACCCCATTTGGTGGGAATAAATGATGGGATTTTGAGAGAATCAAAACCCCATTTTGTGGGAAAGAAGGATAGGATTCTGAGAGAATCAAAACCCAATTTTGTGGGGAAGAAGGTTAGGATTCTGAGAGAATCAAAACCCAATTTTTTTTTTGTTGAAGAATGAATTCTGTGGGAATCAAACAAGTGATTTGGTCAAGGAAGAAGGATTGATTCTTAGAGAGAATCGAAACCTACTTTGGGTGAAGAATCAATCCTGCATGAATGAATTAATCTAAACTATCATTTGGTGAAGAAGATTGTCTAAATGGTTTCTGCATGAGTGAAATCATCAAAACCCATTTTGGTGAAGAAATTTCAAAGTGAATTTGAGACCCATTTTGGTGAAGATTTTTTTCTGACTGAATCAGAAAACACATGATCACCAAGATTCTTTTTTGTAATGAAATTCGAGATCTGATCCCATTTTCATTTCGATGTGGCACCACTGCCAGGGGATGTTGAGCAGCAGGAGGTATTGATACTGATAACATACTCACTGATGGTATATGCATGTGACACAGTTTGGATCAAGCAGTGCGGAGGAAGCAGCCAAATGGATGCAGGCTTTTCGACAAGCTGCTGAGGAGGTATAATAAATGCTTGATTCTATAGTGAAGAAAGAAATAAACAAGAAGACCAAATTCTTGCAGACGAAGAAGACTGAAGCTTTTTGACTACACAACTCCGGCATTTCTTCTTTTTTTGTTGCTTTTTGCACATTATACAACAATGTCAGTTTGAAATCAAGTTTTTGCTTTGGAGTGAATCCTTGGTGCTGCACCCAGTTTCGATTTGTGACAGGAATTTCAAAGTAAGATTCCAAGAAAAGAGTTTGATTTGCAGTTTGTAGGGTTTGCATTACAATTTTTTTTCTTTTGTCATAACCCAAAGAGCAAAGGTTTGGTTTTTATGCAGAAAGGCGCACCTGGGAATGACAGGCCTTTTGTACCAGCTCCTGGAAAGAGATGGCATCCATTTAGGTACTGCAAATGCAACAGAGTAGGTAGTTCCTTTGGTTTTTTTTATTGCAATTTTCTCACAATTTACTGCTCTTATAATTGCTACTAATGTGACAGATGATGACTAAGGCCAATTGGGATTTTTGATGCCATGATGATTAGGGCTAATTAGGGCTTTTGATGCAATGACAATTAAGATAATTATGCAACTCATGAGTTGGGTGAGGATTCTTCCATTACAAGAACTTCACATATGGGTTTTGTTTGAGGGTTTTCTCTTCGGGGTTTTATGCAAATTCACATAAAGATGGTGTTGTTGTTTTGGGCGTTTTTGTCTTATGTGAATTCACACGAGATGCATTTTGTTTCAAGGGTTTTTGTGTGATTGTGAACTCACAGACAGACAGTCTTTGTTTCAGGGGTTTTTGTTAATACGAATTCACAGATGGACAGGTTTTGTTTTAGGGGTTTTGCTTTTATGTGAATTCACAGATGGGTTTTGTCTGGGGCCTTTTGTTTGTCTGTGAATTTGCAGATGGGTTTTGTTTCCAGGTTTTTTGTTATATGAATTCGCAGATGTTGTTGTTGTTGTTGTTTCAGGCTCTCTGGGCACAAAGGAAGTGGACATGTGCATGACACATCTGGTGCAGGAGGAGATAGCATGCACAGAGAGGATTCAACTAGTAACTTTGCAGGTGGGTGTGCGTGTGGGTGATATGGCCATTATCTGATGTAATTGGCACTAAGGAGAGATTCCATCCTTCACCCTAAGCTTCTTAGGGTCAACAGCTTTTTCGAATACATTGTGCAAATTAGTAATTGATCTAGTCCACCCTGCAGATAGTCGGGACTGGACTGGATCCTTGCTAGCTAAGGACGCCTCTCCAGATGTAGTTGCAACTTCTCCCTGGCAAATCTTTGGCTGTAAAAATGGTAAAATCTTAAACCTTTTTGTAATTTAAAAATCACTACTTATGAACACATTTTTTAATGTAGCTGGCAAACTTGCTAATTGAGTGAAATTATGCAAATTAAGTATATTTCTGCACCATGCTGCATTTCCTGATTGAAATTCTTCCAATTTGATATGGACCCACTTTGAGCTTACCTTCACTATTTTTCTTTGAGTGGTGTTCAGGATTGCGTCTGTTCAAAGAAACCACTGATGATAAGGGCAATCTCAAGGACAAGGTATTGTTTTAGCCAACATGATTTTCTTCCCAAATTTGAAAACAAATTTCCAAATTTGAAAACAAGGTTGGAGAAAACACAAGGTTGAGTCCTTAACTCATATCTTGGCCTTTGAAGTTGCCCTAGTATGTCTTTGTGTACTTTCTTGAAATGGGTTCTCCAGCCCTTTTTTGAATTTTTAGTGGTTTTTTTCCAATGGGTTTTCTGGTCTTATTATGAATTGTCAGTGGGTTTCTGTCCAAATGGGTTTTTTGGCTCTGTTATGAATTCTTATTGTATTTTTTCCAAATGGGTTTTCTGGTCCATTATGGATTCTTATTTTGTATTTTCCAAATGGGTTCTCTGGCCCAGCCCTATGATGAAGCCTTATTGTGTTTTTTTCCAAATTGGTTTTTTTCTGGTAAAGTAAAACAGACATCTTTTTCTTGCAGCGAGGAGAGGATCCACCAGCACTGATGTCTGTTGGTGTTGTGCATGCAACTTCTGAAGCTATTTTTGAGACAGTCATGTCACTCGGTGCCTCACGAGCAGAGTAAGTCCATTCCGGTCTCAAGCCAGAATGTATGGCTTTTTGTGCAATGTCCACAGTTGGATCCACTTATTCATTGAATCCATGACAAAAAGCTCACCCACTCTCTCTCTGTATCACAAAATTCATGCATTTCAGTTGATGGCCAGGTATGCTCACCCATCCAGACTCTTACATCTTCCAAAGCTCTGTGGATGCAGGTGGGATTTTTGCTTTTGGAAGGGGAGAGTGATTGAGCATGTGGATGGACATACGGATGTTGTCCACAAACAGTTACATACACATTGGCTCCCTTGGTACCCTAAACCCTAAACCCTATATAAACGCAGTTATTTCTCTTGAGTACTAGCCAACATCATGACTTTGTCTTCTTCCTGTTGAGTATTCTTTTTCCCTCCCATTGCAACACAACCTCAAGAGACATTGTGTGTGTGTGTGTGTGTGTGTGTGTGAGTGTGTGTGTGTGCGTGCATGCATTTTCTATTTTCTATTCTTATCTACATCCAGTGTTGGGGTGCTGATGAAGTCAAAGTGTGCAGTCAGTCATGGCAGCTCATGGACTGCTAATTTTTGTGATGAAGGCGGGCATGGTCTGATTCTTTTTTGAGAAAGAAAAACTCTCTCAAGGTTATGACCAACCGCCACTCATTTTGGTCTTCATGTTAAAACATTCACTCAAAGTGTTGATGTGGAGAATTTTGTCTGTGATTTTGTAGATTTGATGATACTCATCTACCAGCAGATGTAAAAGTTTGTGTATGATGTAGTGCAGGCGTATGAATCCACGGGATTTGCTATTGCATCGTTACTGGCGCCGTGAGGATGATGGATCTTATGGTATGTCATGCATTTGCTATAGTTTGTTTGAGAAGGCAAAGAGACATAATCTGCAATTGGGGTTTGGTTTTTCCATGCAAATGTTCTGTTGGATTCATGGAGATTTCACACTGGTGTTTTGTAATTTCTTCACCATGCTCTTAGCTTTCACTTTGTGGTCTTTCTCTTGCAGTGATACTCTATCACTCAGTGACTCATGAGAAGTGTCCGACACGTTCAGGTTTCCGGCGTGCTTGGCTAAAAAGTGAGAATTTCTTCAAGTGTGCCAGCTAGAATGTTAGTATCTCTTGTTGGATTCTCTTCTTTCCTTAGTGTATTGTGTTTGGCCATAAGAAAATCCGCCTCCAAAAAGAGTTATTGTGTGTCTCTGTGGATGTTTAGAGATATCCTGGTTTTGAAAAATAGAACAAAATTAAACACTCTCTAGGAATGATGTTCCATCTGCGGCAGGTGTTGTGGCATTTTGATGGTAGGAAGGTGATGATAAGATTGACAAGAGATGGTGGGTGGCACCATCGTCGGCATCATTGTTGTGCAGGTGGAGGTTATGTGATTTCGCCTTTGCAGCCACAAGGAGGTTTCCACGAACGGTCTCTTGTAAAGCATATGCTGATGGTAGACTGGAAGGACTGGAAGGCATTCTGGGTTCCTACTCGGAACAGAGACATGACACTTTGTATGCTGGAGCGTGTTGCAGGTAATGAATGGGTTATTCGAGAATTTTGATTTGTACATTGTGTTTGGTTTTGAAGAAGTGGAACTGTAGTAGTAGATCTGAGACAATTGCTGCCCATCATCATGTTGCAGCAATCAGAGAATTGTACAAGGTGAAGGAAAAGCCGGTCATCAACCAAGAATCAACAGAATTGAATGATGAAAGCCTCGGCACAGTTGTACAGGCCGAGAGTAGGGATGTCAGCAAGGTTAGCAGCTTGCAGCAGCAGGAGGGGAAAGGACCACAACCATCGATAGAAGAGAGCCAGAGCACATTTCTTCAGGGGGCTGATGATGAGTTCTTTGATGCGGAGGAATCTTCACGGGAACATGAGGTGGATTCGGAATTGCAATACTCTTCGGAGAGTGAAGGAACTTTTGATGAAACTGACCAGAAAAAGCAGGTTGCTCTCTCTTTCTCTCTGCCTCCCAGCCTTTGAGATGTTATCTGGGTTTAGGGTTTAGTTTCCACTTCATTCTGGACACTAAAACTGATGCAAAACTCTCTTTGATTCTGAACCTAGGTTGGAGGCGGAAGTCAGAAGATACTTGCAGCTGCAACCTTCAGGAAGCGTCTTCATGATCTTGCTTCTGGTATTGTGTAAAAGCAAGCTGTCTTTTTTCCAGCATCCATTCTCTATCAATTGTGCTTTGTAGTAGCTTCTTTGAGTATATTGTAAATGGGATCAGTAGCAGCAGTAGCTCTGGAATGTAATTGTAGAATAGACAGAGTCCAATCTCTATAGATTTGAAGGATTTCTAGACTCACCTATCATGTTGCAAGCTATCTATCCATCATGTTGCAGACTTGAGAGTGGACTAGAGTATCTTCTTTAGAGATCAAAAGATTTCCTACACTCAATGTGAAGGCTTTAGGCAAATTGCTGACTGTTTCTTTTGGTGATTTTTTGCTTTTTTGCCAGCTCAAAGAGAGACTCAAAGGCAACGATCACATCGTGGAACTGACCTAGATGCTGTCACCTTTTTGAATCAAGAAGGATCATTGCCAATGGGTACAAGCTCAAATTCTTACAACTCTTGGAGCACAGCGGATGCAAGTACCTTCCTCATTCGGGGAAAGCAATATTTGAAAAATCAGAAAAAGGTGGGTGTGTTCTTTTCCTTCATGATTGTGTTCATCATGTCATCAGTTTTTTTTTATTGGCTCCCCATTCACATTTGACATGCATGGCAACTTGTAACTTCTGCCCACCACCCAAGAACGACTACTGTGAAGGAAATTGCAGTGATTTCAAAACCTATTATTACAACAACTTCCGATTCTGTGATACAAACCAACCAACCAAATTGTGTGAGATAAATAAATGTGGTTCAGAGTGGCTAGTGTTTTGATAGTTCTACATATGGGTTGTTGCAGGTGAAGGCTGGAAATCCAATTATGCAGTTTGTAGCAGCTGATTGGTTCAAATCTGACAAGCGTGAGGACCATGTTGCCAGTCGATCTGGTTGCGTCCTTCAGAAACTAGAAGCTCAACAGGTCCATATGAATATGAATCTGACTCAAATGGTTTCACTAAGATACTTTATTAATCCAAGCTTTTGTTGCTCTATCTTTGGGTACATCAAAGCATATGGAATTGCATTGATTACATGATCCTGGGAAAAAAATTGTTGGTCAATGGGAGTCCAGATCTTGCACCCAGTTCCGTGTTCCCCAGGAAAATCTGTGGTGAATGGGAATCCAGATCATGCACCTGGTTCCTCCATGAATTTGGATTTGAAGCTCTCTTCATGTTTGTATCATATGTTCATCATTCTGTCATACTAAGATAAATCAACTGCTACCACTGGATGGATGCAGAAGAGTGCTGCTGAAGTGGGGGATCTTTTCTTCTTTGTCATCAATCTTCAAGTGAGTTGCAAATCACACAGATTCTAGCTGGAAACCTGTATTACCATTCTCTGCTGAAATATGCAATTTTATCAACAAATCCAGAGCTTGGCATCAAAAGTTTTGCATGGCATTTTGAAGACTGTTTTAAATCTCTTGAACCTGGGTGCTTAAATACATACACATGAAGCACACCCATTTATTTAAGAAACATGTCATGTGTCTTGTTTGTACTACAGGTTCCTGGAACTCCTACGCACTCCCTGGTTCTCTACTACATGGTTAGCCAGCCTCTCTCAAGGTTTCCACTCCTGGAAAGTTTTGTTCATGAAGACGACAGATATCGAAACAGCCGCTTCAAGCTTATCCCACATATTGCAAAGGTAAAGAAAGTCACACTTTGGTGATTTCAATCTGTGCACTTTCTTCACAAAGCACATCCATTCTAGGTTTGTATGTCTGTTGTTGATGCTGCAAAACCTCTGTTGGGGTTTGGTTTTTTGGGGGAAGGATTGAATTTTGTTCAAATAAAATTGTTGAGCGTTAGGGAGTGGGTATGTGGGTACACTACTTTGGTGATGCAATTGTAGGGATCGTGGATTGTGAAGCAAAGTGTTGGGAAGACAGCCTGCTTGGTTGGTGAAGCTTTGGAAATTACTTACTTCTCGGGTCACAACTACTTGGAGGTGTTACTACTAACCAACTGTTTCAACTCTTTGATGATGGGTAATTCAATGGAGAGAGCTTTCTTTTTTCTTTTCTGGATGAAAACATACCAGGAGTGTTGAATGAATTGTGGATTGTGTTCGAATTACTGGATGCAGCTGGATGTGGACATTGGATCATCATCAGTTGCCAAAGGAGTTGTAAACTTGGTGATTGGTTACCTAAGTAAATTGGTCATTGAAATGGCCTTTCTCATTCAGGTATCTTGTACACCCAATCACTCACAAAGTGTGCTGCTTGTTATCTTCCAATGTTGACCTGAAGAGTCTTGTCAATTCTGTGCCAAGATAAAAGTAACAGTGTCAATTTTTATCAACAGTTCTTGCGACCATATTCTTAGGGTTTAGGGTTTCTGTCATGCCAGAAATGTATGCCCCACCAAGACATTCAAATCCAGTGATCAATAGCAAGCAAAATACTACAAAGTGCCACGGCATATATACCCAAATCAGGAAAAGATGTGGTAAGAGAATGGGTGATTTACATGATTTTGGGTTTGTGTTGTCATTTGAAATCAGGCGAACACAGAGGAAGAACTTCCTGAGAATATTCTGGGAACCTGCAGGCTTTCAAACCTTGACATGACTAAAGCCATTTCAGCACCTGCAACATGATTACAAATGAGCTTTCTGTAGTTAAAAGGGGGGAGGAAACAGAGAAGAAATTGATGAAAATCAAAATTTTCCTAGAATTGATATGGTTGTTTGTTTATGGGAAGAATTAGCACAGCTGGAAATTGAATTGGAATTTTATGGAACATTACCCATATTAGTTCAATGTACCAAATGTGAAAAATAACCCTCTGAAACCCCAAACCCTTGTACTGGCAACAGGCACTCAATTATTTGCTGCACAACCCGTGCCTATGTTGCTTATGGTGTTGTATTCAATTCAAGGTAGGTTCACATGGCACTTAAGACCAGCACCATGTGATCTCAACCAGAAAACAATGGATAACTTTACAAATTGTGGTGTGGTGATGGGGAGTGTCTATGAGTGTTGAACACCAAATCTGCTGTTGCTGGAAAAACCCTGAACCCCTAAACCCTTTGTCTCCTTTACAAGAAAGAAAGGGAGGGGTGTGGAGCCATGGAGGCAGTGCTGGGAATGGGATGAGTCCTGATGCACCTCCTTGTGTTATGGAACAGCAACCACCAAGCTTTCCAGTCTTGCCCTTAAGCTTCATGTATTGTCTTGATAGTTTGCAGCTGTTATTGTCGTAATTTGCTCAATTGCAACTCTTGGTTCAAACTCTGATCTTTGATTCTGCACCCAGGATCAACTGAAATAGAAGCAAGTACCATCCTGGAATTGACTGCATTTCATCAATAACGAAACTCATCTTGGAAGAACAATTCTAGTATATAATTGAAAATTTTGTGAAGACTAACTCAGCAGAAGTGTATGAATATGGATGACGTGAGCTCCAAGTTTGTCAAGGGCCTCCTCAGCAGGATAAATCAGTAAGTCACCTGTCATCCTATGCTTGACAAGAATGGCATAATTCAGTCAGGTGTTGGAATTGGGAACCTTAGGTCCTTTGTAGCAAGAGTACTTGGGCCTCGCAATTGCTTGCATCTGTGGCTTTCTGGCCATGAGGATTTCAAGAGAGCTGACGCTCTGACCTGGTGAGGTGGTCCATACATATCCTTTCTGCATTCTCTCCAGGCAGAGGTGAGGAAACTCCTAACAATTGTTAATGCGACTGCTGTACATTGAAAGTAAACTGCATCACATTTCATCTATTGTTCCCTAGTGGCCTCATGTATCCTCTTGCCCCATGATGTTGCTCTTGCATCCAACCATTCCATGTCACCAATTAATGACCACTCTATATGGAAATACATGCAAATATTGGGATGTCCTGACCCTGCACCAACTATAATGTTCTTGTGGTCTAAACCCTAAACCCTAAATCTAGCAAGATATCCTGCCTCAATTGGCTCAACCGAATGGTGAAAAGTGCAAATTCTGGCAGACCATAAACCCCACTATGAGACTTGTATCTGTACTCTTTGGAAACATTTGCTGATGAACTGAAGAATAATTGCTTTCAAGTCTGAGCAGATGTGGACAGGTTCATGAGTCTTTGTCACAACACTGACACGTCTGGCTGCAACAGACACCAGCAACTCATCAAAGGCATATTCATCACCATAGCCACTTATAATCTCTAGGCTTGATTGGAGTACCAGGGCACCCACATCAGACAGCTGTGCCATTGTAGCTGAATCCCTCATATAGTCCTTCACAGCAACATACATAAACTAGACAGATCAGATAGTGCAAGTAAAAAGAATGGCTGACAGAACCCATGAGGCAATAATAAAATTTTCCACTTCTTATCTTTGGTTCCACAGTTGAATTTCTGAACAGTTCAAAATCTGTGTGTGCTGTGAACAATTTACCTTCTCAGTCATAACAAGAAGCACATTGTGCTCCTTGAATCTGCAATGCAATTGCCACAGCCTAGTACGAATTTCCTCCAGATCCTGTGTGCATCCCACCCACCTCAAGCAATATCAATTCTCCTCACTACAGAACCCAAGAGGTGGCAACACACTATGCAAGACAGGACTAACTCCTTGCTTCTAACTAATGAACTTTCTTGGGCTTCTTTCTTGACAGCAACTTGTAAACTAGAAGCAGCTGTTGGAAAGTGGAAAGAACTAATATACCTCTGCATCAAACCAATGGTGGTCACTAAAATCCAAACGCTCTACATGCAACGCTCCTTCCTGTGGTTCAAAGCACAGTAGACTCACCCACATTATGATATGACCTCTGCAACCGACCACTACAAACAGGGCATAACACTGTTGCTGCACAAAAGTTCACCTGCATAGTCTATACAGAAGTCTGCAGCAGAATGGGATGCCAACCTGCTGGAGAATTAAGGCAAGAGATTCTGGACAACCAATCCCAGACACACAGAGCACCACAGCATCTCGCATTGCTTCAAGGGAAATCTTCAAATTTGAGTTGCCATCCACCTTGTAAAAGTTATGTGGACGCATTCGGCTGCCTATAACAATTGTTCCAGATCCTAGCACATGGTCAAGCATACCTCTCAAACTCCTCAACCGCTGCTCTGTCACCTACCCCAATACAAAGTACACAGGTTAAAGCTTGGAACTTACCAAAGCATCCACATCATGATTCCCAGTAAGAGAAACTGCACAACACTGCATTGTCCAGTGACAATTGGATCAATATCTTGAAGCTTCCCATGAATTTCTGAAGACCAAAGCACTCCTGATAAATAATGCTCAGAAGTGCACAGTAATCACTCTGATGTTTCAGCATTTGCCAAGAAACCTTCCCACCTAAGGCAATCTCTACATTCTTGAGGTCAATCCTTCTTTGGGGAAGCACAGTTCCCACAGTTTTCAGTTCTTCTATATTGAGATTCAGGGTAAAGAACTGAGCTAGAAGTGATCAAAATATTTATTTACTCCTATTACTTTGGTGGGGGGGAAATATACCAGATCTGCATGATGGAGAACCACCACCTGTGCTCGTTTAAAACCTTGCAGGGGCTCACGTAAGGGCCCTCGTGGCACAATTCTCCCATTTCCCAAGCCCGAGACCACATTCACCATCACAATGTCTATGTCTCTTGCCATTGACAAGTGCTGCAAGATAGATAAAAAAACCATTTGATTTCAAAGCTCATGACTAACTGACACACAGCAACATGCCAAAGCAATTATTTCATGTTACCACACCCCACATTTTGGCAACTATTTCTGCATAGACAAAGATGACCCAACATTTTATCAAGCTTTCAATTCTGTCACATGGAGAAGAAGAAACTAGAGAAGTAATGTTGTAAAGAGATCCCCCAGTCAGAAGCTGCAATCTCACCCCCAGAAAGAGCAAAACTTAAGGTTGGTGTCTAAATGTGACAAGAAGATGAGACTACAGACCTGCATACCATCATCAAGGATAACAATCCCAACATCCTCCCCAGCTTCTTTTGACTTGTTCTGCTTGCTCCAGTCTGCCCCAAAGGTGCTGCCATTTTGCACAGCCTGTTGGTGCAGTATGGACAGTGCAAGCAATGCTCGATTGGGACCAACCCCAAACTTTGCTGAAGTGCCTTGCAAGTGCTTTTGAAGCAATCGAACCTCATCTCCACCTCCATATCCCTGCATTCTGCTACCTTAGATAATGAGACACCACTGTATATAAAATGTGATGATCATCACTCATGCTTACAAATGTCATCATATATGCTTACAAATACCGATGCATTCTGCTGACTGATGAGATTATGAGACACCCAATAACCCACTTTCCAATGCAACCGACATCCATGCTATGATACATATATACACAATTGCAAACTCCATTCAGACATAGCATGGAGTTTGCTTCACCCGCTCACTGCATTTTATGAGCAGTAAATCAATGAAACATCCAGACTCAAGGTTCTGCATATAAACTTGCATGCAGAACCTTGAAAAAACTTTCACTGCCTGATCCATCATCCATCCCTGCAATGTAACACATACACATTGATTTTGGAAATTGGGTGTGATTGAGAGGGAGTGGGTCCAAACTTACTCGAGTGAGAATGAGAGGAGAGAGTCCTGCACTGAGGAAGTGGTGTGCCAAATACTCCACCATGGGTGTCTTTCCAGTCCCACCCCACGTCATGTTCCCTACACTCATGACTGGGATGGGAAGTCTGTCGCCTCAAAACAAATGCAACAAAGAACTTGATCAGAACATGAACTCCTGAAGCAGGGAATGTATGTATGTAGAGCTGAACATCTAGCATTTGATGGAAAAAGCTCATCAAGATTGTGTCGGCAATGCAGAACAGAAATACCTCATGTGATGCAGTAGTGCATCGTATGTGGGATGACAATGGAAACTCAAACTCTTGTTCTTCCTCTCCAAACTTCTAAACCACAACCAAAATATGAACACAAAAGCTCTCTGTCTGTCTGTCTGTCTAGCTTATTCCTCGACAAAACTCAGAGCAGACACAGACCCAATACAGAGAATTCTGAGTTCAGTGATGATCAGGGTTTAGGGATTCAGAAAAAGAAGAATCAGATTTCAGGGAGAAGGAAGAAGAAGGTACAATACATTTACCTTGTTTGATGCAGAACATGGAATTGGTACAGCAGGCGTCGTATGAAGATACCGCAGGTATGCACAGCGCTTGCGAGCGTGAGAATGGGAAGCAGGGAGCGCTCTAACAACGGCAAACCTCCTCCTATTATTCTTGTCACATCTTCTTCTTCTTCATCACGTCGTGTTGTTGTAGCAATCCGCACCACTGCCTTTCTAACTCTCTCCTTCCATGATGCCATCAAATTGCAAATAGTGCAATTCCAGCACTAGAGACAACACCTCTGTGAAGGTTTCCTATTCACCTGTGTGTGTTGTTCGTAAACCCTAAGGCAACAAACAAGCTCGAGAGAAGAGCGGCGTCCAGACGAGAGAGAGAAGAGCAGAGCAACCAGACCAGAACTCGAGACGAGCGCGAGTGTGCGAGTAAGAGCATCCAGAGAGAAGAGAGAAGAGCCACACCAGGAGGCTATTGCAGTTATGGCGCTTGCTCTCGTCTCCGGCTGCAGCGTAGCTCTGGCGGACATCCGTAGTTCGTCATGTCCCGCGGTGCTTCTGCACTCCCATTGCGAGTTCTCGTCGTGTTGTCCAGTGCAAGTATCGGCAAATAAGAATAGAACAACAACAACAGCGGCAGCACTCCTAGCTGCGAGATCGCTGGGATGTTTAGGAAAGTCAGAGATTGCTCGGGATTGTTGCATTTGCTCCTGTCGTGACGAGGAGCTCGCATTGAGCAAGCCGAGAACTCAAGCTCCAATGTCCGCCTTAACACAATCAGGATCTGTTTTTGTGATGACGACGACGAAGAAGAAGAAGATTCAGGATGCAATAATGCCCGTAACTCATTCAGGAAAATGTTGGAGCAGCAAGTCTGCTGTTGAGAAGAAGATCAGGGGGGCGAAATCGGTTCGAGTGGGTGCGGAAGCTGAGCATTTGTCGGCAGCTATGGTAGATCGAGAGGAGGAGGACAAGAACAACAAGAACAAGGAGGAATCTACCAGAGAAGAAATGGAGGAATTTGTGGAAGTGGCAAACAAGCTGGCGGATGCTGCGGGAACAATCATCAGGAAATACTTCCGGACGCGATTCGACATCATTGACAAAGCGGACACGAGTAGGTGCAGTCCCTCTTCCATGCTGCTAAACCTTCGTGTTGCGAGGGAAAGGATCGGTCTTGAGATCGCCTGTAGTATCATCACCTCATGCTGTGCGATGGTAGAGAAGAGGAAGAAGAAGATGATGATGATCGACATGTCTGTGAAGGGATTTTTTTCAAGCTTGCTGCTGCTGCTGCTGACTCTTGTGTGTGTTTTCTAGGTCCTGTTACAATTGCTGATCGAGCTGCAGAGGAAGCCATGAGGACGATTCTTGCCGAGTGCTTCCCGACACATGCAATGTATTGTAACAACAACAACAACAACACTCCCTGTCCATCCCATCACTAGATCAACATGTTTAGATCTCTGAAACCCCCATCTTAAGATTCAGTAGTTGGCATTGCATCACATCTGTTTGAATGTGGCAGCGATCTGAAAGAGCTTATGAGCATTTGAGGGAGAGATAGAGAGACAGACACACATGAAAGAGCCCAGGGTTTAGGGTTTAGAGGGACAGAGAAAGAGAGAGAGAGAGAGGAGTTTTGTGACTACATGCTTACTGTGCAGATATGGTGAGGAAGGAGGATTGAAGATGCCTGAAGGAGGTGCAAAGTATACATGGGTGTTAGACCCCATTGATGGCACCAAGAGCTTCATTACAGGTTTGTGTTTTTACTTCTGGGTGATGGCAAATTTGTTAGAGAATTGTGCAGCAATCATCTTTCTGTCAGCTTTTAGTATCTGCTCAAGCAGAGATTGTAAAAGAGCAGTGCATGTTTGGAGGACTTGAAGCTCCATAAACTTCTCTATGTAACATGAACTGATTGCAAGAGGAATGTGAATGGCAGGGAAACCAGTTTTTGGCACCCTTATTGCTCTAGTACGGGAAGGAGTACCGGTGAGGATCATCCAGTTAGCATTGGCAGCAATTTCTTAGGTTGCTGTAATATGTCACACTTCACACTTCCTTCTTTATAAATTTGTTGCTTTCTCTTGTCATCCAGAATTGAACTTCTTTGTGACAGATTCTATGTCCTTTTTCTGCCTGTTTGTTATTATCTATCATGGCTGCTTTGAAGAGGTGATCTTAGGCTTTTGCTTTGATGGAGTGATGCTCAGGTGCTTGGGGTCATAGACCAACCAGTCCTGCGGGAGCGATGGATTGGAAGACAAGGGCATGCTACCACTATGAATGGCAACAACATCCATTCACGTTCATCTTGTACTGCCCTTAAGAATGCTTACCTGTATGTTCTTCCACGTTGCACTTCAGTCTCATTGAACCTTCCCCATATTATCTGCTGCAATCACTTGCTGCTATCTCCATCCTGATCTTTTCTTGCTTCTCCTAATCTGAAAACTTTCACTCTTGTTACATGGAATGGCTGGGAATGGTATCCTGTAAGATTGTGTTGTTGCATCCAGAAAATATCCAATTGGTGACTGATAGTAATCAGGAAATCTAAAAGTAGCAAGTCACTTGAAGGGATGTCCTCAATCTGATTTGTGTGTTTGATCCAGGTATACGACTAGTCCACATCTATTTGGCAATTCTGCAGAGGAGGCTTTCATACGGGTCCGGAACCAGGTATTGCTGATAGACAGGTAGTTCTTGAGGGTTTCTTTGAGTTTTTAGTCAGCTGTGTAGTCACCAGGAGATTATCTTTGGGAATTATTAGTTAATGCATCCTCCAAGCAACTTGTGTGCCTCACAGAAATTAGGTCTTGCAGTGCTTGTTTGGAGACAAGACACCTATGAATGGCAAAGTCATTTGGGGAGTGTGGTCAAATCATCTGATGTGCTGTTGCATGCTATCTGGATATTTTTTACGTAGAGGACTGGGTCTTTAAACTACTTTGATATTACAAAATGGTGAAACTGTCTACCAGGTGAAAATACCATTGTATGGGTGTGATTGTTATGCATATGGACTTCTGGCAGCTGGATTCGTGGACCTTGTGGTTGAATCTGGGTTGAAGGTACACTACATGTCACCCTTTATGTACTAGAGCTGTGTACCTATATCACTCTACATTTTACACTGAACCAAGCTGCAAGAAAATGACAAATGCAGTGTCATATGCTTATTTGTAGTCATATGTTTACCATCCCATAAGATGGTGCTTGAGATGCATATAATGTTCTTGTAGGAGAGAGATCCACTGCCTTGACATTCTTCTTGTGCTCTGAAATCATTTACCATCTTGACCCCACTTTGCAGAACAACTGAGCCAAATGTTGGCTGCTTTGCTGATGTTACGGCTTAGGGTTTTCAGGACAAGGTGGGGTTGGAATGGGGAAGAAGATGAACTCTAGTGCAGATGACTGCTTAGAATTTCCTTCTTGCATGATTGATACATTTTCAAGGAAAGATCTTATGGGCACACATGCCATTGTCATTTCAATTAGTCTGTTTCCTTGCCAGGTACACCCTGGCTAGAGTTCACACAGAGGATCTCATAAAAACCCAGAGATAAGCACCCTAGTCTGGAAAGAGTGTTGGAATGGTGACCTCTCTAGATTATAGTGCTGCAATGATGCATATACCCCTCCTCCAAGACGAGGCAGTACCCTCAGTGTCAAAGGGGAAGTGGTTCTCAGCACACTTGCCCTATGGAGCTAGTGTCACTGTTTTCGGTTTCCTTGCTTGAACTTCCCTTTTGAGTGTATGTGTCTCATTTACAACTCATATCCCTAGATAGTGAATGCAAAGCAGAACCAGCTGCACTGGAGAGATAGAGCTAGAGAAACAGAGAGAGCATAGTAACAAGAAAATTTATGGTAATTGTTAAATTGGTGTCCATCATGCTTGTCTTTTCAGCCGTATGATTTTCTGGCCCTAGTACCTGTTGTTGAAGGAGCAGGCGGGGTGATCACTGACTGGCACGGCCAAAGACTTCAATGGTTTCCTGATACAGACCTGCCTTCTGCTGGTACAATTTCTTTCTGCACCTACTCTCTCTAGTTGTTGAACAGGTGGAGTGCCTGCACCCATTGTCACCAAACTGAAACCACAGTTTGCTGAAATGGAGTACAAAATGTCACTGCCAAATGGAAGTCATGTTTTTTGGCTCCTTTTCAAGTATATATTCTTTTTTGTGGTGAATTTGAGGGAATTTAGGCATTGAGATATCTAGCCTTGACACTGGCTGAACTCATTCTTTCACATCAGCTCTGTTGTGAGGATTGTCTGAAACAGCCTGGAAGGAAACAAATATTGTTGCTCTTTGATGATCATCTTCTGCTAATCCAGGCACAATGGTCCTTCCCTTTATTGAACTTCTTTCCCTTGGAGTGTGATGACAGGAAGTAAAGTATTTGAAGTGATTGCAGCAGGGAGTGCAAATCTCCACAAAGCAGCTGTCACAGCTCTGGCATGGAGATAGTGGTGAGTTTAAGCAATGCCAACTGTCAAGTCAAGTTTGATGCATGCGGGCCTTGCAGACCTCATATGAGATGTCAGTGGAATAATGGTTGCAGATTGATAATAGCATTTGGTTTGAGCTCCAGACCTTTCTGTTGGTCATACCTCAATCACCCAATTGTTAGTTGTGATCATGACCCAATTGCTAGCACGTAAGTTTAGTACAAGCTTCTAGAAGCCAGACCTATTTATAAGCCCAAGGTATTTAACTTCAAAGTTCAAATGGGATTTGGTGTATTAGACCAACAAGGAAACAAAAGGAGATGCACATGATTAATGATGCATTTGGCTATTGTGGTGTGCTTGAAGGATATGTTCAATTGACAGGATGCTGCAACTACTACCCTATTTGTAAGCCTCTCTATCCCTTTAGAAATCTTAGATGCTTGTTTTGTACAAAGGCAAGCTAAAATAAAATGAAGGTAACACATCACAAGCTTGAATGACAATGTTAATTTCTCAGGACACAGACTTTTGTATGAATTTCTGCACGAGAATTTGAATAGATCATTTTATTCTTATTTACAGCTAGCATTGGAAGCTCATGAAGTTGGTGGGGGAGTAGCTGCCATTTGTGATGAAGGTGATGGTCTGATACTGGTGAAGGTGATGATCGAAGTGACTCACAAGATTTAATGACTGCACTTATCTTTCTCCTGTCTGTTTTGGTGTCACTGTACTTAATATGATAGTTGCCTTCAGAGTGTTGTTGTGGAGTTCATTTTGCAATCTCTTCATATGCATTTGTTGTTTTCTTTTTGGGAACTATTATGACATAGAATTGGTCAAATTCCCCTTGCAACTTGTCGTGGAATTGCCTAAGTAAATTGTTAAAAATTTTGAGCATCAATTAGTGTGTCATGCAACATTATTGAAACCAAAAAAGTTGCTCACATAGAAACATGCGCAGAAGTCAAAGTCTATTTTTCCAGTTCGCTTTTGGGGTTTGGATTCTCACAGTTGCAGGGGAGTTCATTTAGTGCTAAAATATAAGACTTCAAAGACATCCTTTGGAATAAACCTTTCCAAACACAAATATGTTGGAAATACATTCACACTGAACTGGGTTTCACCAACAAACGATTACAGAAAACTAGTAATCTGCAGAAAACACCTAACTAGCAATGCCATGATATCAGAAATAGCATAAATCCAAGACTTGGACAAGCTGGTGCTTCAATTTGCTTCATGCATTTCTTATTATTGAATGTGGGTTTGTGTGTGTCTCTCAAATGCTGGAATTGTGTGACAAGATATGAAATTCATATGGCTTATGTGATGTTAAATGGTTTTTGTTTGGCTTTGGTGTTTGGATTTGTTCTTACAAGTTGTAACAATAGAATCACAGTTATAATCAAATCGTTTAGGGTAAATAAGAGGGTTGAAATGTTTACTCCACAACAATTTCACCTTCAAACATCATGAAAATGGGGATCGCATTTGAATTTGCACATGAACACATTTGTTGCAAACTCACTACCTATTTAGTGATGGGCTTGATGCCATGTATTATGCACAAACTTGTTGAATGTTCATTCATATACACAAGTTATCAACTATTTGGTTACGGTTGGTATTCAAATTTTACTTAGTCTTAAATAAGTGTATTAAATATGTGTGATACAAATGAAACATTACTAATCATATTTTGGATAGCAATCAAGATTTGGAAAATATCGAAAGCTGATTTCAATTTTCTAAGACTTGCTTTTTAACCATGTCTATATAAATATACAAACAAGGGTTATATGATTATTAGTGTAGGAAAATATGCACAAGTATATGGGGTGTATGGAATAGGCTTGTGCCTAGGGATGAAAACAAAGTTTATATGGCCAATCAAATGTTGGAATGGGAGCTTTGAATTTTTTTGAAAAGTTAACTTCAACAAGGCATCATGATACACAAGCCTTGCCTCCTTGTTTCTCTTGACCTACCTATGTATGTATGTATGTATGTATGTATTTATATATGTATATGCTTACCTATTTATTTTCATATTTGTCTATGTACTTATGCACTTGCTTATTTATATATTACCCATTTATTCATTTACATACATATTTTTCAATTTATTTAACTAGTTATGTAATTGTTATTTTATTTATGTGTCATAGATTTTTTGTGCTTCATGTGTTAAAGGTGAGTACATGATAAATATGTTTAGTTTTTTATGAAATGTTTTGTTTGTGTATTTGTGTACTATTTTTATTTTATTTTATTTTGGATGTTTCGTGGTTTTTGTGATTAAATGTCTAATGTTTATGTGTTGTATTTGGTTATATTTTATGTAAAAGTTTGGTTAAACTAATGTGTTGTAACAAGTTAAATTTTGGAGTTTAGACATAAAGAAAACACTTCAAATAGATCGTTTAAACTTTGACATGTACAACATGTATGTATTAATCCATTTTGGTAGTATGTGTTTTGTTTGATTATTGTTGTTATGATTTATAATGTTTCTATTAATATTTTATTTTAATTTTTGAAAAATAAATTATTCATTGGTTCAAGGTTTGCACATTGTGAAATATGAAAGATGTATAACGAAATGCTGAAATGGACACAAGTTCTGCATTACAAGTGTATCTAATTATTGTTTATTATTATCGCCAATTCATAGGTGTTTCTATTATGATTATGTATGTGTTTTTATATTTGAGTTTGTTTATGTTGCATAACAAGATGAATATAATTACACTCAAAATATTTTAATTTTAATTTATTTTAATTTTAATTTCAAATTAGGAATTGAGTTTCAATACAATAGAATGTAAAAGATTTAGTTAGATTGATTGTAAATAACATTGAATTCAAATGAATAGAAAATTTTAATTTATTTCAATTGAATTTGAACTTGATTAAATCATATTTAAATTTCATTTAATGTTTATGGATGCAATCAAATATATTTGCATGTAATTTAGTAATATTTGAATGAAATTGAATTTGAATCCAAATTAAGAATTTGGGTTTAATTCATGATTTGAAATTCAATTCCATTCAATTTCAATTTAGAAATCTGAAATTGATTTAATTGACTCTAAGCTTGGTTTAATTTGAGTTCATTATGGTTAAATTTTAGTTTTATTATTATTAAATTCCAATTCAATTGAATGTATTTCCATTTCATTCAATAATAACAATTGAATATCAGAATTTAAATTCAGTTGAGTTTAAATCATATAAGCTTTATATTACAATGACATTTAAATTTTATTTTTTTAATTTTCAATTCACATGTGTTTTCTAAAAACACATTCTTGATTTTTTTATTCTATGAAATAATTATGGTTAAATTGAATATAATTGAATTGAATTTGTATTTGGATTTAATTTGATGGAATTTGGGTTCAATTTGAAAGAAATCATTAAATTTAATTCAATAAGAATTTGAATTCAGTTGTGTTTCATTAAAAAAATTATTAAATATTTAATTACTAAAATTATATCTAAAAAATATGGATCTCATGTCATTTTTATGCCACAATGATATTTAATTATTTTTTACTATTATTTGCAAATTCATATGTGTGTTTAATTGTATTTTGTAAATAAAATGATTAATGTTAATTATATTTAATTATATTTAAATTTCATTCCATGAAATTTGAATTAAATTTAATATATTCCAATTCAAATTTTTAATTTAAATTTAAAAATAACAATACAAGTGAC
>Ga0209208_10001718_pt1 | contig 31193 bp, 23 predicted proteins | sample S1TSphfallax_3_FD_187694 | JGI IMG/M metagenome (GOLD analysis project Ga0209208, IMG submission 187694) | Host-associated microbial communities from peat moss isolated from Minnesota, USA - S1T2_Fd - Sphagnum fallax MG (SPAdes) (version 2) | ecosystem: Host-associated > Plants > Peat moss >...
CTATTCTGTGACAATATTAACTCTAGAACCTCCATCTAGCAACACATCTTCTATTGTATTCTTCCCAATCTGTACTTGGATAACTACCATATGATTATCTATTGCTACAGTAGTTGTCCCTACCTTTAAAAAAAATTAAATTATTAGCATATTGTAGAACCAACTTGTTTCTTTGTGATTGCACTACTTAAAAATTGACTTTTTTCTGGTTTTAGCTTATGCCAAAGATATCCCTTTAGCTCAGGAGCTATTTTAAGCAATTGTTCCAAGTTCAAAGTATAGCTTGTTTCTAGCATCTACTTACCAATGTCCAAAAAAATTTCATCTATTGTGATCAATTTTTCTTGTGAATTCATTCCTTCTTGAAAATTTTGAATTTCCACAGGAGTAATATTTGGCATACCTGGCCAGGTTATGTTCCATCCCTCCATGGATGTGGATGGCCTTTCTATCTAGGTTTGTGTTTTTTGAATTTGTTGAATTATCTCCACCATTGATTTCTTCAACCGTTCATCTTTCTCCTAGTCAATAGCATTTTTTTGCTTTTTTGGGCTTTCTATCCTTGAATACATGTTATTTAGTTACTTTACTTCTTATGGTAACATTAACATCCGCCACAATCACATTTGCAATGATTGTTTGTGTTTCAACAAGTTGAACCTCTATTATTACCACAGATTTCCCACGAAACATTTTTTGCATCTTTATAAACTTTGGACAATCTATCATTTTATGTCCATTCAAACCACAAATGGACATGCATATGAAGATGTCTTTTGTGTTTTTTGACCTAGTTGTGCTGCCTTTGTGGTTGCCATCATGATATGTTCTTTCTTTTTTCTACATGTGTCCATGTTGTGATTCGTCATCCCATAGTTTGTGCAATGTTTGTCAATCTTCCTTGTATTATTCTATGTTTTCATTGGTGTTGCTAGTTTGGTACTTTGTGGTATTAAAAGTGCACTCCTTATTTCTGCAGTAATCATGCCTTCTTCACACAACATTACCATTTCCTTATGTTGTTGTAGTGTTGATCGTTTCATCCTTAAAGTCACAATTCTAAGATAGGATTGCAAACCCGCTCTAAACATAATAGTTAGAAAATTGTATGTGGTTAGTACTTGTAACCATGAACCAACTTTTGAATCCATTCATGGTAAACCTCCACCTTTTCAGTCTTCTCTTGTTTCATGTTCTTCATCTCCATGTATATTTGCTCGTCATTTTGAGTTTTTCAATGACATTTGCAAAATGCATGTGTAAGCTCTAAAAATATATATAGTTAGGGAATTCTAACATGTAATTATGACACTAGTTTGATGTTGTATCTTTTAGCATATAGCTAAACACATTGATGATATACTCTTTAGAAGTCTTTGCATTTGTTTTTACTGCAAAATTGAACACTTTGACATGAGCATGTGGATCAACATCTTTTTTGAAATCAGGATACTTAAGAGTTACCCTATTTGGCCTAATAGAATGCCCATTTCTATGATAAAAATTTGGTGTAGTTACAACAAATGGTTATTGATATCCTCCTTTTGAATTCGTTACATTTGCACTTATGTACCCTCCAACAACCATTGAGTTCATCATCGGTTGATCTATAGTCTTATTCACATGAGTAGTTGTTATCGGATTGGTAAACAACATTTGACGTATCCCAACAACTCTAATAATTATTGTTGGTAGTGTTGAACTTTAATTCAAATTCCTTCTTGCCAAGATTCTACTTGATTTGTTACCCAATTTTGATACAGATCCAATTAATATTCCCTTCCTAACAACATCCATGTTGGGCGCAACAATTGTTTCCATTCATGTGGTTGTTGTATTTGCATCAAGTGATTAAGTAACTCTTACTCCAACATGTTTCCAAGTTTCAAGAACTATTGCTTCTGACATTATTGGTGGAGATGTGTTGATTCAAGAACAACGATGTTCCAATCTATTGTTACCCATTGGTATCGGTTTGTGGTGCAAAATGTGGATGTAAATATTCTTCTGGTTCTCTATTCTTAGTTTGAATATATGGACGAATATGTTAACTTTGTGGTCCCAATTGGCTTCCCAACTCCATGCCTCTCAATCTGTTGTGGATTACAAAAATTATTAGTTCTTGTTCATGTGGTTGATCCATTAATGCTCTTGCCACATTTTGTAATTTTGCATGTCTAACAATACCTACTCTAGTGTGAAAAGGCACAAAAGGACAATCCATGATTGCATGTCCTTCCTCACATAATGCACATACCTTTGAAAGTAATTTGACCATCTCCAAATCCATAGATTCATGATCCCATGTTTTGGTTGTGTATTTTGTTTAATCCAACTTTGGATTCCCTTTATGTGAGTATTATTATGGTACCTCATCCAACACATTCACATGTGCCTCTACATATTCAAATGATCATGGGTAATTTTCTTCAGTCTCCTCAAACACATCAACATCGGTGTTTTCATCCACCTACCAATGTTCCATTGGTTCATAGTAATTTGGAGATGTAGATTGATACACAAACCTAGGTTGTATACGTCTTATATATAACATCCCTTCCTTGACTAGTCATTGACTTTGGACTTGAAATGCCCTATGGTTAATCAAGTAATACAGAAGTCCTTGCTTCATCTTGATTTTTACGACTTTGAACCATAGATTATGGCTAAGAAGTATACTACATCCATTCATTCGGATGAATAGTTGATTCCATTTCTTTCTGTGAAAATCATCATTTGTAATTGTGCCTTTTCTGAAGACCCTTAGTCCATATTTCATGTCATACCACCTCTTGTGGTATAAAGGACCTATGCCCCATAGTCCTTTCTTCTATTCTTAAAACTTATTTGTTCAACATCAAATTCTGATATGGGGTTTTTATAAGCCATGCATACTCCTATCCATTTTGAAGATTTTTTTTGTTTGTCTTCTAGTGATTTGACAATTTGCCTTTAAGTTCAATTGTCGTTATAAACTCCAAGTCACCATTTGATTCATTTTGTTTCACAATTCTTTGTCTTCAGAATTTGTAGATCACTTTGCAATCCTTATGGTGTCAACTGTTTAGACCTTTGATACTTTTTAATATACCCTTTTAATTTTTCAATTAAAAAAAAAACTATTCGTTTGAATACGTTCCTCTATAGTACAACAATAAAATTTGTAGAAAACTTTTCCATTATTGAAGAAAAAACAGAAATTTTTTCCCCACAAGATGGTCACCAAATGGTAGATGTGAAATTTAATTCCTACAAAATATTTCACATTAGTGCAACAACAAATTTGCATTTCATATGCATAAATTCATTATTTTTTCCTTAATTCTCAACATACTTAACACTGACATTCATTAAAACACCAAATTTATGTTTATTTCATATAATTAAATTCAAAACTTTAGAATACATTGTGATTTTTTTTTTCATAAACAAGATTACAATTCATTCCGTCCTTGTTTTGATACTACAGAAAATTTGCATAACAAGACGGACATAAAATTCCTTACATAGGTCTATGCTTCTCTGTATTATTGTAAACATGAATCAAAATTACAATAGAATCCCAAGTTTTGTTAAAAAAATCCCAAAACAACAATTAAAATATGTGGTATATCAAAACAAGAAATTTTTGATAGAAAGAAGTTGTTGTATGAATATGAAGTTTTATGGAATAGAATTGTGAAAGGAGTGGATATTTTGTTTTGAAAGGTTTTGGTGTAGTTCATGGGAAGTTCATGGTAAGGAAATGGTGTGACATACTAGTTGTACATAGATAATAGAAAGGTGAGAAAATATTTATGCAACCAAAAACATAGATTTCCATAGCTATATAATAAACATACATAGTTTCGATCCTAAACCCGTTCATGATTGACATGAGCAATGAAAATATATGTAGCAGCAATGGAGAAGGAAAAAGGAAAGAGGGGATGAAACTCAGTTTATGACCAATATTGGTGGAAAGATTAGTTTAGGTCCAAGTTGTTTTGTTTTGTAAATTTCAATTATGCATTTGATGCCTTATTATGCCAAAATTGGCCGTTCTTGCCCCCTAATCGCCTGATTTTATGGATAACTTTATTAGATCATAAATGTATTGGAATGTCATCTAATCATCATCCATGAGTTTACGATTTCATTTGTGTGGTGAAGAAACAAAACATTTGGAGTTCATGATCTGTGTTAGGACTTAAGACAATAGTTATTATTAGTTACTTGAAAAATTACAATGATTGACACAAAGAGCTGCAACTTTATGTTGTCTTTTTCTTTTAGGACTTTCTCATCAAAAAATGATTATAAAAAAGTGAATTAGAAAATTCCTCTCCACTATCAGATTTCTTCTACATGTGTGAGGTTGTCTTAATCTTGAATGGTTTCTTACAAAATGCACACAGAAAGGTTTGACAAAGAAAACTAGTGACTTGTCGAATAATGGCTCTGCCCCTTAAATGACACCCAGATGCCCTCTAAGTGACTGCCATGAAGATGATAATATTCAACATAATAAGGTGGAAACATGGTGATTAGCATGGTGAAGCCCAAGTGGATCCTGCAGTTATATGCCCCCAGGAAATTTTTCTAGGGTAATGTCTCCACATAACCATAGAATGTAGGGATACTAAACTTTGGCCCACTTCTGAGTGCGTCACAATGTATATCCTGAAGGGCAGAGCCAGCAAAGTAGAGAGTGGTTTGTTTTCCCATCGCTGCACAGAAGCAGATGTACAAAATTGGCAACAACAAAAGAGATTATGTACACCGAGCTGCATCATCATCATCATTGTATGGGCAGTCTAAGGAGCTCATCAGAAGTTGAGTTCAGCAACTTACAACTGAGCAAGAGCACCACACCACTCTGATTCTTCACTGTGGGAGGAGCAGATTGCAAAATTGCCAACAACACAAAAAGATTGTGATGCTCCGGATCAGCAGTGTGTGGGGGCAGTGGAAGGAAGGAAGGAGCATCAGAAGTTGGAGTTGCTCTGTTTGTAAGCATCCCTCTTCTTCATCTTGTGTCTTCTGTTAGGAAAGGATATGACTCTCTCTCTTTCGTGTGTCTCTTGCTCTTTTCTAAAACATAACAAATTCTCACCAAGCATGATGATCATGGCAAAAGTCGAGCTGCAAGAAGGAGTTGAACTCCTAGTTACTAGAATCCATAATTTGATGCTCAGAAACGAAGTCATGGATGCGTCCACAGCAGAGCCTTGAGCAAATATCGCAGCGGCGTCTGGCCCCACGTGAAGCACCTGCCTTCGTCTCACTGCGGGACACGCTACCAGAAAGTATGATAGAATACTCCATTTTCTCACGTTCGTGCAGCGGTTCTAAAAAGCCGCATGTTTCCTGCTTGTCAGGGAAAAAGAACAAGTACATTTCCCGCATCTGCGTTTATTCAAGATTGCGGGCAACTATTCAAAGAGGTGAGCACTTCGTCGGACCCGAAGAGCGATATTTTTCTGCTTTCTTGGTGCGAAAAGATCATCCTCGGGCTCAGAAAGTGTTGAACTTTCGTCCTCATCGCTGTGACACTAGGGAGGTTCGTTTCTTGCTTTTGCTATTGCCTTAAGAAGAAGCAAAAAGTTTGTCGCTTTTCACAGCCAAGCCGGCCGATTTGCGAAGAGAGGTGGAAAGAAAGAAAGCATGGCAACAACAACAGCAGCAGTCTTCCGACGAACGGCTGACAGAGAATTAGGGACCACGGAGTCCAATTGGTGTGCCGCTGTAGACTCTGGCACAGGCATCACTCTGTCGTCCATCCTGTTTGGACATAGACTCAGTTTGTCTCGGGTTGAGGGAGCTGTGCGCGAGTTGCTCGCTACTAATCCGCGTCTTCGATCCAACATCACGCGCAGGAACCGCACGCTATGGTTCGAAACAAGAGACGAGGAGGTTTCTGTCAACATTTCTGAGATCGATTGGAATGAAGCTCCTGGTGCGGGAATAGGAGAAGAAGACGGTGAAGAAGACGAAGAGACTGAAGAAGCGACGACGGCAGTTGTTGAGGTGTGGCATCGGATTCTGGAAGCAGAGATGAATATCCCGTTTCCGAGCGTATTCCCTTTCCCCGTGTTTGAAACCAAACTCTATCATCTTACAGCAGGAACTTCCTTCCTCGTCTTTCGCTTGCATGCAGCCGCTGCGGACATGTCGTGCACCTCCACTGTCGCAAGGAGCTTCGTGGACTCCTTACATAGGCTTGATCAGCTGGAGAAAGCGGGACAGAAGAGCATCATCAAAGCCGCATACCAAGGGTCTAGAGAGGAAGGAGAAGAAGAAGAAGAAGAATTGCAGCAGCTGCCGTCGATGGAAGCTGCAATTCCTCCAGGACAGGCTAAGAAGCCTTTTTGGGCACATGGAGTTGATGTGGTGGGCTATGGCTTGTCTTCACGGCGACATGCGTATCTACCCTTTCGCAATTCCAAAGCTCCAAGGATGTCTCGATTCATTCCAGCCACTTTGACAATTGAGGCAACTGATCAGCTCCTCAAGGTCATCTCCTTTCTCACAAGCAAGATGATGTTTTGTTACAGAGCTCCCCATGCAGTGACGGAATGCAAATCCTCCAACAGGAAAAAAACTTCAAGTAGTTGCTGGTGTGCATTCTGATGCTCTATTCTGATGTGAAAGAGAGCATCAGAAGCTCTAGCATGTCCTCGTCATGGACAAAACCATGATTCAATCCCAGACTATACAACCAGTCTCTACTTGCTGAAGGCAATACCTGCTGTTATCTATCTAACCTGGCATTGTCTTTGAGGGTTTCTACTGGATGAGAATTCCAGGTCTTTGTCTAGACTCCAATCATGCAACTCCATCTCTCTGAATCTAGCTGATTCTTGGGAAATTTGTTCGTTGTACACTCATTGAAGGCACCGCAGATGATACAATAATGCACATTGGCAGTCTTCCGTGATTGCAGAAAATTCCTGAATGTTTGGTTTGCTTTTGCTGGGACTTCTTGGAAGAAGGTTGATGCTGCAGATTTTGAGCAATCGTTGTTCTCCATCTTTGGGAGATTCTACTGAGCTTGGTGACCCTTGATGTATGTACGCAGGACTGTCGGCACCGCAATTTATCATTGTTTGGAGCAATTCATGCTGCAGCACTGAAGGCGGTGGCAAGTTTGAACAAGGTGGGTGACAAGGGTGAACACTATGGCACAACTGTTCTCCTGCAATGTCGCCATCGTTTGCAGCCTGTCCTCCCAGGATCTGCTTTAGGTGAGGAAATTAGGAGGATGAGTACTGAAGTGCACATCAGTTGCCATTTACAGAGTTCTCTCCTGTGTTTGTAATGAATGCACATTGCTTGATTCTTGAGTATTGAGGGATGTTTGTGGGATCTAGGAAGATTTCTAATTTTGCAAATAATGCCTGTGCCAAGCACTGAGATGCTGTGGTGAGGGCTGATGGAGTAGGAAGTTATCTCACTGTCAGCTCTGATTTGTGCCAGGGTTCTACCATTCAGCAATGTTAAGGACAACACACACTTCTGAGACAGATCCCTTCTGGGATCTTGCAGAAAAGTGCTCAACAGATTTTGATGGAGCAGTCAAGAACAGAAAACATTTCACTGACATGGGAGATCTGAATGGATTGATGATGCAAGCCATCAGAATTCCACATCTTACTCCTAAAAGCTCTCTACGTACCTCTGTTTTGTCCATGAGTTTTGATCCTGTGTATGAGGACTTGGGTGAGGCAGCTGCAGGGCTTGACATCAAAGATAACCTGGCATGTTCGTCTGTCCATGGTGTAGGACCATGCTTAGCAATTTTTCCTTTCTTGAGGAATGGTTGCCTTAGGATCTCATTTGTTTATCCATCACCATTGTTTTCACGTTCTCAGATACAAAAGCTTGTTGATTGCATCCTCTTCTATCTTTCTGCAGGTCATATCAATCCTCAGGTTGAGAAAGAATCTTGAGTCTCTAGCAAGGTTCATAAAATTGATGTGTAGTTTTGCCAGGAATAGGATTTGCAATTGTTGTTCTTTTGTCTCAAGGGAAACAAGGAAATTGTTTATCAGAGGATCTTTTAGAATCATGCAGAATTGGGTATCAGTACAGAGATGCCATTCATTTGGCAGTCAACTCTTGTAAACCAGGTCTGGTATAGTCCAGACTCCAAAAAAAGGTAATGCACAAAGAATTGTGGTTTCATAAATATTCTCTTTGCCAGTATGTTGCATGTATGGTTTTGACTTGTATGGTACTGTGTTTGTTGAAAGGAAACTTGGAGGAGGGTTGAAGTGCAGAATCCAGCAATCTATTCTTAGTTCTGAAATTCATCGCTGATTCTTTGTCATTAACAATCTAACTTTTGCTAAAGTAAGTGCTTGTTCCCCTGAATTGTTTGAACAGTTTCTCATACAAAAAGTTTCCCTATTATTGCAATTAAGCCAGAGTTCTCTTATGTTTAATCTGCATGCATGGGATCTTCTAGTTCTGCCAGTAAAGTAGAAAACAGTAGAGCTAGTTTAAGGCAAATGTATATTTTCACCCTTGTTAGATTGTAAACTAGGTATACCATCTTCATGTTCTTGACCTATGTTTGTACCGGCTCTGAGATAAGATTCATTCATGTATCAATTGTTCTCTATAGTGTTTATGATGGAAAGCCAAAGTTCTTTTGTTTGCTTAGAGGATGACCTACTGTCTTGCCATGTTTCATTTCTCTTGTCAATCTTCATTTTAGGTTCCTGCTAGTGATCTGGATCAGCTTTAGAGTTTCAACATTCTTTTGTTTTAACTTGGATAACTGGATCAGCCACACTGGGACTGAGATATGGCCCAGACTCCTACGGGAGGCAGCAGTGGGGAATCTTGGACAATGGGCGAAAAGCCTGATCCGGCAATATGGCGTGAGTGAAGAAGGGCAACGCAGCTTGTAAAGCTCTTTCATCGAATGTGCGATTATGACAAGCCTCGAATAAGAAGCCCCGGCTAACTCCGTGCCAGCAGCCACGGTAAGATGGGGGGGCTAGTGTTAGTGATAATTGTACTTTTGTCTGTAAAAAATGTTTCTTGAGTTTCATTTGAGCTTAATCCTCTAGTAGGTACATACGAGGTTTCAAATCTTGCAAAGTCAGAAATCCTTAAACTTCATGATTCTTTAAATAGGCTCATAATTTTAGTGGTTAGGGGTGTAGTCCAGGTCTTCCTTTTCTCTGTGTTAGTTGGAAGTTCCATAAGAACCCAATTAAACTGAGATTTATTTGTGCAGCTAGGTCAACTTCTCTCACAAAACTTTCTAGGTGGCTCAGTTCTTTCTACAAAGTGATACTACCTGTGGTTAGTGATCTTTCAGTGGCAAGGGTCAAAAAGGTCCATGTTCCTTCTGTTAATAGTTGGATTCTCAATGACTCTACAGGAGCAAAGGATGTGATAGAACTCCTAACCTTTTGAGATTGGAGGTTGATAAATCTTCTTCGCTTTTGCTATGATTGTTTGATTTTTCAACTCTATATAGTAAAATTTACTTGATAGGTCTAAAAGCTTGTATGAATGCTCTGATTTTAAGAGTGGTTGGTTGAATGTTTGAATTTTGTTGTTTTAAGTTTTCGCTGGTTCAAATAATGACTTTTAATTTTAAATTAACGTATCTGTGGCTTAAGAATAAACAAGAGATCATAAGTTCTTTTCAGACTCTCTGTAGCTTCAAAGTTGTGGAAGACTTAATCTCTGGGTTAGATTTTTTTGCTAGACAATTTGTTCCTTTGTTTCGTTCATTGTGCTTAGACAATGTGTTCCTATCCCTATTGGTACTAACTGCATAGTCTATTTAGCAAATTTCTACCTCTATTCCTATGAATTTGATTTTCTGAAGCATCTCTTTAAGACCAACACCTACCCTGTTTTACTTTAGAGATTGCCTCTTGTTCATAGGTTTGTGGATGATCTTTTTGTATCAAACTTCCCAGATGTTCAGTAAGTCACACTATGATACATGTTACTATTGATGGACCGTGAAAAAGTGAAAGACTATCAGTTTTGTCATATTGCTAGTATTATTGTTCTTTCATTCAAGTTCTCTGCTTCTGTGTTTTTCTTCTTCCTTGTTCAGTCCTTATCTAGAAGTCCATTTTTGACTTCAAGGAATTTTTTTTGCCTTGTCCTGGCTTTCATGTTTTCTGAGTATGGAGATTTTTCAATTCTCATGAGAGTTATTATATTTTCAATACCACATACTTTGTTGTCACAAACATAAATTTTCAAATATCTCCCAAAATAGTTGTCTATTGCAACAAGACCTCATTTTTGTCAATCAAGTCCTTGATTATCAATGCCTTCACAACATCTTGCTTTGGTGACATTCAATATCTTCATGAAATTCTTCAACACCAGATTGCAATGGGGGACATTCAACAACTTCATCAAAGTCTTCCAGCGAAAAATTTGAATCTGGTGTTATATGGATGTGCAAGAAAATTAAAGTTGTAAATGATCCAGTAATTTTGCAAGAATGTAAAAATACCCACTTTTGAACATCTCTTAACCAATGTACATGATGTGATCAGAACTTCACAGTAGTTGTGACCATTGCTTCATGATAGTTGCCATCCTCAACAATAAAAAGTTAAGAATGAGAGCTTGGACACCATTTGGTAAAGTGAACTGCCACCTGCAGCTCCCCCACAGCTTTTCCAGTCTGTGATACCAAACTGTAGCATCCACAAGTTCCTATGCACTTCACAAAATCTCCTTCAGAATAGTCAATGGTTAATAGTTTGCCTGGGAGAAGCAATTCCTGTGTTGATTTTGAAAGAACTTGGATTTGAACTGAACAAAGCTCAATTCAAAACTGGAGAAGGTGATTAGAATTGTTTGTAATTTCTGAAGTGTTTTGTAGATTTCTTCAACCTGTTTGTACATTGACAACTTGAGGCAAAGATCAATGTGCACACCTTCCTTCTGAAAGAGTAATGGCAAACATGGTGCTGATGCTGTTCCAAGCCAAACATCTGACAACATATGTGTTGGTCGATTCTTCTTTGGGTAACTACAACCAAGAGTTGGTGAGGAACTCTGTGAGCATTGCCAAACTTCAAAACTCATGGGTGAAGTTCGCAGTTCCTTCAGCACCATAGCATCTAGTGATAATGATATTTTGTGTCTCCATGTTGTGTGCAGATCAGGATGCTTTCTTGGCTGTGGGATACAATGTAACCGTAATTCAATGGATTCCAGGAAACACAACAGTCTCAGCATTAACAGATGGGGTTTTACACTCCTTTTGATTTCATATGATCTTCTTCTTCAGTTCAGAAAAGAGCACTAACAATATGCTAGAAATTTGAACTTGTCAATTGCAGAGATGTGCCATGCTTATTAATAATCTATCAGAGCTTTGGTGCTACTACTTTGTAGCAATCAAATGTTTTATGGTGAGACGATCTGACCTTCAATGGCATGACAATAGGTGCGTAGATGAGCTCAAGCTCATGTTTGGCTGGAAACAGTGAAAATAATATGTACTTGTTAAATACACCAGAGGGACGACTCCTTGTACCAAAAGAGGTTGGACCTGCATCAGCTGCTGCTGTAGACACATGCTGCGCACATTCGAATTGTAATGTGCAGAAAACTTCTTAGCATGGCTCAGAGAACATGATGATGATTCAGTATAATGCAGCAAGTCCAATATGAAGTTAAGCAAGCACAAAAGCAAATCCACAAACCTTCCAGTAAGTTGCTCGGATGATCTTGATCTCAAGTTCTGCTTGCAGAGGCATATCCTCAAGGAACCATTCCTGGTTGTCAAAAATGGTTCCATGGAGAAGACACTCTGCTCCAAGTTTATAACTGCTGTAGTTGACTTGTACCACCAACTCTGGATTGCCATCATTGAGGTATACACTTGGCAACTTTCTGACCAATGTTAATGGCAAATTGAATGTCTTCCTCACCTGTAAAAGGATTTGACCAGATGTTTTGATTGATGGAAGAATCATCGCAAGGCTCATCAGCAATTTATGTTCAGGGGTTCACATGCAGATCATAAAATCAAACACAACAATCAACTCTGAATTGCATATTCTCTCTCCATCTCCATGTCCAGAACGTACTCAACTCACTCAAATGGGGTTTTGTTTTCAAAGAGATTGTTGAGCAAATCACCTCAGTTGAACACTCTTTCTGGTCTAGCAATTCCAATAAATTTTGATGAAGCAAGATTGCTCTCCCAATATAAATCTCACAGCGCTTGTTACTATGCTCGTCAAAGCCATGAGTTGTTGTCTCTTGAGTTCTTTTGTCATGATCACCATTTATGTGTGATAATTTCCATGCAGGCATGTTGTCATCATTGTTATTTTCTCTTGATCTTTCACATTTCGAGGTCATGGCAAGAGAAGCCCAGAGCTCAAAAATAAGGTCCAAATGCTCTACTGCATTTTCTCGAAGATGGTCGCAAATGTAAAGCCCTGCAGGCAATGAGATCTGATGATGGACTGAAGCACCAAAATAGACTGTAGGACCCCATTGCATGACCTGCAAAACCAACACATCTTACATTGGTCTTTAAATTGAGGAGGAAAGGTCCACCACTTTCAGTCATAATCACTTTCCTTAGATGACAAGTTTCAATTAGACTTTGGAAGATCCAAGCTTCTACCATTCTAAATTGAGTCATAGCCATGGGTTTGGTTCCCTTTTGATTTCCTAGCTCTTGTGGAGCCCTTGGCCATTCTCACTGCTGATATCTTACATGCAGTTGGTAATTGAACAAGCATTTCTGTGTTGGCTTCCAATAGATGAGATTCAGAACCTAGAAACCAACCCTGGACCATATCCTTTTGTTCTCCATTTTGCTTCTTCCTTGTTATTTCAGCTCTTTTGTAAGTAAATTTTGCCAGGTTCATATCATTTTCACTGCTTGTTTTGTGAATCAAAGAATCAAATGCTTCTCTCAATCACCAAACTGCAATGATAATTGTTAAAAATTTAGAAATTGCACCTGTGTAAAAAGAGCTTCATCCTCCCCTGGAAAGAGATACTTGATGAAAGCTCTGCCTGCACAAACAAAAAACCAAACAAAGTCAAAGAGATCAGGAACATTCCACAAGGAGAATTTTTGAAAATTCCCACATGATGATGAAAACAAACACACAAGAGAAACACAATGATACGAGATCAAATGTTCTACCACAAGAAAAGTGTAGAGAGTCAAGTGCTGGAAGACCAATTGCTTGCCATACAAAGAGTTGAACAACATGTTGCACCATAGCAACCTGTTAACCCGCCGAGATCACTTCAATCAACACAAGGTTTCTGTCAGACTTTTAGTAGGCATACATCCACAAAAACCACATGTAAAATTCCAAGACAACAAGTAGCTGCAGCATGAAAGATTCAACAACTGATAGAGAGAGAATCAGAAAACAACACTACTGTATCTTACCGAAGAAAGAAATTGGTGCTTCTCATCTCCTTGCCTCTTACCCCTTGATATTCTTGTCTCTCGAATTTTCAGAGTCTTTTTTGACATACAACTTTTCCTTCTTAAAAACTCTCGCACATGCCATTGAATGATTATTGCAGCTCTGCTCTCTTGCTGCAATCTTCGCAGTTGATACTCCATGCCTAACATCACCATAACTTGGACTTCACCACAGACTACATACCTGATGGGGTCTTGCACTGGGAAGTAACCCTTGGCTACTACTACTACCACCTCTTGCCCCTCTTTGCACTGATGTTGAGCCTCACAACTTGAGGCTATGTTTGTGATCCTCAATGGAATTTTTATCAACCCAACAAGGTCTTCCAATCCTTCTTGTAAATTTTCATTCTTCCATCCTTGATCATGCCACACCTCAATGAACAAGACTGAATTTTCTAACTTTGGAGGGGCCTGCACAACTGCATCTGAACTGCCTTTTGCAGCAAACTTGTGGCACCACCTGTGCCATCCCAGATATGGGAAGGGGACTCTGTGGACAAAACAGGGTCCAGACTTTACCACCAAGAGCAAACAGTGTGCCTGAGAATGGTTTACTGCCTTGCTCAAGCAACCATTGATGTCCCGCAGATTGACATACAACCACAAGTCCTGAAAAGGGAGGGTATAGAACAACAACAGAATTTGCAGTCAATGATTGTGGACAGACACTCTGTATCAGATGCAAGAAAATGGGAAGGCATCAAGTCTTCAGAAATGTAGAAGGGAACTTTGACACACTAATCACATGAAGATGCTAACTGTGAGATGTGAGAAATCTGAGTTCCTTGCAATGAAACAATGCTCTATTGAGGAGATGTATCTCACACCGCTGAATTGGTAGTTGTAGGCCAAGAATGGAGCTGGTGGGATGGAGAACAACTCATCCTCTTTCCATTTCCAGATCTCCTTGTGGAGACTTTAGTATCCTGTTAATTGAGACCAGCCAGAAGTGGTTCAAGTACTGAGCATATATATTTTTCCTTTGTGGAATACTATATGAAATTTTCCACCATCATTTCTGAAATCCTCACTGAAGATGAGTACTTGACACAAATCAGATGATGATTTCACAATGTCAAATGGTTTACTTACCACCTGATTATCCTTCTGTCTGTGTGCTGTTGAATCACCATAAGATAGTTGCAATGCAATCTCAATTCTTGCAACAGGAGATTCACCTCCAAGATTTTTCTGACAAGTCTTTTGACCCAGGCACCTGCCTTGGCTTGTACCTCCAATTGTAGAAGAGTTGCAAGTTGTGTGCAAGGACTTCGACCTTTCCAATATGTGTTTCCCATGATTCCTCCTCCATTGGCCCCAGGTTGAATTGTTTGAGGTCCTGCTGTGGGGATGGGGATCATGATGCAAGATTGTAAGGCCAAGGCTGGTCTGGTATGTACCGGGCATTGATCTGACCACATTCTCCAACAAAATGCTACCAGTGCACTCAAGAGTCTCAAACTCATGTTGCCAACTCAAAGCTACCATTACTCTCAAATTCTGAGTCCTCCAATGTTCAAGGGTTTTAGCATCATTGGGCAGCAGTTTCCAGCATAACTGTGATTGATGGTCAAAGATTGCTTCACGAGTTGCAAATGCCACGGGAGAGATACAGATATGTTGCTCTGGGGATGGTTGCACAATTGCGGGGAACAAAACTGTGAGCAAACATGAACAAACTGGATGTGTCTTCTTTAACTTTTGTGACAAACCAATGGGCAGGACAACATCCACCAAGTCCCTTAAAGCTGGATTGCAAAGAACAATCTTCCCGACATTCACTCTCACACACCAGCCATCCACAATCTTCCCCACATGGTCACGCTGACCAACCATCATCAAGCTTCGAATTGGGCTGTGTGATTCTTCATCTCCAAGTTTCACATCTTGTATGGATCCAAGCAAGCAATCTGTGTTCAATCTGCCAGCCTTTGGTAAAACGGATCCAACTTTTCTTCCTCTCATCACCACCTTGTTCCATTCTGGGCTTTGGATACTATGCCTGAATTCTTCCTTGTTCTCCAACTCATCATGTAACCCAAACAGTGTGCTTGAATGAACTGCATCATCCTTTTCATCAGGGAAAAAGAGAGCTTGCAACAAAGCCAATTCAGCAACATCACGAGCCTTGATCTCCCCTTCTTCAAAATCTGGAGACACTTCTCTGGTTACCTGCATGGGGATAGAAATTTATCAATCCCCCCAATATCAAAAGCTTAATCAGCAACCCAGTGCTCAAACACAGAAGTCTACAATCAAAAATGGATATAAGTCAGAAGATCCAAGTACAATGTAATAAGAGTGAATGGACATGCCTTTGTGTTGGACTATGAAGCAAAATTCAGCACAGAAAAACAAGTCATCATCTGAAGGTGTATATGCCCTCTTCCATAGCTCATGAAAAATGGATTTTTATCACAATGAATATTGGCATTGCCTCTATTGTTTTTCTGAAGACATTTATCACCTAAGGCAACAACATAAACTGCAAAAGAGGTAAATATGAGAGGAGGAGGTCGTGGTGTAACTGGAGTGTAAACCTTGTTGTTACAGTTCACATCTTTGTCGTCATCAGCAAGGAGGAAGTCAAGTAACATGCCAGAATTGCCAACATGGCTGGAACAGAGATTTTTCTGCAAGCTTTTGAGAGGGGGGCTTGATGGATGATCATCCTTGGTATATGCTGAGGGAAGAACCCTTGCACTATTGGTCTCCATCTGATTGAACTTTGAGCTCTTCAATGCATTAGAAAGCAGTTGCTCAGGACATTTGAGTGGTCGACAGCAAGTAACATCATTAAGGAGCACTTGCTGTTGAGAAGCTGCAGCAGCAGCACATCTGTCTGTGGGCAGAGCAGCAGTTTCACATGCAGACACTGCAACTTCATCACCTTTTGAAGACACATCTTTCCTCTCAAGAGACTTTGAAAAAGATGTGTCTTTTATTACACCTTTGTTCATCACTGTGCTGAGACTGCAGGAAGGAATATCAGGTACTAGTACCCCACCGGGATCAAATCCAAATCTTGTCTTCGGGATTTCAAGCAAATGAGAAGGAGTTTGTTGATGTGGTAGTAACCTTCCAGGAAGATTTAAAATGCATCCTGATCTGGCACAACCAATCCTTGGTGGTGATGATGATGATGATTGAAACAGTCGTACATTATCTTCCAAGATCTCCTCAAGTCCATCAAACATGCCCACTTCTGTCACATCCTGTGAGTCTCTGAAGCCAGTCTTTCCAAGGGACGAGCACAGTATTCTTGGTTCATCTTGTCCCAGCCTCTCAACTTGTTGCATGTTGTGGAGCTCAACATCTTCAGAGTCCTTGACCATTTTCATATGATCACAGCTTGAAGCCATCAACTTTGAGTTGTCTGAAGAATTTGCAATGCCACCTAAATGCTGCTGCTGCAAACTCTTTTCTATTTCCATATCCTTGGCTCCCATTCTGGACCTTGAAACTGCAGATTTCTTGATCAACCTCTTTGATGACTTGCCACCATGTCCCACAATGCCTTTTTTGCATACTGATCTGTGCACCTTTGATGATTCTTGCTCCTTACTATTGTTGTTGCTATCTTCTTCAATTTGAGAAACAGAGAGAAATGCATTTTTAAGTGCAGATTTGGTGAAAGGATTGACAATTTGGTTTCGTGGTTGTTTTATTCCCACTGAAAGGTTTTGAACAAGGCACCCAGGAGGTTGATGACTAGCCTTTAGATAGAGAGGAAGCTTAAGAGAGGAAGAAGAATCTTGTTCCAATTCAACAAGCTCTTCTTTTTTCTCTTCAAAAGATGAACTGATTGGTGGCACAAGACACTGTGTTTTCTTCCTCATCACATCATCTTCCTTCTTGGCAGCTGATGTCTGTTTTTCATTGAAGACAACTCTGATGTTTACACTCAACATTCCAATCAGTTCTTGTCCATGTGCAAAGACAGGATACACACCACTGCTTGGATGATCTTCCTGCAGATTGCAAACACTGACAGAGAGTTTGCCAAGAATTTTGTTGGTGATATCCTTCAGATCAGGAAGCATCCTTCCTTTCACAAGAGTCAAGTCCAGGAAACTCATATCCTCCAAGTACCTGTTCATGGAGCAGCAGCGATTGTCAAATTCCCTTCCATCAAAAAAATGAGCAAGGATTTTGCAAACAAGCATTAAGAGTGTCCAATCATCACACCAGTTTTCTCAGGAGCAATTTCAATGAAAAATATTGAGCAAAGATTGAGAGCTCTGTTGTGTTTTTGCTGTTTGAATACATTCATGAGAGCTTGAATGTTTCTTTTTGCGTTTTGAACAAATCCATGAGAGCTTGAAGAATCCTTGCTCTCAAGTCTCCTGGCTTCACCAACACTTGCCTTTGCAGATGTTTAGGGCCTGAATGTAGAGGAAACACAGCCGTGACATGGGAATTAGAGGAATGGCGAGCAGGCAGAGCTACCAACAAGTGATTGTAAACAGGTTGACCCCACCAAGCAATGAGCACGCTGCAGGAAGGGGGATGGACAATCTGGCGTTGCCATTCTATTCCCTCCATCTCCATCAACAATTCTCCTCTCTTGGGTACGCAAAAGAAACAATTCTGTAAAAGAATCTTACGAGTATTCATTCTGGGAATTCAATAGAAACGTAAGACCCAAAAAAAATTTCATTCCAGACAGCTGAAAATATCTAGCAACGAACTGTAACAATGCCTAAAAGTTCAAGAAACACATAAACTTACAGCACGCATCATAATCTCTCCCTCTCTACAAATGACGTTCATCTTGAGCACAAAAGAAAGAAAGAATGAATCGATGAATGAAAGACTGAAGGATATGAGGAGGAATCCCGGGTGGCAGCGAGGCACCCTGGAGAAGTCTGACGGAGCTGCTGGATCTCACAGCTGTCCCCGTCATGTCAGCTGTGTCCCACAACTCTCTCTCTCTCTTTACACCCACAACACATCCACCCCAATCTTATCATAACCGAGCTCTCTGCACATGGCCACAAAGATCAGTCGAATATTGCTCGTTGCAGCAACTCGAAAACGATAAAAAGCAGACGGCCAATTTGACGGCACACAAATGCATGCAAGCAAAGCGAGAGAGAGCAACAGTAGAGGCATGGAAGTTGTATAAAGAAGTGCATCGGCATCAGATAGAGGAAAATTCTGAATCTCACAGACAAACACAAACACAGACCTATGACGCTCGCATATACACTCTCACTCGCTCGTACTTTCTTGGCGCGTTCGCTTGACACGGGAAGAAGGTGCGGAGCAAACTGAGGACAGCAAGAAAATCAATATACAAGAAGGCCAAAACACTCACACTCAAGACACAATCTTTTCAACTGCAATTCTGTGTCCAGATCTGAAGAAAAATCTGTCTCATGAAATTGATGATCTGAGTTCATCATGTTTGATCGTTGCTCTTCATGATTCCTCCTCCTCCTCTTCTTCTTATTCTTTCTATTCCAGCAAAAATAACCAAAGTTTGCTGCACTTGCTTCTTCATTCAATTCTGGCAATCCAGAAGACCCAAACACTCTCTCAAGTCACGATCTTTTCTACTGCAATTCTGTGGATTTGAAGACAACCTGCCACATCAAATTGATGCTCTGAGTTCATCATGTTTGATCATTCATGATTGGGTGTTGATGATTCCGCCACCTTCCAATGCTGCTGCTGCTATATTTCTGGCGTTCTATTTCGGCAGTAAGAATTCAAATGTGCTGCACTTTCTTTCTTCTTTGTCACTCAATTAGGTTGTAAAAGCTTCAAGATCACACCAGATTTTTCATGAAGAAGTTCATATTTGATTGCTACTGATCATTTTTTCATGAATCTTCTTCTTTCTTCTTTCATTACAGAAATAGAATCAAAGTTTGCACTTTATTCATTCAGGATGAAAATACTTGAAGGTCAGCCATATGGGTGGTGAGGTTCATGTCTGATTCATTCATTCATTGATCATTGGTTTTGTGGATCCTTTTTAGTCTTTCCAATTCACCAAAGGAAAATCTAAGTTGCACTTCTATTGCATGCAATCTGGGTTGAAAAAAAATTCAAGACCCCAATGGATGGGTTCAATTTATTTACCTATTTGGGTTCACTTTATTTATTTATTATTTGATCATTGTTTTATGATCCTTTAACTTAAGTCATTCCATTCAACAATGGATAAAAGTAGCTCTTGTCTTGGTGTAAATAGAGGGGGCACCAGGGGGGGTGGGGGTGATTTTTCCAGGTTGGTTCGGTTGCCGTGGGTGAACCAGTACCCACCCTTGTAACACTGAGAAAATCCCAAAATCCATTGAAATTATTTCTAAATATTACAAATGTCCCATGTGAAGATGCAGAGCCTTGCTTGATTTTGAAAACACAGAGTGTATTTGTAAATACCTTTACAGAGTATAACAAACTCGTGAGCATAACAAAATGCTCGTTTTTGAAACACCTGCGGTTGTTTCTGTTTGCCTGAAATACCCAGCGGGTACCAGTTGGGTACCTGCTGGGTATGATGAGAAAAATAAAATATAAAAAATCAAGTGGTGAGCTGTGCAACGGCCTTGAGTCAATATCTTCCTGAAATAACGCGCCCCTTTGGTCTCCCAAATTTGAGGGCCTGTTATTTCGGGAATGCCCCAGCCTTAGTGAAATCGAAGAGTGTCCGAGTTAAAAATCTAAAATTTTTTGAGCTTAATACGGCCACTAAGAGGCCTCACTCAAAAAGGTAAAAGTACCAACATGAGTGCTGGTTCACCCTGGCCCGAACGCTGCTGTTGTTCAGAGAGTTTACCTGATTTTAACCCAAAGAAACTTGCTATTTATTCCTTCGAAGGGGCCCTCGGTGGCCGATCCTGCCAGGCTCTGCCTGCTTGCGTAATGATCGTTTGCCTGGTAGTTTCGACCAGCAAGGTCCTGTTCTCTTGTACTTGATCTGGTGAAATTTACGTCACTAATTAGGTAGACAAATTAAGGTGCTGGCAAACTTGGGCAATTACTACCTAATTGGAAGACCAAGCTTGTCTTTTGGTTACTCCTACTTAAGATGGGTTCATAATGTTTTTTGATTTCATGACTTCAACAGCTACCTACATTTATTTGATTTATTTCTTTGTAAGGGGTTGTAGTTCCTGAGTTTGGATTTGAATTGTAGTCAACATAGGTTTGAGGGACGACACCCGGCCCCCTCCCGAAGTTTTACAGCCAGTAGTTAGTACCCAACAAAAAGGTATTTATTACTCATGGATATATTTCTCATATAGACGTTCCTACCATTACTATGTGAATGGTAGTTTGAATTGGTGTCTTTGACAATAATACTAACATTAGTCTTGCACCTAAGTACACATCCTCTGAAACTCCTGGATCATGCTTTTCCTGTGGCTCGAACAAGCCATGTTTTCGAATTGCTGGTGCTCTCCACTTGGACCATGTTTCTACTAAGTACTAAGTACTAAGTACCTGCATGAAAGCCTGGAGAAAGTGTACAAGTATATGCCCAGTCGAAAAGTGGAGTTGGGGATAGGAGGTTTTGTGTGTGTGTGTGTGTACTGACAAAACAGAAAGAAGAAACTAAATGATGAAACTCTGAAGCAAGAGGAGCTCCTGTTGTTGGCGTCGTTTTGTGGAGAACAGAAAAAGGCAAAAGGGCACCTAAGGAATCCAATGGAAAACAATCAACTGCCATGGTAGTTTTCATCTGCATGTCGCAATTGTTTAATTGGCAGATTTTGGGGACCTCTCAATTCTTATAATTTACTTAAATTGAGCAGCAAATGTAACATTGGGATTCCTTCACTTACACAAAGCTCGTGCAAACTAGAGAATTTTTATGAATTTGTGTTAGGAATTTCAATGCTTGGTATGCCCCATGTCAGGCGCACTTGCATGGGCCCTCTTCTTTGGGTTAGGGTTGCTCCAAAAAAGGGGTTCCTAAAGGGCTCCATTCTAATTTTGGGGTGAAATTATTTCTAGTGTATCCCAAGAGTTATCAAATTGTGAAAGAAAACGAGTTTCAATTTTGAATCATGGTAAAAATATTACTTACAAGACAAATAAGAAATAATGATCCTTATTACAAGAGGAATTTTATTATTTTCATTCTTTTTTTCCCTTTTAAAAAAGTAGCAACTTTTCCACTTTCTTGTTTTCACTGTACCCTTTCTATTCTTCAATGTTTCTTACAAGGTCTATGAAAAAGCCTTGCAAATAAGATTGCAAGGCATCTCATGTAAGTGATAAGCTTTGACAAAGCTACATTGCTTCCGCTTTCATTCGTATTAAACAATGTTCTCCTTACACATGAGACTTTAGATTGAACAAAGAGAATTGGACAATCAACAATTTTCTTAGGTTTGATTTTTGGAAGGCCTATAACAATATCATTTGAAATTTTCTATTCAAAGCCTTGGAGAAACTTGGCATGTCTACACAAGTGGTCTTTATGATTAAGATTATTTTTTCAAATACACAAGTTGCAATGAATTTCAATTGTTATCTTGCAAATATCTTTGACATTAGAAAGGGTGCAAGGCAAGGTTGCTCGATGGTCCCATACCTTTTTAAAAAATAAATGATGGGACAAGTTTTAAAGAAACTCATTGTCAAGCTAGGTAAAATGGCAAAATTTGAAACATCATCATGCCAATTGAAGAAGTCATCAAATCATTTCCTAATACATTGATAATATTTCATTTATGAATGTGTTCATTCTCTCTACAATTGAAATACTTAAAGAATTTGGAATGATTTCAAGCCTTGAAATCAATTGGGATAAAGTCATTGCTTATTAGTGCAACAAATAAGGTATCCCCAAATTGGATTAGGTCTTTAAAATGAATATGGGCAAAGGGAAGAAAGCTTTCTAGGCTATTAGGTACCTTTTTTCGGTTGAACCTAATGCGATAGATGTGAATTCATTCTTAATTGTTAAAATAAAAATGAAGTTTTCATATTGGTTTTTTATTCACCTATTTTTAGTAGGGAAAACAAGAATTGTCCTCATTACGTTACTTTCTAATGTTGTTGGGTGCATCTACAAAACCATTAGGAAAATCAAAACTACATTTTAAAACTTCTTGTGGGGGTATTGAGCAGTTAGATAGGTCACATGTGAGATGGATAGAATGTTGGATGAATTGAGTGGTTGACAAGAGTTGCTTGACCTTGAGGAAGCTATCATTGTTTTGCTATGCAAAGAGGTTAATAGCATTGGGGTTTGGCAACTTTAATTTTAAACTAGCATGTTCCAAGCTTTCCAAACACATGAATTGGACATTAAGCCTAAACTAGGCTTTTTACATAATTGTTATTTAGTTTTGGGTTCTAAAGTTTGAATTAGAATTGTTAAAACTTGGAAGAAGATGATAAAATTTTCCAAATTTTGTCCCTTTAAATATTCCATATGAAAAATCAATAAAGTGAATCTTTGGTAGTGATGAGAATTTAAGGGGGACACTTTGGCACATATTTATACATAAAGTGGTGCAACTTCATAAGCAAGGATTATACAATGTGGGAGACTTATGGAACTTTGCAACTAAAACTTTCTGCCCCTAGGAATACATAAAATGTAATTACAAATTAAACAAAGAAGACCAACCCATATGGGGAAGGATGGTTAATAGCCTACATGAAATGTGGGTTCAAAAGTTCACCAGAGGGATTAGTGCACCAAAAAAAAGAAGATTAGGTGAACTTTTTCAATGATATTGAACAATTTCAAATTGATTTGTTTGTCAAATTAGCAAGGATCTTGATTACTCATGTTTCTTTCACATCCCTCCCAACTTTTGAAGTGTTTTCAATTGGTGCCTAGAATCACCTATTTTGAAAATGTAATACACATAACATACAAATTTTATATTGGGAATTACAAAGAGCTTTCCACCAAGTTTTTGTGAATTTTGTAAAAAGATGTTTGGTTAAGTAAGAATTAATAGTGTTTGGAGGCAAATTAAAGGTCTTGTTGTTCAATATCACTATATGAAAATGGAATAGAGATATTTAGCTTTTTGATCATATGCCAAGAAATGGTTATTAATGGTTGAAGTTTGGAAAAAATAAAAGGTTGAAATCAAAGGATTGTTCATCCAATAATGTAAGTTAAGGTGGAAAGATATGTGGCAACATGAGTGTGTTAAGAAATAAGCTAGTTTCATATCGTCAACTTGACACAAGGCAATGGCTATGAAAGATTGACAAGCACTTCCAAACACCAACATTTTTTGAACATGTGAATGGTGTTGAACTATGATAACAATCTTCTTCTTGTAAGAACTTCTAGGTTGTGATTTTAGGTACAAATGGACAATGCTAGTTGTGAACAACATATTGCGGAGTGCCATTAGTGTTGATGTTGTGATGAGGGCTAGCTAACATAACCCATGAAAAAAAGTTTGAAACATTCTGATTCACTAAGGCCTTTAAAAAATAAACATAAAATTGTTTAGTGGCTCACAATTGATTATGAATTTGTTCATAGTCTCTATACCTTTCACAATTGGTTATGAATGTGTTCATAGTTTCTATACCTTTCATAATTGATTTATGAATAAAACAACAAATTTGTTTTCTTTCTGGCATGAGAAGTTGAAGGTTATTATGCACCCCATTTTTTGGTTACACCACGTCATGTGGTATCAACTTAGAGTTATCACTTTGGGGTTCATTTGGTTAGAGTGCAATGATATGTTCTTCCTTAAGGAACCACAACAACAAGGGAAGTTGTAGAACCTCATACAGGAATCTCTATTTGATTATGCTAAAGTAGAAGGGAGAAAAACTCTTGTATTGGTTGGTGTCCTGCCTTGTGCTAAACACGAATACCTTGACTCATTTGACAGAGCTTGTGGAGGTCAATATCTAGTCTACTCTAGGGAAGATCTGATATTAGGTGGTCCTACTGTCTACCCAAGTTGGGAGTAGTTGTTGGTGGTGGTTGTCTCGTGTCTCTGCGTGCGTTTGCTGGCCTCGCTGGCCTCTGGGTTGTATTTGTTCTGTTTATGTCTCACAATGAATTTCGTTTCATTTGTTCCAATAAAAGAAAAAGAAAAAGATTAGCTCTTTCTACATATGTCTAAGAGAAGAGCAAAAACAACATAAAACAATCAAGTAATTGATTTTTTTCTTTTTTCTCTCTCCATTTTCCAAAGTATCAATATAATTTCAATCTTTTTTTTTTCCCCCTCTCCCTTTTGAACTTTGAAGAGGAACACTTTTGTTTCCATTCCTTTTTTCCAAAGTAGCCTCCATATGTCCAAGAGAATGACCCGAAAGACAAAAAAAAAAAAAAAAAAAAAAAAAGGAGAAGAAAAAACACTATCAGAAACATGAAGATCAAACCATCTTTTTTGTTGTGACATTGCACGAAAATTGCAGTGTGTGTTTTTGTGCGAGATGATCTGTTTTGGGAGCAGTGACGATGAGAGCGTGCGCGCGTGTGGTGCTGTGTTTTTTTGGGGCTGAAGCTCAAGGCTAAAGTTAGCGAGACAGATTGATTTGATGTGCACGGTGTGGTGGAGGAAGTGTTGTTCCAAGCGTGTGTTGTTGTTCTCTGTCTATCTGTCCGTCCCGTGCGATTGCTGCTGCTGTTCGTGTGCAGAGCTGCACTTCTGTGTTGTGGTTGCAAACTGACAGTTTTTCTGTCATCGTCAACTCCTCCTCCTCCTCCTTCTTCCTCCTCTGCTTGTCTTCTATAGCTGCTGCTGCTGCTTCTTTTCCTTTCTGTCGCCACTTTCGTCACACCACTGTGCATTACAATTCCCTCAACAGGTCCCACTGCTGCAGCATTTTTGTCAGATCCGTGAGCAATATTTTCGCGTTGCTACTCTCATGGTTGAAGTTGTGTTGTTACTCATAATAGCCTTTGGCGTCTTCTGCTGCCGCGGCTGCTCTACTGTTGTTTCTCTTTTTCTTCATCGGGTTTTTCCATGTTTGTGTGCTTTGACAAATAGTGTGGGTGGCGGAGAAAAGGAAGAAGGGACAAAAAGCTTGTATTGTTGGTTGGGTCCCACGCGCACACACGCAATGTAGGTAGGTAATGCCACGCCTCGTTTTGTGTTTGTTAGTTTGCTCGGATTTCCATCTGTTGCTTTGCGTTGCGGGAGTTTCGATGATGAGAGTAGTGACAACGGGCGGAGGGAACGAGCGTGAGTATGGAATGAAGCTCAAGGCTTTTTGCATGAGAAGCGGGAGTCGTAGACAAGGGGGTTTACTTATTGTAGGAGGGAGTTTGTCCTCGATTGTTGAGTCGCGAGATTGCATTCTTTGTGACATTTTTGGACAGACTTGAGGATAAGCTTGATGCAATTTCTGGATATCCCAATCTCGCGTGGCTGCGCTGGGACGACAAGAGATTCCAGTGACAAATCTCAAAAATCCTGCAAAAAGCTCATCAACAACATCTGGGCGGTTTTCTGAGCTGCGTTTTTCATTCCTTTGCTATGGAGGGTCCAGTTTCCAGCAGTTAGCTATGGAGCGAAGGACGATGAGCTCGGCTTTTCTTCAGACGGGGTCTGTTGAGAGCAACCTGCATTTGGAGAAGTTTCCAAGTTCAACAGATTTTGTGCAAACACACTTCTTTTTCTGGCTCTTAAGTATCGCTCACTGTGTCTTGTTCGCCAAGTCTCAGTTCAGATCTGCCATTTGAACTCATCTCTGTGCTCCTCCTCGCGTGTTCTGGTGCTCATCCAATACCGCGTTTGCACACACTTGAAGACAAGCATTGTCTGCCAGGATGCTAGGAACAGCGAAGAGGTTCATCATTCGTTGCCGAAGTTCAATCACCTACTGGAAGGCTGGGCGAGCTCACATTAGATGAGTTATGTCAACACAGGAGAAGAAACTGGCAGCAAGAATGTGGGCAATGGACTGAGGGTGAGGAGTGTGTCCTTGGGAAGTTCGCAAAGAGTTGAGGAGGGGACCAAGTGAAGGGGAGGGGAGCTTGCAATGGCGTCCATGAAGCTGGGATCAAAACCAGATGCATTTCAACGAAGAGGACAAGCTTGGTTCTGCACATCAGGTCTTCCAAGCGACATGGTGATTGAAGTTGGACAGATGACATTTCATCTTCACAAGTTTCCATTAGTATCGAGGTGTGGGAGACTGGCAAGGCAAGTGGAGGAGATGTCAGAGGAGGATCAGGAAGGATGTGAGATCCAGCTTGTTGACATGCCTGGAGGTGCTGAAGCATTTGAGCTTGCAGCCAAGTTCTGCTACCGAGTGAAGCTGGCATTGACTTCCGCAAATGTTGTAACTCTGCGCTGCGCTGCAGAGTATTTGGAGATGAGCGAGGAGTTTGGAGAAGGAAACCTGATTGGAAAAACAGAAGCATTTCTTCAGCAGGTGGTTCTTTGTAGCTGGCGTGACTCAGTGTTTGCTCTCAAGAGTTGTATGTCATCACTGCCACAGGTGGAGAAACTGGATTTGGTGGAGAAGCTTGTTCATTCCATTTGTGTTAAGGCTAGTATGGATCCCTCACTGCTTGCTTGGTCCATTCCTGGAGCTCATGACCATAGCTCACTGCAAAGCCCTGGTGGGAGTGTGCTGTGGAATGGAATCAGCACTGGTGCTCATGCTGCCCATGCAACTCAAACTGATTGGTGGTATGATGATCTTTCCACTCTGAGCTTGCCACTTTTTGAGAGAGTGATTACTGGTCTGGAAGCCAGAGGAATTAGACCTGATAGCATTGCTGGAGCTCTTGTGCATTATTCAAAGAAGTCATTGCCAGGCCTGCACAGGAGGCATGTTGATCAAGATGCCCACATCACCACTAGAGGTGTTGTTGTGCCTGTCACTGTCCCTCCCATGGAAGAGGATGATCAGCGAATTGTGTTGGAAACAATTGAGGCTCACTTGCCATTGGTGAAGGGAGTTGTATCAACCCGGTTCTTGTTCGGATTGCTGCGCACTGCAATGATCTTGAATGCAAGCCCAAGGTGTAAGAGCAACTTGGAGAAGAGGATAGGGATGCAGTTGGAGCAAGCAATGCTAGATGAATTGCTGATGCCTAACTATTCATATATTGAAGAGACACTCTATGATATTGATGTTGTACAGCGCATTTTGGACCACTTTCTGCTTTTGGATCAGAATTCACCACCTGGCTCAGATGATGAAGAAGAGGGTCTTCTGTTGGGATCACCATCTCGGAGTCCCATCATGATGGTGGCAAAGCTGCTCGATGCTTACCTTGCTGAGGTTGCACCAGATGTCAACTTGAAGCCCACCAAATTCCAGGTTTTAGCAGAGGCACTGCCTGATTACTCCAGGATTCTTGATGATGGATTGTACCGAGCAATTGACATATTCCTTAAGGCACATCCTTGGCTCTCTGAGGCAGAGAGGGAGCAAATCTGCAAGATAATGGACTGCCAGAAGCTATCACTGGAGGCTTGCACACATGCAGCCCAAAATGAGAGACTTCCATTGCGTGTAGTTGTGCAGGTCCTGCTTTTTGAGCAGCTACAGCTTCGGACTGCCATTGCTGGTTCATTTCTGGTTTCCGATAGTTTAGATCCACATTCAGGTTGTCAAGTAAGGTCAAGCATGACTCTTGGTGAAGGCCGAGCAGCAACTCAGGCAGGAATCTGTGGAGGTGCAGATGGATGGGGGAATGTGGCTCATGAAAATCAAGTGCTCAAAGGCAACATGGACAGGATGCTGAGCCGAGTCAGTCAGCTGGAGCATGAGTGCAACACTATGAGGCATGAGATTGAGAAGCTTCACCGAGGGAAAAGACGGCTCAACCCTCTGTCCAAAGCGTTGGGTTGCAATCTGCGGTCTTCAATCAGCCCTGTAACTGGGGGCCCTTTTCCAGCTAACCAGAATCACAATGGAGGTGTAGGCCTCACAAAAGTGCAACTCCATCAAAGGCACACATCACTACATGTCTGAAGAAGCAAACCCTAGCCTTTCCATTAGTAAGATTTGTTTCTGCAGATGTGCAATTTGATCTTCTTTGCACTTATTCTCCATGGTTTGTTACTCAATATTTCTCTTTGTTTCTTGTGTGGAGACAAAGTGCAAACCAATGCATGGTGTGCAATAGGTTGCATTCTTGCAGTCCAAAATTGGAAGAACTAAGTCTCTTCCTTTTCTGGAATAAGCAAACCTCATCAGTGCCATGGCTGGAGGAGAAAAGCTCTTGAACGAGGACAAGAATTATGCAGGTTTTCCAATGATTTTAGGTCAGAAAATTGATCTGTATACTCCCTTTCAGATTTGAAAAGGAGTTTTAAGTAGTGGGCAATCTTCCACCTTGAAGATTTGATATGCTCAAGGTTGCCTAGACTTGTCTAACCAAAGTGTGCTCCCTGCTTGTGCATGATCACAACATTGGGCATCTTTGGTGGTCTTGCATCTGCAACTGACATAGTATTATTATACAACCCTTGTAAACACAAGAACAAAACAGGGAAACTTCTTGCAGATCTCTGTCGCCAACCTTCTTGTGTTCACTTTGTATGCTGTCATTGATTACTTCTGGCGAACCAATAAAGAAAGGAATCTGACACTGTGACTCCCTAGCATTTTGGAGCTCATCAAAATGTGGTGTTTCTCATGGATTGGAAATTGCTATCATGCTTAAACTGATCCCTGAGATTTTGTTGCTGATATTGTATTGGTATCACATTCATTCTGCCCTTGTTATGATATTTGTAGCAGCTTCTTGAGCATCTGTCAAGATTTGTCTCTGTTTGGTAGCACCTTCAACAAAACCATGTTCAACAGAAAAACAACTGTGCAATTTTAGCATCAAACTTGGTAGGACTTGGAGTGATCAAGCTGTGGAAGAGTTTCCAATTTCACAGGAAACTGGAGAATGAAATACTTTGAAGTCATCTTGAATTTGTTCTTAGTAATTGATTTCCTGTCTGCAGGTGCATGATTTGCTGCTGCCATGTTTCTGCATACTATTCTCACCTATCAGAATGAGAAATGAGATCTGAGTGCTCAGGGACACCTTATCCCTGGTACTTTCAGCATCTGAGATTCCAAGTATCATAAAGTTTTTGAAGGAGCTAGAGCAGCTTCTCCAATGCTTGCATGCACAGATAGAAGCCATTCATGTTATGATAATTTCACTGCAATTGTACATTTTGTAGTGGGAATTGTAGCTCCCATCCAGCACACTCTGCAAACTATCTAATACATCTATTTGCTTCCATTAGACCTTCAATTTGAGCAAATAAAGTGTTCCAAGCTGTGCTAGATCATGAAAGTAGTTGCACATTAAGGTGCTGTTTAGATTTGCATCTTGATGGGAACAGAATAAGACAGCATTTACAGACTCCAAGCACCTGGAGAGCACAAATCTGTAAAATCAACAGTCAGCTGAATTTCTAGCATCCCACATGTAGCCAGAAGAATCTTGCCACTGCATTGGAAATCAAGCTGCTGCCAGTCCTGAGATATGTGGTGCTCCTTACTCTTCATGCAATGCTCAAAAATCAATCACTGGTTGTCAAAGAGTTTTTGGGAAGCAATTTTGCCACCCCAAACAAGTGCATTGAGAGATCAAGTCATAGAGCTCAGAGTTCATAAGAAAGTTTACCACCGGTTCATACTGGATGCGATCTTCAAGAGCAATTGGCTCCTGTTGTTAGATCTGATACATGGAAGAAAAAGTGGTGGCTACATAGATATATCCTGGATTCCCAAAGAACCAGAAAACCTTTGCTAGAATCTCAGTCTATTGTGAGCAGAATGATGTATCTCCCAGAAAGTCATTGATCGTGAACCTCTTACATCTTCTTGACTTGGTCATACCTTGGAGGTGATATTGATGCCGAGACAAAGATGGTATGTCACCATTCAACCTCATTGCCTGGTTAATCCTTGTTTGCAATTGTGACATTATTTTCATTTTATTCCCTACATATGGGTGAGGATGACAATCAGTAGGCAACAATTCTAAAGGGGATCGAGAATTTCAGAGATCCAAATTGGATCCGGATTAAGTGACAAGCAAGCACTCGGTAGTTTTTTGTTTCAACAATCCAGAGTTTTGTAGAACAGGTGATGGAACTGGTGGGAGTGGAGTCACTGGAGAATGAATGCATTGGTGCTTTTGGCAGCTTCCTCTCGAATATCAGCACTAACGGGTAGGTCAAGCAAATTGCACTAGGTATGTTGCAACACAAAAAAGAGTCTATACAATGTTGCAAATATGCAAATTTGTAGGTATTGAATTTGAAGAGGTACATGTATAGCCTAGCATGTAAATGAGATGTACTTATGAGACAAATTTGACGTCTGTGATTGCTGATTGACTTTGAGTTTATTCTTTCCAGTGAGAATTCAACAGACCTGTGCACCATCTCCTCCACACTGTAGCATGTCCTCTGAATGCAAATTCTTAAGCTCCTATTCTCTTTGTTTTGTGGTTTACTGATTTTCATTTGAGATACCCATTATTTGCTTTGTGCAAGCAACTTTGTATACCCTTCTTATATACTTTATGATATGATTTGAGTGGAAACTGCTGAAGCTTTTCTCATTCCTGTCAGTACTATGCTTCTCACTGATAACCTTCACCTTCTTTGGACTAGATATTAGTTACCTTGAGCCTAGCTACAGGCTCTAGCAGGCCAACTGCCTCGTGAATGCATAGGCCAAGCCAAGGTTGATGGTTTGACTTGATATCTTTGGTTGATAGTTGATACCTTAGTAACCTAGCAGGTTTGGCACTAAATACTTATGAGAAAAACAACTCAGGACTTTTAGAAATTATTAATGTGTACTT
>Ga0209208_10001719_pt1 | contig 31178 bp, 21 predicted proteins | sample S1TSphfallax_3_FD_187694 | JGI IMG/M metagenome (GOLD analysis project Ga0209208, IMG submission 187694) | Host-associated microbial communities from peat moss isolated from Minnesota, USA - S1T2_Fd - Sphagnum fallax MG (SPAdes) (version 2) | ecosystem: Host-associated > Plants > Peat moss >...
CCTATAGGTGAATTGTGAAATAGTTCAACTAAGACCATGCATTCAAGCTTATCAAAGTTCATTTTGATAAATGCATTGTGTTCTTCCATCATAATGCAAAATGAAAAATGCAAACTTTGCAATAATGCATTGGAAGAGTTTTTTGTTTTTGGTATTTTGCACTTGTTGTTGACAAGGGATAATTACATTTATTGCATTGGGCTACTTCACTTTCAGTGTTTAAAAAATACAACCTTTAAGCTCTTAGAATTTGCTACACTATCATGATAACACATAAAACAACTAAATTTCATCACCAAGTACATCCCTTGAGTGCTGAAAATAAAAAACACAAAAACTAAAATTGGATTTCATGTTTATTGAACTTAATAAGAGCTTTGAAAAACCTTTGAGTTTTTTCCACCATCAAGGTTCTTTCATGCCTTCACCTCTAAAAGTTCTTAACATTTTTAGTTTTAAATTTTTTTTATACTCATCAGTTAAATGTGTATATAATTAGATATAAAATTGGCAGGTATTTTTCTTTATTTCAAAAAACCACCCAACATTGGTACATTCCCACTCTTCAAGCATCAAAGGTTTTAGCAAAATGGTCAAGGATCCTCATGGGAAAATATTTTGATTCCTATCAATATAACTATCCAAAGTTGGAATGCATGATGTTTAATGTTAGTGATAGCTTCACAAGTTAGGCATAGAGTATTCATGCAACATACAAAACTCCAACTTATAATTAGAATGTAGTTGCAAATCATGATCTTATTATTGTAAAGTTTTGCTACACCTAAGGTGCCCAAGAATGCAACAAACAAAAGAACAATAACAAGGGCAAGACCTTTCCAACATGTTCATCACATGCTTGGAGTGTAATCAATAGGATTTTGTTCAAACTAGAATTTAATATTAATAAAAAATCCTATAGGTGCATAATTTATAGTGTCATTTAATGATATTATAAAAAGACAAACCTTAGTTGGATGTCACATTGGATTCATAGGAAGGAATTTGTTATTCAACAAAAATTGGTGTATGCAATAAAAAATGGTTTGAACTAATGATTACATTACAATTGAATTGACAATTGATCATGCCACATTTTGATAACCATTGAACAATAGATAGATCATCATACTTGCAAAAACAATTGATGCAAAAGTTAAACCAAATCATACAATTTTAAATAAATATTTTGGGGCAATGGCATGGTTAGGTGGACCATTTTTGGAGTAACAATAATTTTTTCTCTCTAATAGGTTTGATTAAAATTGCTACTTTTTATATGTTAGACTTTGTCAATAAGGACTCATTTTAAAGGTATAACCAAGATATATACATAAATCAATTGATTGTGATGTTTAAAGAATAAAGTTACAAAAGCTATGGATTTTTGAATTTAAAGGGTGCAATGTTGGTAAAGAAAATGCCATTGGATTTTGATTAAGGTTAATGATTTCATTTTTAACTTATGAGGGCTTGTTTTTACATAAACATTTTAATGATGAAAATGTATTGAAAATGTTTGTGTCATATCAAATGAAAATATGGAATTATGAACTTTTTTTTCACTAGTAGAAATTTTGTCCTTTGCAACCAAGGAAACAATGACTAGATGTCTTGAATGACTCTATCAATAACGACATTCATATATTACAACTTCATTATCTACACGGAATAAGTATGAATAATAAACAAATCATTTATATGACCAATGGATGAAAACTTACAAAATGGACATACTTCATCCATTTTCTATTGACCATATTTCATTTGTTATGGTTTTCAGGTGTGTGCTAGAAAATAAGACATCAACATGGATTATCTAGTTGTCATTTTTTCAAGTAATGAAATACACAAATTTAATTTAAGACCAAATTTTGACTATTTCAAATGATGTGGAAAACATTGTCATGATGTCATGGCATTTGTTTATATTTAATTAATTAAATAATATCTTGCGTCATTAGAAAATGGTTCTCACTATATGTTTTAAACTTTGGAGACTTATAAAATGACTCATATATGATTAAATAATTATTACTACATGGACAACGTGGCACTTTGTATAACTATATAATCACTAACCTTAGATGATGTGGTACCCTAGGTGGTCATAAAATTATTTTACAATGATTCAAAAATGAATATTAGTAATTTAATATGAGTACAAATACACATAATAAACTGCAACATGTAAGGAACTTAATATGATCAATATTATACATATAAGTATTCTTTAAAAAATTATTACATTAAAAAATACCTAATATTCTTTTTAAGTATTCAATGTGATTAAATTAAATATTATATAGTGAAGTAAATTTTAATGGTAAAAGTAAGATATATTATAAATAAGTTTTATATCTCAATTTAAAAATAAAATAAAACTGTAAGATGTGGGAAATATATAATTTATTTGTACATTGAACTTTTATCATAAATTTAAATAAAATTTTATATAATATATGTATAAAATAAAAATATATATTTTACATTTGTAAAATGAATAAGAATTATAATTTCAGAATTTTTAAAATATTATTTAATATTATTCAAATTGGATTTTAACTCATATATAATATTTATAATATTATATATATATATACAGATATAATTGATTTATGATCCATTAATAAACATTTTATATGGATAAATTACATGGATTCATACATGTAAATTAAAAATTATTAGTAAAGTTATGATATATTGGAAACAAAATTGTAATATAAATTCCTAAACCAAATGAAAGTTTAAGATATGAAAGTTTTATTTTATTTATTCATGTGTTAGCCATAAATATTTTTTCATTTACAAATCATGTGTTTGAATTAAAATTTTCCAGAATATGGTCATTAAAATGTTATTCAGTAACAAAATTCAAATAATTTTTTTTGAACTAAATTTACATTTAAAAAAAAATTCATACATTTGTGGACATTATTGATCGAAATTTATGAATATGTTTTCAATTTTTTCATTTGGACAAATTATCAATAAGATATGACTTATTATATTTGAAGTTTTGTGTAATGTTTAAATGAAATATGGTTTAAATAAAATAAACATTAGATTATTTAGACAACAAGTGGGAGGTTTGGTGGTAAAGGAATTGAATTCCATTCTTGGGGTTCAAGGGTTAAATTTCACAACATGCATTGTGGTCAAAATTGGAATATTGATCGAGTATTTTGCACCTACTTACCTATCTAGGTTAGGTGGTTACCTAAGCAAACCTAAATAGGTAGATTAGGTGGTCTACTTACCCACTTAAATTAGGTTTTAAACCTAGTTTAGATGGTGACACATGTTAACAATTGATAGGATGAAAAATGAGATTAAAAATAATTGAAATAAAAATACATATAATATTTATATTATATATAATAAGTTTATAATAATAAATATTATAAATCAAAAAATGTTTCCCAAGTTTTTGGGTCTAGTTTTTAATAATAAAAATAATTAAATATTGATTAAATTGTCATTAATGACTTCACATATGTCCTTTATGACTAGACTATTAGTCATAAACTTAGTCATATATTTAAAAAATTCTACTATTGTTTAAAGTAAAACTTTAAAAATAAAATAAAATTCATAAGATATTGAAAACAAATTGATTCATGTTGGGATTTTACACACATGTTTTACTCAAGGACCTTTCGATGTGATAAATTTTCAATTGAAAAAAAAACATGTTGTTATACATAAAGGATGCACATGTTCTAAAAATACAAGGGATTCCAGAGATTACATCACAAATTGCATGTAATATATGGTTACTTTTGAAAATTGTGGTTACAATGTTTGAAACTGAGATCATGATTAGATCCGCCAGTAACAAGATGCCAATTATTACACTTAACAATTGATGCAGTTTCTTGTCCTGCAGCTAGGAGATTTTATAGTTGACCCTGATCAATTTGAGGATTTGTGCTTGTAATTTGCAGATTGAGGTTGCTTGTGGTAAAGATGATGGAGTCAAAGGTTTAGGTCGAGGCAAAGGGTATATTTTCTGCCTGCAAATTGCAATAGAGTGAAGTCCTTTTTCACAAATCAAGGTAGCCTGCAGTGTTTTGGCACAAATACTGAAACATGTGCCCAACATGTAGCTCCAGGATGAGCACAACCTTGGTGCTAACATCATTTAGGTGGTTGAATACAACTTGATATGACTATGTACTCACAAATTCATTTTGTATGGTTCATCAACCACCTATTGCAGCAATTATGCTTTAATTTCAGGCTGGTCAAATTCACACCTTTGTGTCAAGAGTAGACCATCAAATGTCAGGAGAATAATGTATGAAGACAAATCCTTGTAGGTTGACAGGAACTCCCATTCACATGATTGTAGGTATGTGATGTCTCAACTGTTGATGGTGATACATCCAAGGCCATATATAAAGCTGTCCAAGCTAAAAGCGCTGAGTTCCTTGAGGTGACTTCATTACTGCATAGTGCTTTGAGTGTTGACTTGGAGTGTTGATGTGAGGTGTGGATTAACTGATAGGTTCCAGACTGCTATCTATCCATTACAAGATTTGATTTACTTGGCAGTAATTTGTGAAAGGGGAGCTGCATTTCCTGAGGTGCATGCCCAAACAGCCATAGGTTTGGTTCTGACTGTAGAAGGTGGAGGTAAGGTCCTCAGTTGAATCAACTGAATTTGGTTGTGTTTCAGTCCCTTCTTTGGACATGAATCTCTCATTTTGTGGAATGTATCCAAATGTATGGGTTCACTGCCATATGCATCATCAAGTATATCTGCTAATCATTCTGCACACACTGATCAAGAGATTCATGCCTGGTATTTCTTGAGGAACTTTCTAAAATGGTGCCTATAACTGGATGCCAGGCACCGGTTTCTGGGTCAAAGAAACCTGCAGAAGATGGAACACTGATCTTTTTGACTGCTGGTATGCTTCTTCCTCTTAACTTAAGCATTTGTTTACTCTGTCGTTTAGCTGTTTTCCACAACAGTAATGTCTTCAGCTCCTCAAACCCCCTTCTCACACAGTTAGATTGTCATCCTGTCAGTTGTTACTGGAATAATCCAAAGCTCTCATGCTCATCATCACAAGTGTATGGCAGAAACCAGAGTGCTGAAGACATGCTGAGTTTCTCGGTTTTGTCCAAGTCCAAAGGGTTTCTCTCTTGGCCTTTCTTCTTGCTATCAAAGTTAATGGTTGCAGAGAAGGTGAAAGTGTTCTTGTTTGTGGGTGTGTTAGGCCATTAGGTGTTGAAAGGAAATTTTCTGTTTGGTTTCCAAGAAGGGCCAAACACAAGGGGGTTCTCCTTTTGATTAATAGTAAGAATGATGTGTTTCCAATCTATGTTTTCAGGTGATAAATCTCTGTATGATAAGGTGGTGCCTTTCCTAGACGTCATGGGCAAGGTCAGCAGATTTTACTTCACACACTCTCATCATCAAATATTCTTTGTGTTTTTGAGCTGGTACCAAACTGAGTGGCTGTAGGTGCATGCCAGTCCTAGTACAGGATCCTGATTGGCACTAGGCTAACGGGCCCAATACAGGCTACTTCATGTTAGTTGTGAGTGTTGCATGTGAACTTGTTTGCAGTCACGATTTTATTTGGGGGAGGTGGGGAATGGCGCAGCTATGAAGCTTGTGGTGAACATGATCATGGGCAGGTTCGTTCTTTGACCAAGAGATCTCAAAGGAATCTACTTGCTCCTACTCCTTGAATACAATTGTTCAATCAGAACCTCTCTTTAGGAGGAAAAAAATACCAAGTATTTGAGCAAGCAGTGGATCACTCTTTTGAAGGGTTTAGACTATTTGTAGTAGATTATGAATCAAAATTTTGTTCTAAAAAGGATCATTCTTTTGAGTTTCTCTATGTTGTTTCTCCCTTCTTTTTTCCTTGTTTTTTTGCTTGGTTGGTTTTTGGTTTTTTTGGGTGTTCCCCTTCTTCTTGGTTTCTTTGTCATCTCCTTCTTTTTATGCTTTGTTGAGCTAGCCAGCATCATGACTGAGTGTTCCTGTTACTACCGGTCTTGTGACAAATTCAGTATGTTGTTAATGTATGACTCTCACCCACTGCCTGGGAGCAGATGAAGTCAGTCAGATTTATGGTAGTGGGTCAGCATATTGCAGTTGAAGGTCACTGAGCTTGTGTGTGACTGCTGCTCAAACTGCTCTTCTTTTCTGTCTTTTCTCCCTTTTCCAGGGTTGGATCTATCTTTATTTCTTTTTCCTGTTCGCTGATATGTTGTTTGGATCTGAAATGCCTATAACCTTATTATTAGGTCATTCCTCAATTACATTGAGTTTGACTTGAGGTATGGAGAATTTCTCAATACTTATGAACATATTTTTCTCTTGGTAAGATTGTTGGCATCCTTACCAGGCTGTCTTGGAAACTGTTGTACTTGCCATTTTGTGGTCAGGCTTAGTTTAAGGATTTTTCTCTAGCCACAATTCTTACACAATGTGGTCAATTGCAGAATGATGGCATCATTTTCAGAAGGCCTGGTACTTGGAAAGAAAGTTGGACTTGACCCAGCCACCATTGTTGAGGTACTGAAAACCACAGTTGTGATTGCAAATGCAGATTCTCAGATCAGTGAATCCTGATATCTTCCACAGTCTGAAAGGCAAAGCTTTCTGGTGAGACAGTCAATGGTAGGTTTTTTGAGGGGGGGGCATAGGGTTCTTGGTTTAGGGCTTATTATCCTTCAAAAGTTTTAAGTGCAAGTAATTGATGCATTGGGGCCCTCAGGTGCTGGGACAAGGTGCAATTGCTGCACCTATGTTTGCTATGAAGGGACAATCTATGTTGAAAGGGAGCTACCCACCTGCATTCCCTCTCAAGCATCAGCAAAAGGTTAGAAACTCTAGCCCCTCTCCACATAAAGCAGAAACAGTTGTGACAGAAGGAGAAGATAGTACAGATGGGCTCTTTCCATGCGAGGAATTCTCTGGATGTTGTGGGTTGGGACCTTGCTTCGCAAACTTCTCAATAACTGTAAGCTCTTAGGGAACTTTGAGACCTTGGGAAACTGGATTCTAGAAGCATAAAGTGTCTTAGCTTCACGAGCTGGAACTCTGGATTATGGTCTGTATTCTGATTCCATGCATGACAACTGGGTTTGACAGGATTTACGGCTTGCATTAGCAATGGCAGAAGATGTTGCACAACCTACCCCTGTAGCAGCCTCTGTAAATGATATCTACAAACGGGCCAAAGCAGAAGGCCTTGGTGACCAGGATTTTTCAGCTATTATTGGAGCTTATTTATTGGATCCAAAGGGGCTAAACCATTAACAGAAACTTTGTGCCACAATACATGTTGCTTCCCATGGTTGCATAAGTGTGCTTGCTGTGGGACATGGACATCTGTGCTACATCTTATCCACTGGGCTTCCTCCAACAATTGTATTTGCTGGACCACACACAGGCATGCTTCTCATAGTCTGGAGTTATCTTAAAAGTCTGGACTCAGTGCGTACAGCCCACATCCTTCTGAATTTAGGTGTGAAGGATTTTGAAATTTATATCTCTAAGTTAACAGGGTCACTTTTCTAAACTGTAGTTCTGCAGACTGATAACAGGGCATCTTTTTTCAATTTTTTGTTTCATACAATGAGGCTGATAAAGTTCTAAGAATGTATTGTATCTCATATGACATGCTTGTAAATGACAGTCCTAGACATTCCCGTCTAAGATTTTTACATAGCCAGAATGTATTAGGACACTTAGCTCTCAGTAATAACTAAAGACTTGTATGCTTTTTAAACTGACAGTTAGCATCCTTGCTGCAGTGATGCTCTGATCCACCACAAAGAATTTCCTATCAGGTGATTTGATTGAGTCCAAAGATACTTATATCAAAACTCCAGTTGGTTGAGCATCTGATGAGCCAGTCATACTTTCCACCAAGTATAACCCTTGCTGGGATTGCTCAGTGAACAGAATCTAGAATCCATCAAGAAAACTGAAGACAAACAATGAGAAGAGGCACTGTTGAGTGGAGATTGAGATTCACAATCGTACTTCTCTGCCCCTTCTGCATGAGTAGCATCACTACTGCGTGGTGGAGGGCCACAGCCTGACCAGCTGTGCACAAATCTGTGTACCATCTCCTCTGAAGGGCTGCAGTCAGAACTTTGAAAGTTTTAGTCCTTTGTTATTTTGTAAAATAACCTTCTGAAGCATAACTTGTAGACTTCGTCAATATATTTGCATGTTGTACAAAGATTGGAATGTACTTGATGGTCGAGTCACCAACAAGGGAACTTTCTTTCATAAATTGATTCTCAATTTCACAAACTTAAAGATCAGTAAGTAATCTTGAGAACCAAACACTGCTTGTGGCTCTTTCAGAAAGAACTTGATATTCAACTTCAGTAATTGATGTTGCCATAATAGCTTGTAGCTTTACTGCTCCAATCTCTGGGTGCATTTCATAGTTTGAAGTGCATGCATGGGGTAGATCTTTTGGTGTGAAGGTCACATCCATAATCAACATCAACATAGGTTGTGAGGATGCCTCCCTCCCCACTTGGAAACCGAGGTTTGTAAGAAATGCATGTTTTTTCTCTAGTGTACCTAGAGAGCACCTTACACACTGTAAAATGCCAGCACGATTTTAAATACGTGATTGTTTTCATAAAGCTTGTTGTCATTTTTCTCCCCCATGATACCAATTGGTTATCATGGGATTTTATAAAAGGCACGTGGCTTTTGCACCATGTAACGCCCTTGGTCACGGGTATTACTAGAATTGGGCATGCATGTTAGGAAGATCACAATAGCAAACACCATAATTTTTTGATAGTTCAAACACTATTACAAATCATAGTTTTTAAAGAGGTTCAAATTGATTAATTTGTCATTTTCGACTTATGGACATGTACATTTTAATTAAAAGCTAAGGACTTAAATAACACATACATTTTTTGACAAATCAATGTGTTTATAGTAATTTATTTGACTAGATATATATAGTCAAGTTGTACAACCTTAGTTAAAATGGTTAATGATTTTTAGTGAAGTGGAACATTTAGTCAAAATGGTTAATAATCTTTAATCAAAATGAACAATGGTCTTTCGTCAAGTGCAACATTTAATCAAGATGGTCGATGATTTTTAATCAAAATGAACATTTAATTAAGATAGCCAGTGATTTTATTCAAATGTAACATGGTTTGCTACCCTATGTATTTGCTTCCTACTTACTCACCCACTTATTTGCCTAACTAACTACTTACATACCTATTACCCACCCACCCACCTACTTACTACTTATATATTTACCTGTGTACCTTATATTTTTTTCACCTTTGTACAACCTACTTATTTACCTACCCACCTATTTACATACTACCTACCTACCTATCCACCCGTTTATCTATTTAAGTTTAGCCATTAGGTTTAACAATTATATTTAACCATTATGTTTAGCTATTAGGTTTGGCATTAGGTTACATTTTGGGTAAACTTAATGCAATAAAAAAAACTACAAAAAAATGGCATTAAGTTTGGATTTTAGATTGATGAATGAAAGGTATCCAAGTTGCACTTGTGTTTAATTTGTTCATTTCTATATTTACTCTTGGATTTACATAAATGTTTTCATGTTGAAGAATAACTAATAATTTTTTTTAAAAAAATTGAATAAGAGATAAATATATATATATGTTAACCCATTTAAAAATAATAATATTAGGATAAAAAACTAATTCATTTAGTGACAATCCTTGGGAATGCTAGATGGTTTTTATTATTGTAAGTTGAATTGAAAATTGAATCTTTGTTATGATAAATGATTGCATCTTAGTAACTTTTATATCTTTGTTGATAGGTTCAATTGGTGTTCATTTTGATTCAATGTTGTAGTAATGATTATATTTCTCGCTTGTTAGTGTTCTAATTTTACAAATTTGAAACATTATCCATATTATGATTTTATCACAATATATCATTTTAGATGCTTTAAATATGCCATTAGTTCCATTCACAAAACCATCATATGTTGCATAATTTTCAACCCATAATTTAACTAACATATATATTTTATACGAATTGCATAATGCAAACCTATAATTTTGCTTGGATCATTTGATAGAGTTTGTAAAATGGCAAGCATGATGGGTGGTTAATGTCATTTGCTCAAAATTAAATGTGAAACCTAATGTGTTAATGAACACCTTCTCATTGTGTTTTTGCACAAGTTTATTTATATAAAATAAACATGGAATTATATTATTGTTCATGGGTGGTTATCAATAACAAATTGAATTTCTACATTGAATACCTTTTGTAGTTTTGTCATAATATGAAATTTGTTCAAAGTTTGTATGAATAACATATCATATTGTTGCATAATTGTTTTTAGTTGATAAGATTGGATTTAAGTCTATAAAACATTTGGTATTGGTACATCAATATTGTTTCTAATATTTTGAAAGATCTAACTATCTTTCACAATAGGTGCTTGATTGAAAACACCTATCATGATAACATCAAGGCCATCAATTTAAAAAAAAATAAAAAATTTATGGACTTTGGCCTATTATTTATAATGTTAAAATTCTAACACCAACACACAATATTTCATTTATTACAACAAGTTGCAATTGTTCACATTGGCATGTAAGTCTATTTAATGAGTCTAATGATAATTTGGTAAACTAAATAAAAGATTGTTGGACATGTATGTTTGATGTTGAATGTATTTTGAAACTATTAATATTGAAGGCAACTTTAGTTATGTATGCCATAAGTAGAGCCTTGGTTTTTGTTAAATCTAAAGATATGTTAGAATTATATGATTCTAATAACCCTTGAATTATAAGATTTAGTGTAAAAGTTTTACCAATTCCATCACCCCCTTGTCAAAAATGAAAAAAATGATTGTGTATCATGGTATAATTTCTTTTCATGCATATATGATGTCATCAAATATTAATATGTGTTCTTCAGTTAATTGTTTAACTAAGTTATGATATTAAAAAAATTCCCTCATCATGGAAAATGGTGATTTTGTGAAATAATCATCCTTTGAAATTTGTGATTTTTTGTTTGATCCATTGCATGATTTAATCACATGATCAAATAAAAAATCATATTATTTAATATCGATTGTGTTTGTAATAGGAATTGCAAGGTATGAATCATTTATTTCATCCCAAACATTAATTGGATGTGATGTTCTTGATTTTGAATAAATTTAATTTTCTTTCTTTATATTTGGATGTGGCATTTTATAATTGAAAATATATTTAATCTTAGAAATTTCATCCTATTTTTGATTCTATGCATCATGTCATGTGACATTAGTTAGACAAGATGTGAATTTTTTAAGTTTTAAAATGGTGAATACAATTGAATATTGTTTTTAACCACTTTTCAATATTTTAAAATCTAATATAATTCATAAACCTAATGATTTTGGCTTTTCAACATTTTGAATTCTTTTTGAAATGTTAAAAAAAAATCAAATTTTAATATTGACAATGATTCATAATGATTGAAATTATATATATATATTGATGAACACATTATATTGGTTTAATACAACTTTTGGTTTTAACATTAAAAAACACATTCTTTGAAAGGGCAAGTATTGATGAATTGAAATGTTCAAGATAAATGTTGTAATGGTAAAGAAAACATAAGTTGAACAAGTTGAGAAAAACATAACCAGATCTTTGAATTCTTGTCCTTGCATTTATTTTATTTGTTGTGCATTTTTGTACGTTAAAATGTAGTTCCAATGATTGTTAATGATAGTTTGAAATTGCGACAAGTGGCACAATAAAAAATTGCAACATGGCATATTAATTGTATTTTAGAATATATATATATAGCTAAGTAGGTCATACATAATCATAGGTAGGTAGCAAATAGGACCTACTTACGTACCTAGGTAGTTAAGTGGGTAGGAAAGCACAAGAATAAATGCACTAAAAAATAGCCATGAAATTATATTTTTTGTTTTATGTTTTGCTTTTAGGTTAAGTTTTTTTCAACTCATCCCAAAATGACACATGTATTTTAATGTGAGAACATAAAAGAACAAACAATCTTTATATAGTTTGTAACATGGGATTCATAAACAAACCATATGGGTTTAATCTTTAATTGTTCAATAGTTGCAATTAAGTTGTAACTATAACACTTAAGTGTTCAAAGCAAGCCAGATCCAAGGGGAAGGTTCCATTTTTTTTAGTGTCTAAAAAAATCTTGAACCCCCTTTTATTGACATGTCTAGTGTATAAAAAATCATCAAAAATTGAATAAAATTGAAAAAGTTATGGCCCTTTAAAATAGAAGGGTACAACTTAAAAAACAAACCACCACATGTTACAAATGTTGGTTCCCAAACACCCACAAAATTCCTTGTAAATTGTTTTATTTTTGTTAGAGTTCAAAAATAATTTGTAGAACTTCAAGTGACTTTCCTATAACACTTTAAATCTTTTTAAATGAATAAGAAATTAAAAAAATTATGAGGTTTGAAATTAGGAGGGGTCCAAAGAAAACAAATAGAAAAAAAGAATGTTTTGTAAGTTGAAAAGTTTATTTCTTTTCTTGTTATTTTTTCTCTACTCATTTTCCTTTGCACTTCAAAAATAATTTCTAGAACTTGAAGTAACGTTCCCATAACATTTTAAATCATTCAAAATGAAACACATATGATGAAGATATAAATAAATGAGGAATATGTATTCTTTTTAAGTTATAAGTAATTATTTTATAGTCATAACATAGTTGAATAATAATACTTTAGTAGTGGCACACTAGTGGTCATACTAATCGCATCAATGGGAATCATAATCGAAAACTAATTGTAAATGTATCCCATAGTGGGTGGTGGAGATGTGGACACGTGGCATAATCGCATGTATGTACATTATACATTGGTTGTAACATAGTTGTTGTTTTAGTGACACATTTACATTAGTTTTAAAGTGGTTGCCACATGTAACTACAATGCAACTCTTGAAAAAAGCAAACATGGTTGAATATAAACTGTACAAAATATTGTATATGATACCCATTTTCAACTATAATACAATTAATTGATTTTCTAACATGACAATTTATTTATTAATACATTGTATTTCTAAAGGGATAATTACACATTAGTTGTAATACCCAAGGGATAATTGCATAACAATTGTATACGAGTTGTTTTTTGAGTTTTAGTTACAAGAGAGTGTGGTTCCGACGGATGTGATTTTTCATAATGAATGGTTATTAAATTATTAATTTTGGATCAAATGAAATGTTTTTGGTAACCACCTTGTGTTTTTTCATTGGACCCTAATGGGAAATTACTTGGTGGCCACCAAGATTTTTTTTCATTATAAATGAAAAAAATTGAAAAATAAATTTTGATGGAAATGATTTTGAAGGGAATTTACCTTTCTTAATGCAAGTTGAATATTTGATAATTTGTTGTGCAATTGATGAAAATGAGTTCAAATAGTTTCATCAATCACCTCAATGTAACATTGTGCCTTCAAATATCAATCTCCTTTGGATGTTGTTGCCATGTTCTTAACCCTAAACCCTTACACATTGGCCTCAATTGTATTTAAAAACATTACTCAAACTCCATTCTAAACAAAATTGATACTATTTTTTTTTCCTTAATACCAATGGTAATAATTTTTATTAATAATTGAAATTTTTATTCATGACATTGGTTAGTACGTACATTTGTGTGATTGAACATTGTTTCATGTCAATCTTTGAACCGTTTGACACTATTTCCCAATCCATTTTTGACGTGGTGTAGCACCAATCCTAGACATCAAAAATATAAGAATTGGAAAATCCTAGTCATTTATCATAACAAGGATTCAATTTCTTATTTAACTTGCAGCTGTAATAACCATTTATCATTCTCAAGGATTATCACTAGATGAATTGGTTTTTGATCTCACTAACACTTTAAAAATGGGTTAACATATATAACATTATCCCACATTCAAACAAAAGAAAAACTATTTTTGTTAGCCTCTTCAACATGAAAGTTCTTATGTGGATCCAAGAGTATGTGTAGAAATGAATAGATTGAAAACAATTGTAACTTTAATGCCATTAATTCTTCAATTAAAAAACTTACATAATTTTCATGTAATTATACAAACCTTGAATACAACTTCTTTATGCCAACATTACGAAGACATCATGATCATAACCTTCAAATGTTTCATATCTTATGTTCTATAGAAACAAAAATACACCATGCATCAATAGATGTGCACAAATTTATGAATTCATCAAAGTATTCATATATTTCAATCCATGATGGTCATGGGTTAATGATGATGTATGACATACACATGCATTTAGATTCCTTTGTCTAATGTGTTAATTTAATTGCTCATTAAGGTCCTAGTTAATTAAAGATAAATTGGGCTAGTTAAACTAATTAATTAATTTTGAACCAATTCACGTGTGAAAAGGGTTCAAAATATTTTTCATGGGATATAATGCCATATTGTGTGACCTCAAATCACCAAAATTATGAGATTCCAAAACATAGTTTTTGTTTTGTAGTTTTTTTTGTTATGCAAGTTTTTTGGTTTTCTATGTTTTGGGCTTGGATTCTTGCGTTATTGCAAATGAACCAGTCTCTTGAATCACCAAAAGTCTAGCTAGTTGGTTTTGTGCTACAACTAAACTAAAGTTGTTTTAGCATTGAGATTTTTGTTTGGTTTTTTATTGTGTGTGTGTTATGCATGGGAGTTTGTGTTAACAATAAGTGTTATGTTGTTTATTCTAGTTTCTATATTACAAGTTAGTTTTGCAAGAGTTTTGTTCGGGTTTCAAATACCGTTCATTTACAAATCTTGGTCTACTTGTTTGATGATTTTCATGTTTTTGTACCTATTTTTCATGTAAAAATCCATGAGGAGTTGAACCCCAAATAAGGCATAAATACCCAAAATTGAGAAGAGAAAAACAAAAAAAATCACAATAAGTAAGGAGGGCAATGTTGCTGACATAGGGGCCCCCTTAATGTTTTTCTTTATTTTATTTTATTTTATTTTAGTTTTTGTTTTCCTACTTTGTTTCTATTTCGTTTGCAAGTCTAGGAATGACAGTGGCATCAAAAGCCACCACCACCATTGCTAGGAGCTTGAGCTCTTAGTTGTTTGGCCGTAAGCACCAATTTGCAACAAGAAGCAAAGGTGATGAGTGCCCCTAGTCAACCTTGTTGTTGGAGTGACAAGGAAAATGTCTAGTTCTATTCTTAAGTCCAAGGCACCCACAAGTTTGATGGGGGCGGCCAAAGTAGTGTGTTAAACACCATTATTTTCTGCTAAGACATTGGCCATTTTAGGTATTCAACCAACAACAATGTTTCGTTTGGCAACCACATTATGTGAAAATGGTGGAACATCGGAGGTGATGGTTAGGTTGGAGGACACTTTTGTGCCACATGCAATTCCCCATCTAGTTTCTTAGGCCAACTGCATGGAGGTGTCCAAGGTTCAACTTGAATCTTAGCATGTGGTTATGGCCAAACTTCATGACCTTCTAGCATGGCCAACCATTCATTGAGCTAGTGTTATCCATGGGGTTGTGGTTGTGCACAATGAGGAAGGAATGGTTTAGTTGAAGGGAGCATCAACATGCCGATATTGGCCCCTTATAATGTTGTTGGATTTTGGTGTTCAACCATTAATGTTGGGCAAAGCTATTATTGATGGTCTTAGATTGACCAATGCCGATCTTGACCAATTCCCATATCACATTTTGACATCCATGGGTGGGTTAAAGAAAGCATGGAAGTTAGCCAAGCAGAAGATTGTGATCCAAATTAATCCCAACAAGCTAATAAATTACAATATTATGTAGGCTCAAGAAGTGGTCACGCATGCTACATCCTATGATGTGTTGGTTCAAAGTGTGGTGTTGTACCCCCTAGGTGTTACCATTGATTTTTGGGAAGAAACAAAGTTTTATTGTCTAGGTTGGGAAACATGAGTTAACCAGAAGACTTCATTGTTAGTGAGATTCATTGGTAAGGTAATCAAGAAAATTTAACAAGTCAAGTATGGTGGCTATATTTTTAGACCTTCCAAGTGGACTTGAGTTGTTGGAGAATAATGTGCAGCAAGATGCACCTCCAAATGGTGAATTGGCAGTGTTAGGGCCATAGGGGATGCCAATCATTCCAATTTCTCCATTGGATCCTAGGCCACCATGAGGCATATTGATTGAACTCCAAACATTGGCTAATCATTATATTCATCAAGCTTGGTGCGCTCTGCCATCACCAAGCCCACAATCACTTGTGAACCTTGGTAATGGGCCTTTAGGTTTAAACCCATTGGATACCAAGGTTATTCAGTGGGATATTCCCAAGGATGGGATATGCCTACTTGAGCTATTTGGAGGCGTTAGTTTTGGATTAGCTATAATTTTATAATCGGGCATCTTAGTCCATAAATATCGTTATGTAAAGAAGGATCCACAAGCCATACAAGCCTCCATGCGACATGTCATGATGTTGCAACAAAGGTATCCCCATTTGTTACCAACATTGGCCATACAAGGTTATCAACGTTCATTACCAAACAACATTACGTTGTTGGGGGCATTAGATTTGGCAAGGATTGGGCTAATCGATTTGGTCATTTCGAGATGGCTATGCCAAGGTCTTTCATAGGTGGGTATGGGCCAAGGACTTTTCAATTTGAGGTCAAGTTTATTTTGGGTTTCGTTATGTTACTAAAGCTTTTCACAAACCTCCAATAATAATTACACAAGCCTAGAAAGGCTCATAACCAACTAACATTTGTTGGTTGGGGAACCAATGAAATAGCCTCAACCTTGGCCTTTTGAACCCCCAATCCACCTAGATAAATCATATGACCTAGGTACTCTACTTGAGTATGAAAGAATTGGCATTTGCCTAGATGAAACTTAAGGTTATGTTCCTGAAGTCTTTTAAACGCTTCTTGTAAATGGTGCATATGATGTCTTAGGGTCAGAATAAAAACAATGATATCATCAATGTCGAATTTGGCAAAACCAAAACTTGTTAACACTCGATCCATGACCCTTTGAAATTCTATAGGGGCATTTTTCAAACCAAATGGGAAAAACTTCCATTGGTACAAACAATCCTTTTCATGGGGGTCAATTCCCCAAAATGTTGTCTTGACCTTATCACCCTCCTTCAATGGCAATTGATGGTAGCCAGACCTTAAGTCCAAGGTATTGAAAATCTTGGCATGTCCAAGGGCATCAAAAATCTCTTCGAGTAGGGGCATGGCATATTTGTTTGAACATGTCCATTTATTCACTAGACAATAATCTCCACACATGCGGCATTTAGTCTAATTATCAAGAATATCCTTCTTGGTTAGCATCATTGTTGTTGAAACATATTTACCCTAGACAGTTTCACCAAACTAACATTTAGCAATTTTGCTATTCGAGTTTAAACTAAAGTTCTTTCCATTTCCCTAAGCATATAAGGTCGCTTGAAAATTGGATTATCTTCCTCCAATATGATTTGGACCTCATTTCTTGTAACTATTGGGCTAATTCCTGGGTCCCATGTTTTTGTAGTCATCTATACTTTAGGTTGGGATGATGGAACATCCCTAACACTTGACGTTAAAGGCATGGCCTATGATTGTTATGCAAAATGTGGGAAGGTGCCATGATGTCCTAACGCCCCCACATAACAAATTTCTTGTTCCACACCCATAAATGCTCCTTGGCATCGTTAATCCCATAATTATCAAGGATGTACTTGTCTTATTGTAACATCACCCCCCTTGCATCGCCATAACTGACCCATCAAAAGGTGCAACAAATGAAATATGGGGCAGAGTGGGTGGGTGTGATTAGCCAAAATTTAACTGTTTTACCAAGACAAAACTAAAAATCCATGTGAGGCAATTGAGATCCATAACTTGCCCCAAAACTATCTATGAGTTTTTTCAGAAATGCCTTGCATATCTGTGGTGTCAGTGTGGAACCCCACGGGATGTTCCCCTTTCATCTACATTAGTTTTTTCCATACTAGATGAATGGAAGTCCCAAATAATCCCTAGACCCCCATTCCTAAATGTATGAAAATGTGGAAAATTCAAGAATGTTGGTAGGGCTTCTCATGGAAGGCCAAACTTATTGACCATACCCAAAGGTGGTAAGTCATCATGATGAACCATGCATGAATGGGGTCATGGACCCAATATGTCGTCCACAAAGCATGTGGGTGGCCTAGGAATGAGCTCATACACTTGTTAGATCACTTTTAACGGTGCTAGGTTAGTCCACGTCCATAGGAATTAGTGAGTTCATGAATCGACTTAAACAACATCCACATCCATTGACTTGTTGATCCAAGCCTTGATTTGTTGCCATCCAACCAAAATAGTTAGCCTGGAATCCCCCAATGGTGAAACATTCTCCAACAAATATGTACATGGGTGCATATGTGACTAGTACAAATGTTGCACAACACAAATTAACTCCTAGAATAAACTTGACTTGGGATCAAAAAGTCCTTGACCCATACCCACCTATGAAAGACCTTGGCACAACCATCTAGAAATGACCAAATCAATTGGCCCAACGTTTGCCAAATCTAGTGCCCTTAGCAAGGTAATGTTGCCTCGTAATGAATGTTGATAACCTTGTATGGCCGTTGTTGGTAACAAATGGGGATACCTTTGTTGCAACATCATGACATGTCACATGGAGGCTTGTCTAGCTTATGGATCCTTCTCTGCATAATGGTATTTATGGACTAAGATGCCCAACTATAAAATTGTAGCTAATCTAGAACTAACGCCTCCAAATAGTTCAAGTAGGCATATCCCATCCTTGGGAATATCCCACTAAATAATTTTAATATCCAATGGGTTTAAACCTAGAGGCCCATTACCAAGGTTCACAAATGATTGTGGGCTTGGTGATCGCAGAATGTGCCAAGCTTGATGAATATAATGATTAGCCAATGCTTGGAATTCAATCAATATGCTGCATGGTGGCCTAGGATCCAATGGAGAAATTGGAATGATTGGCATCCCCTATGGCCCTAACATTGCCAATTCACCATTTGGAGGTGTATCTTGGTCATGGTTATTACCCTCCAACAACTCAAGTCCATGTGGAAGGCTTGAAAATTAGTTGGTTTTGCCAAATTTGACATTGATGGCATCATTGTTTTTAGTTTGACCCTAGGAGATCATATGCACCATTTGTGAGAGGTGTTTGGAAAACTTAAGGAACATAACCTTAAGGTTCATCTAGGCAGATTCCGGTTCTTTCATACTCAAGTATAGTACTTGGGTCATACGATTTATTTAGGTGGACGAGGGTTTAGAAGGCCAAGGTTGAAGTTATTTCATAGGTTCCCCAACCAATAGATGCTAATCAGTTATGAGCTTTTCTAAGCTTGTGTAATTACTATCGAAGGTTTGTGAAAAACTTTAGTAGTATAGCCAAACCTTTAAACCAAGAGTTCTTTTGGGATGAACTACAAGAACAAACCTTTCAAGAGTTAAAAGCTAGGCTTTCATCAACCCCATTTTGAGGCAACCGATCTAAGGATGGCCCTTCCAATCACACACATATTGGAGTACTTTAGGGTTAGGAGTTGTGCTTACCCAACTTGATGATGATGGTCGAGAGTTTGTGTTGGCATATACTAGTCAATCCAACAACAAAATGAAGGCCAATTACAGTTCATATGAAGGGGAACGCCTTGTAGTTGTTTCATCATTCAGATATTATCTTTATGGTAGTCCATTCATTTTGATTACCAATAACCAACCTCTGAGATTCCTTATGGAATCAGATTGACTCACAAGAAAATTGGCCATGTGGGCACTTATATTAGAAGAATATGATTTGGATATAATTCACAAGCCTAATAAGGTTAATCAAAATGCCGATGGGTTGAATTAGAACCCAAGTTCCAATGAGGAGGATACCACTGGGGTTTGTTGGCATGGTGATGTGGATTTGGAGGTGGTACCAGAATGGCATGCTTTTGCATACCTTTATACCTTATTGGGGTGTTCTTGGGATGTATCTCAAATTAGTACGGATGATGAAGATCCCCATGATGTGGTCATGGAGTCAAAGCATAATGGTGCCCTAGATATTTATGATGATGCATTTGTCATTGCATATTTGCAAGTAAGAAAAGTTCCAATTGGATTAACACCCAAGGAAAAGGACCATGTTGTGCATAAGGCTAAGCGATTCAAATGGGAAGGCAATTCCTTCCTATGAATGTGGGCAAATGGACAAGTGAAGGTTGTGCCTTGCCTAGAGCAATGTGAGTTCCTTATGAGGCATGTTCATGAAGAATTGGGCCATTTTGGGGTCCGATAGACACACAATTTGCTCAAAACACAATATTGGTGGCGAGGGGTGCAATTGCAAGTTCAACAATTTGTTTCTAAGTGTATGGTGTGTGATCAGTTTAGGCATCTACACCTACACCCCACCTACAACCCTTACCAATTATGGGGCTTGGGTATAGATGGAGTTTGGATTTTGCTGGCCCATTGAAATTGACACCTCGACATAACTAATATGCTTTGGTTATGATTGAACATTTCTCCAAGTGGTTGGAGTTGGTTCCATTCTTGGATCATAGTAATGAAAAAATAACATATGCATTTTTGGACATGATATTTAAGAGGTTTGGGGCTCCAGTTGAAATTCTCATTGACCAAGGTACATAATTTTGTGGGGAATTCCAAGAGTTGTGTGAAAAAGTATTAATTGATCATCGCACAACTTCATAAGACCATCTTGAGGTAGATGGGTTAGTTGAACAAATGGTGCAAATGATGAAGAAAGAGGTTTGCGAAAATATGGTTTTCACAAGGGCCAAATTCGAAATTATGACTTATAACTACCATGGTTAGTTATGGGGTATAGGTTCAATTGGCAAGCTTCGCTTTCATCTTTTTCACCATACTTATTATTATTTGGTTGTGAGCCCAAATTACTAACGTCAATTCGACAAGATATGATGGTAGTAATCAACATGGATGATCCTAATGTGTGGATTCATGCATGTGAGTACTGAGCCACCTTGTTTCGACATGTCATGCCCATGGCTATGGAAAATCTGGTAATTGCACAACACTAAAATACATTGTGTTGTGCCTTTATACATGGAGGTGGTTATCAAGTTCAGATTCGAAGGTTTGAACGAGGAGATTATGTCTACCTGCAAAATACAACATCAACGACTTTGGATGTGATTATAGGATGTGTTATTTTATGTGTGTAGAAGGTTTTACCTTTTGCAGTGTTGTTGTTGGAAAGCTGAGATGGTCAGACATGGAAGGACCATGTGTGCAATTGTGTACCATGTCATCTTTTCATTGTGGATGGTCAAATGGACCCATCCTTAGTCGTGGTTCTAGCTAGCTTATGATGTATGTTGTGTGAGCAAGTTTCAAGAACCCGCACTATGTTGATTTGTGATAAATGTTTTGAAGTTGGCATATGGGATGTCTCATGCCAACAATGGAAGAAGTGCAAGTTGGCAAATGGTTTTGCCTTTGGTGCAATTGATAGACCTAGGTTCCTAAATCACATAGTAGGAGTAATCTAAGGTTTTCTTCCATGGTAATTCACATTTGATTGGGGATTTGAAGGATTATAGCTAGGCGACTAATGATGGGGCTCACATTTACACCCGGCTTAATGGTCCTTTTGCCTTGGAACCAAAATGTTCATCCATGGTCGATTTACAATAAGTAGTTCTATGATGTTATCTAACTTTGGGGGACCTCAACCCCAAATAGGGGGGCAGTTTGGATGTGGTGTACCATTCAAGGTATTGTTATGTGTTGTGAGTGTGGTGAGTCTGCACATTAGCCACCACAATACACCACCAACTCTCCGGACTTCTGCTCAGCATCATCAGCTGGCTTATCAAAACCAGAAATCAACATGGAAATGAAAGAATCAGGATTAAAAAAAACAAGCTCCAAAAGTTGAGAATTGAATCAAACAAATAGATTGAAATTCAGCTGTGCAAGAACTTGCAACAGATAAATTACAGTCTCCCATACAATAGGTGAAGGGTAACTCATTCATGAAACTCCTACTGATGCCCCAGCTGTACAAACACAGTTATTCTAAAGTGTCTGCCTGTAACTACTCCTGCAATATCACTGTTGGGAGGGGCTGTTTCCTCACTATCCAACCTTGTGTACTACCTAGTTATAATGGCCCTTCAGAGAATGGTGGTCCTCTATCTTCATACCTGAAGACAAAAGTGGAATTGGATATGTGTGCTTTGACCTAGTCATATATTTGGCCTGAAACTGTTTACAGCTGCAATTTAGCATACCGATAGAATACCAACTGCATGGGTGGACTTCCATGTCAAGCACCATACTTGCTGGATCCAACCAAGATCCTTTGGATCAAAATGGTTGATTCAAATCTTCATAGAAGACTCACAGATGGCTTCTAGATAACAATTTCGTTCAAGGAACTGATGAATACAAATTTGAATATAAAAATTGGCAGAAAGCCTCTAGTTCTACTTTGAGGAATAAAAAATGATCTACTCCCTGTTAGTGGGATCCTGGTTCTGCCATCTTACAGTACTAGCTGGAATGGGTCTGGGCTGAGAAAGAGCTGGCCTTGAAACTTTGAACCCCGCTGTGTGAGCAAACTGGCCAAAACCATCTGAATTTGTGCATGTCTTCCCCAAACAAGCTCTACACATCAAACCAGCCAAGGACATTTTGTTAAATGTCAGTTGTGAGGCACTTGGACTCCACAGATTAAAATAACAAATGTCAGAAGTGAGTACATCTTGAGATGACAGAGGAAACTCCTCAACCACACTTGCAGAAGAGATATGATCAGATACAAATCCACAGATGAAGAAAATAGGTCCCATTCTGACAACTCATCCAACCGAGAAGTTGAAGGAGGACGAAGCCCACTTGCACATGCACCACCAGAAGTGGAGCGGAAGGGAGTGATAGCTGAAACAAAGCGGTCCATTGATTTCTGAGCCAGTCCAGCATACTGACTCACATGGGATACAGATGAGAAGCTTCCCCCCTGTACTGCTCCATCCTTGAGTAGCGTGCTTCTTAATGATGGCATGGGTTTTCCTGCAGAAGTGACTAGCTGTCTTTGTGAAAAACTGTTTCACAGCTACAAAACATAGAACTACATACACTGTTGAACTCACCTTTATATTCGTTTGTATGGATAAAAAAAAGACAATGAAACTATGGTTTCAATTTCTAAATATCCACAATGAATTCTAAGATGGTTAGAAAACTTTTCTTTTAATACAAATGTGATTTATTTTTTCAATGGCCTTTTCATAAAGCCAACCAACTTTCATCCAATATAGTAGAACGTTAAATGGAATGCCATATTTTGAGGACAGAGCCTCTTGTGGCAGAGCCGCTTGTTGAAAACCGACCAACTTATATTGCACCAACCAATTAACCAGATTTTTTGGGAAAATTTGCATCTACGCCACTTTTTTTTTTCGCAAGATTCATTTTAGATGCCTTTTAGTTCATCACATTCCAAGGAGAAAAACATGAAAGTGACCACCCACAAGAAAACAAAAGGGTAAACCCCTTCCCTTCATGACAACTTCTCATTGGTTGCATGAAAATTCTATTCCTAGAATTGGCTGCCACTATTTTTTGGTTGGACCAATAGCCTTTCCTAAGAACACCCTACCTATTTGGACTCTGGGTTTTTGTCGGTCACTAAAACATAGCATGATTCTAAAAAATGTGTGTTGTAGTCTTTGAACTGAAGCCAAATTTGGCTCTTTCCTCTCTTGTGGATGGTTGCCACTGTGGTTACATGACAAAATTGGAAAAAGAGGTCACAAAAGGTCACCAAGATGTCGTATCATAATGTGACCATGTCAGTATGGTCCATACAAACTTGAGCCGCAAGAAAGGATCCCAAGGTTGGACCTATTTGGCAGAATTCAAGGTTGGACTTATTTGGCAGAATTCACTATCAGGGTTTTTTTGGGGTGCGATTGTGACTTGTGACCCCTACAAATGTTTTTCTTTTGAATTGTTTTTTAAAAACTGCCAAAAAAGCAGGTGTTGACAATCAGGGGGTGAGATTACAAATTCCTTTACCATCCTAACTTTGCTAGCTATGTGCGGGATGGCCCTTATTATATTGAAGAAGAAAAACATGTCTATCCTGACCATCTATCCCCATTCTGTACTAGGAATTGGCTCTACATTGGAATGAAGTGAGCATGGTGGGACAAGCTGTTGTTTCCATTAGTTATAATGGGTCCTACTGAGGGTTTTTTAAAAAAATTCTTGAAGCAGGTGTACTCTTGAGGATCCTCAGCATTAGTTAGCAATAAATTATGACTGCTGTCCTGTTGGACTAGTAGATTGTTTTTGGAATCCGACCGACTTCTGGCGACCTAGTGAAACACACTGTCTAAATGTGGTGACTTAAATTTTTTTTTTTCCTGGATGTATGCCAAAATTTTAAAAACTTCTCAAAAATTCCTTTGTTGGAGTCGGCAGCCTTGTTTTTTTTGTTGCGAGGTGACGAAAATTCGTCACAACAAAAAAACCCTGGTCCTACCAGGTCCTGTCCAGAGCACAACTGGTTTTCTCCACTGTAGACTTCAAAACGTCAAACCCACCACATCAAAGGGAACTGGAACAACAAAATAACTACTAATACTTACAAATAATAATATCACGGTTGGGGTAATAGTATGGATAAAAATAAGGAATAAAATAATCAACCTCATGGCCATACAAGGAGAATCTTTTTATGGGGGGCATAAGGGTTGATTATGAATAATTTAGACAACTATTTTGAATTAATAATAATGGGAGGTCAAATAGGTAGACTTGACCAAATTTTAGATTCCCAATAATGTAGAACCTATCCATAGAAAGATGGAAAGTTATAATGGCATTTGATGATTGGTTTGATACATTGGGAATAGATGTAGATGAATGTGGTTAATTATTCACCCATTTTTTTTCTTCAAATATAAAGGGTAGAGATTGGAACTTTTGAGGCTCATAATTTGCATTCAATAATTTCATGTTGTTAGTTGGATCAAGACTTGTAGAAATATCATATGTGAATAGGAATCCTTGAAGAAATAAAATGTGGAGATTATTGTGAATACCGTGGTGTAAACTTTATAGTCTTTGGTGAGTGATCCCCATAAAGGAGAATCTTTAGGCGCATGTGATGAACTCCCTTGGGGTGAAACATAAACAATCAACTTTAAGTGTGTGGGTGATCCTATCCCAAAAAACGTAAAGTCTCATGTCAAAAAAATCATGTGAATAATGAATATTGCAAATGTTGTTTTGAACTATGTTTCATAGTCTACTTATGTGCTATTAATTTAAAATTAATTGTCATAGTTCTGAACCCCCTCCTAGGCCACAAAATTAACATAGAGGTTGTCTATCCCACCTCAACGCTTGAAAGGTTGCTTGCATATATAAGACACCAAAATTGTTACTTTTTGGGCATGCTTCAATTAGGATGAGCCAATAAAAAGGATATAAAATGTTGGGAACACACATATCTTTAGGTTTGGTCACACCTAGTGTTAATTCTAATGTTAATTTAATGTTAAGGATCTTAAAATTAACCACTAGTGTACACTTATAATGTTTAGCATATATCTTTGTCTATCGTCTTTCACACACAAAAAAAGGCAAAAAATATTTTTGTAGGTGTGGATGAAATTGCAAATTCCAAAAACAATGTGAATATTAATTATTAAATCACATTGTGTGTGAACATGGTAAAATAATATTTAGGAAGTTGATGATAACTTGCAATGTTAGAAATAATTGTGATTGATGACACTTCATTGATGTTAAGGTGATGTTAAGGGCTTGACCATACTTTTAGAAGTTTTTTTTTTCTTGCAAAAGTTTTTCAATGGATTGAAAAAGTATATGCTATAAGTCTTTTTCCAACCTTGGTTTTTTTTTAACATTAAAATGTTCTTAGTTTCATGCCCTTAGTGACTAGTGCAATTATATATTGTTTAAAGGTAGTGTCGCAACCTCACTTGGCCAAGTGTGGGGGTGAAGTCCAACACTTCCAAAGTTGGGGATTTGGAGTCCTCCAGGACTCCCGAATGTTTAGGGTTCGACAGCAAGGCCCAAAACACCTCGCATTGAGGTGTTCTTAGTGTCATTGGAAAGGTCTTGAAACGTAGATATCGAAAATGGCCTTGCATTGGCCATTTGGACATTTTTTGCCCAAGTTATGGGCAAAAGAAGGGCTGGGAGTCAAACTGGCAGTTTAACTCCCGACCACTAAAAGTCGGGAATCTACCTCTTCCCTTACTTACTTACAATTTAACGTCATTAAGTGGGCCAAACAGCACCCATGCTAGAGCCCAATTGACGTTAAGTCTAATAAAGCAATTCAGATCTAACCATCTGACATTGCACTAAGAATCTAGCAAGGATGCCTTGTTGTTGACAATTCAGCAACTTAGCCAAAGGTGTGATGGTAGTTAGTGGCAATGAACCTCTAAACCTCTCTTGAACACTTTAATAGGCAGGGCAAACCCATAAGAAGTGGTCCTCATCTTCAACCGCACCCAAGTTGCACAATTTGCAATAACGCTACTGCACCGACACCTTCACTGGCTTGACCTTTGAATTGAGAGTGCAACATGGCGTTGGAAAGATCTCGACGAGGGCTACAACTTTGGTTCAGACCTTGTTGTGATCAGACTTTGCAGTCAGGAGTTACGAGCATTCGAATTCCCGGGACTCCAACCGGGACAGTTTCGAGACAATTTCGAGACTCCAACTTGGGAGTCCCGAAAAAAAGAGCCATTTGGATGTAGTCCCTGAAATGTGGCGTAGAGAATACTATATGGGGGAAGGTGGTGGCTTCCCCCGAGTCCGCGCCGTGGTGTGTCTTGTGGTCCGAAATGCCCGTGGCTTGTCCCAACACCCAAGGGTGTCCCGGAATGTGAACTAACCACGTGGGTGGTTTGTTTTGATGTAGATTCAAGCTTGATCTACTAAACCTTCTTCCTAGTCTAATCCCTGGGCTCCCAACTCGACCCTCTACCCCTTTGTAGAGTTGGAAGCCGGGAGTGTGCCTCCAAGTCTCAACTTCCGTAACTTGACTTTGTGAAACCTTCAAGTGGGTTTCACCTCGTGACTTGGGAGCGCGTCACATGGTATCAGAGCAAGTGGTGAAGCTCACTTCTTGGGTTCGGATGGCTCCCAAGAAGAACCGCAAACAACCGCAAGACTCCATGTTGGAGGAGCCCGTCGATGACCAAATAGCCCCGCCCGAATCTATTGGGAAGGAGGAACCCATGCCCCGGGAGGACCGAGATGAGCCCGAAAGTGAGGAAGAACAAAGGAGCTCGGTCCTATTCACCCCGGAGCAATTGAAAGTACTCTTCAAGATGGGAAGGCCTGACTTTGGTGAGTTGGTGGCGGCCCTCAAAACGGGAGCCGCCAAGGGTGAAAGGTTTCAACCGGCCAAGTTCGGGAACTTCGATGGTGCCCGCGACCGCAAGGTTGTGGATGCTTGGCTTGCGGAGATGGACGACTACTTACATGCCGCCAAGGTTGGATGGAATTCCGCTGTGGAGCTTGCCCAATTTTATTTGAAAAGTTACGCCGCCACATGGTGGAGGATGGTCCGATAAGAAGAGGGGAAGAACCACGACTACACATGGGAGTTCTTCAAGGAGCGGCTCGAGTCGGAATTTGTTTTAAAGAACTCCGACTACATTTCTAGGTGCAAATTTCGTGACCTTGTGAATGCCACAAATGAAAATTTGAGGCATTATGTGAGGGCTTACTCTGAGCTCATGCTTGAGATTCGGCACATGCACGAGTTGGATCGTGTATGCCAATTTGTGATGGGGCTTCCCATTTGGGCCAAGCGAAAACTTGAGGAGAGTTGGCTTGTCTCATTGTCCGAAGCCATCACGAAAGTGGAGAACTTCTCGGATGTGGGGCGGAGTGACAAATTCAAGTTCAAGAAGGACAACAAGTTCCTTCACAAGAAGCCAAGGCATGAGGGAGAATGGAATCGGGGGCAAGGAAGCCCAACCAAGGAAAAGCCCAAACAATTCTAAAGCTCGGGGTTCAAACCGAAAGGGAGCTTTGTGAAAAAATAGGCTCCTTCCAAAGGGAGCCAACTAAAGGGAGATTTTGGAGCAAAGCCCAAGGGGGCATGCTTCAATTGCAATGAAGTGGGGCACTACTCTAAAGATTGCCCCAAGTCCAAATTCGGTGTTGGAAGCTCTAAGGTACTTGCTCTCAATGCCACTCTAGCCCAAAAAGAATGCAACCGACTTATCTTCTTGAAAGGGAAGATTTCTAAGCGGGAAATTTTATGTCTTTTGGACACAGGGGCTTCTCACACTTCATAACTTCGAGAAAGCACCGAAAGGATGGAGCTCCACTTAGAGGAGCTCAAGGCACCCATTGAGGTGCATTTTGCGGATGGGGTTCCCCATCCAACCACGTTACAAGCAAAAGGAGTGCCTCTTCAATTGGGGAATTAGAGAGGAAAGGTGGACTTGTTGGTTTCCACCTTGGGTGGAATGGAATGCATTTTGGGAATGGAGTTCATCACCCAAAACAATGTGCTCATAGAAGGGCACAATAGGTTAGTTAGAATCCCATCTAAAAGTGGGATTGTGCGAGTCAAGGCACATGAGTTACCTTGTGTGGGTGATCCAACCATCTGCTTTATGGTAGGAAAAGCTTTTAAGAAGGAATGTGTGGGAGGCTTTGGCATGATGTGTGTCATGCGGGTGTTGGATGAGTATGAGGCCAAGGAGGTCACCAAGTTGGTGACTTCCGCCAAGTGCATAAGGCAAGTTTTGGAAGAGTTCCCGGATGTGATGCCCGAGGAGTTGCCCGAAGACTTGCCCCCGAGAAGACAGGTTGATCATGCGATTGAAATGATGCCGGGAGTGGAACCTCCTGCTAAGGCCCCATACCGAATGAGCCATGAGGAGTTGAAAGAGCTTAAGGTTCAATTCGAAGAACTCCTCGTAAAAGGGTATATCAAACCAAGCAAGTCACCATATGGGGCACCCGTCCTTTTTGTTCATAAGAAGGATGGGACTTTGAGGATGTGTGTTGATTATAGAGCACTCAACAAGGCAACGGTGAAAAATCGATATCCTTTACCTCGCATCGATGATCTATTTGATCGTCTCTCCGGAGCCAAGGTTTTTAGTAGAATTGATCTACGTTCCGGGTATTACCAAATTAGGATAGTGGAAGGGGACGAAGAGAAAACCGCTTGACGCACAAGGTATGGCTCATATGAGTTCATGGTGATGCCCTTTGAGCTCACTAATGCACCCGCCACATTTTGCACTCTCATGAATGACATTTTCTACGAATGGCTTGATGATTTTGTGGTCGTTTACATAGACGACATTTTGATTTATAGTAGCTCCTTGGAGGAGCATGCGGAGCACCTTCGCAAGGTGTTCCAAAGGCTAAGGGAAAACAAGTTGTATGCCAAGCTCGAGAAGTGCGAATTTGGAGTGACGGATGTGGACTTCCTTGGGCATAGGATAACTCAAGAGGGTTTGATGATGGATGATCACAAGGTCAAGGCAATTTTGGATTGGGAGTCGCCTAAGTTGGTTCCCGCCTTGAGGTCCTTCCTAGGATTGGCCTTATACTATCGCAAGTTCATCAAGAACTTTGCAAAAATAGCGGCACCCTTGACAAACCTCTTGAAGAAGTTCGCCGTCACTTATGAATGGGAAGAAGCATGCGACGAAGCCTTTGGAACATTGAAGGGCATTTTGGTGAAGGCGCCGGTGTTGAAGTTGCTCGACTTTGACAAAGAGTTTGAGATCCATTCCGACGCCTTCGATTTTGCAATTGGAGGAGTCTTAGTGCAAGAAGGAAGACCGGTGGCCTTTGAAAGCAAGAAGTTGGGTGAGATAGAGCGAAGGTGGCCAACACACAAGAAAGAGATGTGGGCGGTTGTACATTGTCTCAAGACTTGGGGCCATTACATAGGCTCCAAAGACGTAGTGGTGTGGACCGACAATGTGACCTTGAAGTACTTCGCAACTCAACCCAAGTTGTCATCAAAACAAGTAAGGTGGCAAGACACATTGGCTTTGTTCAATGTGGACATCCGGCACAAGCCGAGAAAGGAGAACATAGTCCCCGATGCCTTGAGCTGGAAACACCAACTTAGAGTGGTGTATGTGGGAGAGTCGGAACTTCAAAAGGAAGTTAGACTAGCGAGCTGCCGGGATGCCTTTACTAAGGAAGTAAGGCAAAGCATCCAAAATGGAGCCAAGTCCCACTTCCATTTGCGAAATGGATTGTTGTGGTACAAGCAAAATCGACTCTATGTGCCGAAAGGGAAGATAAGGGACACACTTTTGAAGGAATGTCATGATGGACCTCTTGCGGGCCATGGTGGTGCAAAGCGCACCACAACATTTCTAAAGAAGTCCTACTATTGGCCCAACTTGAAGGATTGTGCGGAGGAGTATGTGAAGACTTGTTTAACTTGTCAACAAAACCGAACCTTCAATAAGAAGCAAGCGAGTTTGTTGCAACCTTTGCCAATTCCCGAGGGGCCGTGGGAAAGTGTGTCAATGGACTTTATGGTGAGTTTGCCCCCTTCAAAGGGGTTTGATGTTGTCGCAACCCCACTTTGGCCAAGTGTGGGGGTGAAGCCCAACACTTGGAAAAAGTGAGGATTTGGAGTCCCCCGGGACTCCCGAATGTTTAGAGCTCGACAACAAGGCCCAAAACACCTCGCATTGGGGTGTTCTTGGTGTCATTGGAAATGTCTTAAAGCGTAGATATCGAAAATGGCCTCGCATTGGCCATTTGGACATTTGTCGCCCAAGTTATGGGCAAAAGAAGGGCCGGGAGTCAAATTGGCAGTTTGACTCCCGACCACTAAAAGTCGGGAATCGACCTTTTCCCGACCTCCGAATTGAGAGTGCGATACGTCGTTGGAAAGATGACGAAAAAGGCTACAACTTTGGTTTAGACTTGTCGCGATCAGACTTCGCAGTCGGGAGTTATGAGCTCCCAAAGTCCCGGGACTCCACCTGGGACAGTTTCGAGACAATTTCGGGACTCCAACTTGGGAGTCCCGGGAAAAAGAGCCATTTGGATGTAGTCCCCGAAACGTGGCGCAGAGA
>Ga0209208_10001720_pt1 | contig 31175 bp, 30 predicted proteins | sample S1TSphfallax_3_FD_187694 | JGI IMG/M metagenome (GOLD analysis project Ga0209208, IMG submission 187694) | Host-associated microbial communities from peat moss isolated from Minnesota, USA - S1T2_Fd - Sphagnum fallax MG (SPAdes) (version 2) | ecosystem: Host-associated > Plants > Peat moss >...
TGACCTTACATCTTGTAAAATTCCATGCACAAAGGAAGCTAAAATTGGGTGATAAACAAGCTTGTCACAACATCCAAGCATCCATTCGGATGTGACACATCCATTTGGACGCTAACATTGCCCATCATCATGTCAAAATAAGGTCAACCTTGGTCAAAGTGAGCCCAAGGTGGACACCAATTAAAAAATAAAAATAAATACATGAGTAAAAATGTAGGGTGCAATATATTGGTTGTTGGGTAGAAATTATAAGTTAATTAGTTTTTAAAAAGGGTACATTGTATTCAAATGATCAATTTAATTATAATATAAGGTATGTGATAATCTGAAAAAAAATTAGGTTATAATTAATATAGGGTGGTTTTAATATGTATATATTTAAATAATAATAATAATAGGGTGATAAAAAAATAGGTTGGACAATTATCTAATCCCCCCCCTCTAAAAATGGTTGTTTAACGCATGTAAATCCCAAATTTTACATTAAGTGTCCCTCCTGGGAAAGTGAGGTCAAGCTCCCTAGGGGAAAATTAGGGGCAATTGAAAATCGCATCATTATATCATTTTAAATCATGTGGCAATTGAAACAACTTTTGATTGCCACGATATGACAATGACCAAAAGTGATCCTACAATGACCAAAACAACTTTCAATTGCCATAGTCTTGTGGCAATTGAAAAAAAAAAAATTGGTGGCAAGTAATTTTTTTTTCAAACAATGAAAAAAAATTTGGGTACTAATTATTTTTTTGTTCCCAGATCAAAGGTGGAGATTGAACCATTGTCCATCATATGACTATAAATTTTAAAGCAGCGATTTGAATTTTTCGAGATTCGACCCAAAAAAATTTAATTGTTGGCTCAAAGGTGGAGATGAACCATTGTTTATTGGACAACTAAAATTTTTCAAGCAACACCCACAAAATTTCCAAATGGTGACTGTAATTTTTTTCAAGTGGTGACCACAAATTTTCAATTGCCCACATTATGGCAACCGAAAGTGGGTGATTGAAATTTTTTGGTCGCCCACTTTGATGATAAAAGAATTAGGCAATTAAAAAATTTTGAACATATAATCAAATTAACCAAAAAATTCTGGTCATTGAAAAAAATGGTTAATGTTTGTCATGATGGAGAATTTACTAGCATGTTTGAATGGGCATTGACTTGATGATGGACACAAATTGGGCATGTCATGTCATGTTTTACAACCTTGGTGGTAAACATTTCAAAGCCGCATATTTTTCATGTTATTTAGGGTTTTGACCCCAATTTTTTGGATAATGGGAATTTGCATCCCTAATTTTGATGGCCATTCCCCCCTTTAGAGTAACTAGTTGATTTACTACCCAATTACCTTGACTTTGTTGATAACTTTGTTGCATTGGAAATTATTGGAAACCAGTTTGAAAATTCCAATGATAATTTTTTTCAAAGAGTCAATATATGGGTGATTTTTTGGAATCTATCATATGGTTGTCCTTGGACAATTCTAGAAATAATAAAATATTTGTAAACTCATGTAAATAGAGCATCAAAAGCTTATGTTTGTTGGATTCACGAAACGAAATCAAGGAAACAACATGAATGCCATACCTTTGGGGCCCAACAAGGCATTAAACTCAAAAATGTTCATCAATTTGGCATGAACTCATTTCATGCAATGTTTAATGCATGGCTATGCAAACCAAAACCTACACCTCCCCTCACATTTCAATAGTTATTACTACATTTAGCTAATTCTCACAACCAATTTTTCTATTAATTTTTTCCTTCATTTAATTTTTTTTTGTTAGTGTTCTCTAACAAATATTTAGTAGTTACTATTTGTTGCTAACTTTTCATTTCTTGCTCTTTTTGTTTTTCACTATCTACATTCAAAGGCATTTGGAGATTTTTGGCCACCAAAGAATTCATGAAGAGGCACATAATGTTTTGGGAAGCTATGATTAAAGCAACCATTGTTTTTGAGAGAGCCCATAGGCTTAAAAGAAAAGGATTTTGTTATGAAAATGCTTCATTTTTGTAGCTTTTTTTAAAGGTGAACTTTAAGTACCATGGTTTTAATTGTTCAATATATGTAAGAGGATGAAAAGGTCTTTCATTGTTTTGTTAAAGACCTAACACTTTGGCAAGCTACCCTACTATCCTTGTGGTCATTATTGATATGTTGTCTAATGTTATGTGATTTTTTTCAAACGTTAAATGACCAATGGTTGAAATAATTCTTGAAGAATATTAGTGAGATTGAACATGCAAGACCAAAAATAGATAACCATGTTTTACTTCAAAAAACAAAATACTTCCCTCCACAAACTCCAAAACTTGTATTACATCCTACCCCAAAACATTAGATTCCAAAACATTCACATAGCCATAAACAACTTTTTAAAGACCCGTGTCATCTACTCCCTCCTTTATTTATGTATTTGTGGTTGAGCATATTGTCGCAAAATTGCATATGAACCCATCCATGATGGATCATCTCAATAAAATAAACTCATATTAGCAAACAGTTGTTGGTGAATCCATGGAATAGGTATGCCTTAAACATTATGAAATATCATAATGTCTATTACCACTACACCATCACAACCCAAGGACTTTTGAGGCAATCTTTTAAACAATATTTGTAATTTACTTGTTTAAAACTTGACTTGAAAAAGTTTAGGCAATCTATATACCTCATTTTATGAACTCATTTACCACATAATGAGATCTTGCACCTATGTTTTTATGGTGGAATCCATTTGGGTAGGTCTACAACTCTCATGGGGCGGTATCCTAATGATGTTTCTTATGCTTATGTGGTCTTGAATTGAAGTTTTTATAATGAACTTTGAGAACTTGTTTTGGGGCCTAGAAAACAAGTGCATGAAATCCAATGACCAAATACATGATAAATGCAAGGAAATGGAAATCTAATGATTATTTTTTATGGATTCCAAAATCTAGCTTGGGAATTTAATGACTTATTTTGCCAGGTCCATGGACTTTTTGAAATATATTTATGTAACAATCAAAGTGTTCATGGTTGTTTGTATGGTTGAAGGGATGCCATACCTCATGGCACCCACAAAGTTGGTGAGTGTGAAGGTTGGAATGAGACACAAAATTTTGAATGTATGGTTTTGCATAAGATGAAACCGCCTTGAAAAAATAAATCACTTAAGTAGATAGGTCAATTATGTTTATTAGAAGTGTACCTCCATATTAGCACCACGATTGGCTCTTACATTATACATTTTGCAACGTGTAGCATGGGTAAGAAACAAATTATTCAGTTGATTGCCAATGCCATGGGGAAAAATGTGTATGTTGAATAGCAAAAGGAATATCCATATTCAAGGTTTATGGATGAAACATTGAAAGATCGCTTACATAACACCTTGAAGGAATTGAAAACATGAAATTTTAATGAATAGGGGTTGGAGAAAGCCACACTCCAATGTGATGATATGTTGAAATGTTTCAAAGCTAATGATGATCATGCTTTAATAAACATTTTGAAAAAACATTCGAATGTGATGGATGGCATACCTATTTATAGGGCAACAACTCCTAGTTATAATTTCGTAGAATTCAAAAGGTTCTAACCTTACTCCTAATGCATCTATAGATTCTAGATGGTTTATAGGTGATGGTGAGTGGTTTATGACGAAGGCAAAGATGCTACAAAACCAATCCAAGAGCATGGCAACAATGGCATCCCATTTTGCCTCCACCTCTAAGATCCAAGATGCATTTTTTGTGGGCAAGGTGGGAACCAACAATGCACAAAAGAAAAAAATCAAGATCAATAACTTGAAGGTGGCTAAAAATTTAGTTGTTATATGAGAGGAGGGGTTTAGATAAAAGGTTAGGCCCTAGGGCAATTTTGGACCTATAACTAGAAGTCCCCATGCTAACCATGTGCAACTAGATTGAAATTTTGTTTCCCAACCACTTCATACCATGGTACCTTTCCAAGTTTGATAGGAATTATATATATTTTTAAATGCCAAAATTTAAAAAAATTAAGGTCCCTTCCTATTGAAAATTTAAAAAGCTATTGTTTATTAAAGCCGAAATTCCATAATATTCCTAACCTATTTTTAAAAATTATCCTTTGTTGCCAAATAATCTTTAACGAGCTTTGTTTGGCACCTTTTATGAGCTTAATAATGTAACCCTACAAATAACTTTATTGTTTTGCTACATGGTTTTTTTTTGAAATCTTCTTTTAATGGAAGTAGGCCTAAAGGTTCAAAACACAATTTGAAATTTCAAAGCGCCACATGGCATCATTTCAAACATTTTCACAATTTTTTTTTCTTGTTGCCTTCCTTTCATAGCCCTTGATTATTGTGATAGTCATTAATTACATCGACATTAAAAGGAATTCAATAGTTTTTTGGTGTTGTCATAAGTATAATAGGTGGTGGGGGTGGGTTCATTTTTTTCTTGTTGCCATAATTACAGTAAGGGAAGGTTTGGGTCTTATTTTTTCTTGTTGCCATAAGTATAGTAGGTGGTGGGATTTATTTGCATTTTCTTTCGCGATGCAGTGATGAAGAGGAGCAACAGTTCTTTGACAAAGGATGAAATTTCAATGTTCTAGAGCTTGCTTGTTTGACAAGCAGCTTGTCCAAAGGCTTCTGCAACAAATTTGAGCAACTATGATTATTCTCATCAAATAAATGACAAAAGCTTTCAGAAGTAAAAACTATGTTGAAGTAACACAAAAAAAACCTTTTGATTTTGTACATGATTCGTTACATTTACATTGTAATGTTCATGGCTAATTTATGTGATGTTTGATTCCATGACTCCATGATGCATAGAACCATGGTGGGTCATCATTATTAGTAGTAGTAGTAATTTTGATTAAAGTGCCAAAACAAGTAGCGAAGGAAATACAACAACACACCACAAATAGCCCAGACTAGCTAGTATGTCACAACAAAATTCTCAGTTCAAAAACTCGCACAAAGAAACTACATGTTTTAATAACACAATGAATTTTAGCTTATTGATTAGTATCGTAATTATTACGCTCTTTATTTAATTTCCTGAACAAAAATTTCACATATGTAATTGGAATTTGTATTATACAATTTATGGCGTGTTCATTTTCAATATAACATAAGTTATTATTTAGGCTTTACATATATTTTCAAATTGTTGCACATGTGTTTAAACTTTGAACATAAAATCAATAGAAATCAAAATAGAGGATGACAAAATCAAGTGATAGAACATCATAAGGTTTATATATATATCTTCAAATTAAATGTGCAAGTTTGAAAATTTTATAATGTAACATTGAAATTGATATCCAATATGTGCAATTTATATTATCTATATCACCAATCTCCTTTCCACTCAATGTGAATATTTTAAAACCTTATACGTGAAATTTATAAAAGATGATAATTGATTTTTTAAATATAAAAATGATGAAAATTAATGACCACAATAAAAGGTTATGTAATTTTCAAATAATTTCACATATTTTAAAAAACTAACTAATAGTTGATATAATGATGTAATGTGCTTTGTTGGTTTAATATTTTTGAAATATGCATAATCTCAATAACATTATAAAACAATGGAATGCTTGTTTTACTACATACATGAATTTTAAACATTTTCAAATGTGAAATAAATAATTTGTAATTAATGACCATAAAAAAATCTATGGTTTTCAAAGAATTAAATATCATACCACAAAAACATGAAAATAACTATATTGAATGAATACATGCAAAATATACATTTAGGTTTTGATGAAGTTTGAAAGTATTTGGCAAAATGTGTTATGGAAAATCATTGTAGTTGTAATAGATTAAAGAATGTCATGTGGTAATTGATACTTACTAATTTATTTTAATATACCCAATAAAATAAAGGTTGAAAATAGTAAAATTACAATTGACATTTAAAAGCAATGTTTTTAAAAACATTACAACATTGAATCTTTTTATAAAATAAAAATAATCATACGAAATTGAATATGCAAGTAAAACATATAAATATCAGTAATAAAATAAAATATCCAAGTGTAATTTTCAAATAATTTCACATGCTAATAAAATTTGATAATTAATAAAATAATGTTAATGTTGTAGTTTGGTTTAGTAATCAAAATATATGCATATTTCAGTAAAATTATAAAAAAATTGAATGAGCTATTTCAAATAAAACTTAAATATTTTCAAATGTGAAGTAAAGAATTTGGAATTGACTTCAAAAGAAAAAAATTAAAATTTTCAAAGGATTATATATCACACCAAAAAGAGATGAAAGGAATCATATTGAATGACTACATGCAAAACATATTTTTTGCTTTGATGAATTTTTTATTTTTTTTTGGAAAAAGGTGTTATTATAATAATTATAATTACAATTGGGGCACGTGTGGCAATTGATACTAGTAAAACAATCAAATGATTTATAATGACTGTTATATGTAATATTTATTATGGATTAATTCAAATATTTTTGCTGTAAATATATAACCTATAATTATACATATAATTAAGAAACCACTTGTATAGAATCAGTATATTTTAGTGATTATGGGTTATGATTATTCATAAAATATAAGTATGCCCAATTGCAAAATAATTTTATTTTTGCATTGTTTTATTAATTACTTGCTTTAAATAATTTTAGGACTATAATTTAACATGTTATTATTTGGATTGTGTAGTTGGTGGTATCATCAGATATAATGTGATCCAAGCCATTTTCATAAATAAAAAATGAAATTAAAAAAGAAATGAAGATGTGAGCAGGAAAACTATATAAGTAAACAACAAAAGGTTTTCAAACCTTTCGATAAGTCATGGATTGAAATTAGAGCATTGCATTCAAATTGGAATAAATGTACATTTTCATTCATCAATGATATGAAATGTTGTGGATTTTGTGGATTCACAAAATTACACCTTCAAGGAACACATTTTAGTGTTGTTCCAAATACATTTGGAATTGTTGTTGGTGCAACACCGTATGGTTATTCAAACATTATTATGTCTACATGCACAACCACTAGTGATGGTTTACATGTGTATGTATGCAATGCATGTTTTAAATTCTATCAACAACTAGAACAGATGAAATGTGAATATTTCAAAGCATGGATTATATGAAACAAATCCTTGCTAACAATCTGTTGCATCTTCAACTTCTTTCATTTATTGTTATATCAATGAAAATTGAACAACAAAATTATGGATTCATGCATTGCCAAATACAACCATTTGGGTTATTTGACAATCTTTTATTCTATCGTAATTCCAAGTTTCAACCAACTAGTACATCAAAAGATGTTAATTTGGCCCTCAAAGATCTTTTGCACCAAATTAGTCTTCAAATCCACTTATACAAAAATACATCACCAATATTGAGAAACCAAATCCAACTCGTGGATTACGTGTTTCATTTTTTTCAATTGTAGAAGAAATACTTGCAAAAATTAGTATTGGTGAAAGGCCTTTTTCAAGTATGGTTGTGGAACCTTTCATTCAAAATTTGTCACTGTTTTTTGACATGCATCCGAGAATCCTTTACAATTTTGATGATGCCTTTGAAATTGGATAATTAACTATGCGCAACAATGACAACCTTTTCAAGATTGAAAGGTTATTAATTTGAAAAGATGGCATGTGCACCAATCCAACATTGAACATGTCACTTGAAAAGGCATCATTCCCATTCCTATTTCCACATGGATGTGGGGCATATGATGGAATTGGTGATTTATTGCCTTATTTGAAACATAAAATATCTACATTATTTTCTATTTTTATAGCATATCCACCATGCTTGCTCTTGATGTACCAAGTGCAACAAGCAAATCAAGAATTGAATGTTACAAAACATTTATGTCTCGAAAGGGATGTACAAAGATTAAAATGTCAATGTCATCAATGGTTAGAAATTGATGTTTGCAATAATATTATGAAGTTCAAGTTACCACCTTCTATTCCAATAATGCCACAATGCCACATACCCATTCAAAGAGTTATTGGAGATGGTGGAAAACTTTGGAATGCCTCATTTTTTCCTCACTTTGACTTTTGATGAAACATCAAATTTGAGATGGAAATAAATTGAAGACATTGAAAATCTTGCTATTTTTTTCAGTAACACATTTTCTTGGAAGGATTGCCCAATTCAATGTGTGGCATTATTTTGCACAAGGTTGCAAGCTTTCATGTCAATCTATGTTCTTGGTGGTGAAAACATTTTTGACATTTTCGAACATCATGTAACACGATTGGAGTTGTAACATCAAGGTGGGTGAAAACATAATTAATTTAACATAAACAAAATACAAAATACATTTTGATACAATCATTTATTAAACACTTAAAGTCAACATAAAGTTCGAAACCTTGTCAAATATTACCGTCAAAACACACTTACATATTACATCAAATTTATAACAAATTTAATATTTATAACTTGTTGTAAAACCTTTAGTATAATAATAATCAACCATAAGTCGAATAATGTAATCATATTTTTCATTGAAATAATTATTCTTTTTAGTTTTATTGAATATGTGTTCATTTTATGTTACATTCCATTTATGTTGACAATAATCCAAAAATGTCTAAATTCATATTGTATTTTCACTTAGGTTTTGTACATGCACACATCATATTATGGATAAATGAAATAGTTGCAATGGTACTTGCTACTATCGATGAACAATCTAGAAAATTCATATTGCCAAACAATGAACATGATTTGACATTGTTCAAGTTATTGGAACGAAAACAAATGCATCAATGTGGTTCATGATGCAAAACAAATAAGCACATTGGAACTTGCAAATACAAATTTCACACTATATATTTGTCGAACAACATGTAACTCAACATCTAATCATTCAAAGATGGGTCAAAAAAATCCAAATCAAGTGTGATTTATGAGTTAATTAGTGAATTATTATCATTTTTATATTTGTGCAATCAATAAGCTTTACTATTAAGAAAAACCCTAATCTTATTTTTTCAACTATTTATTTATTTTGAAGATTTATTTATTCAAGTTCAAAAATCTTTTGAATGTTTTCTAAACATGAAATTTAATATGAATTTTTAATATCAATTCCATGACAATCAAAGTTTTCATTTAACACAATTTTCCATTGTTAACATGATATTCACATTTTACTGGATATTTAAGTATTCAAAATTTAATCATTGTTTGAAATATTCACATGGTTTTTGACTTGTTTGAACTACTTATGAACCATGTGGCAATATTATCATCCACGCTATGAAGATCAAAATGTGGTGCCTTATCATTGTACTACATTGATATTGTGGGGTGCACACATGAATATTCAACAAATCACATCTTCATATTGATCATATTATATTTTGAAATATGCTATGAAATGTGAACCATAAGGCATTATTAGATTGGATGATGTTAGTGCAAGAATTTAGGGATTGGTTAATGCAACCCCTTTGCGACTTCAATGGATTTTAACAACAATAATAGCCAAACTTATATTTTTAACTGAAGTGGCCTTTTCATGTTTACAAATCCCAATCATATCAAAAAATGTTGGTGTAAAGTATGTTGATTCAAAATCGCCAAACTCGTGTACAAAAATGGTGACTAAACTTAAGATACTTGGATTTCATCCCATTGATATATATTGTGTGCAACCTTCTAAGATGGCCCAATACACATTTACAAAATATTGGAAACAGTTTTCTCCACAACAATAAAATTTGAAAAAGAAAACATGTTTGGGCAAAGACAAAATAAGATTTTTCTTATATAAAAGTGAACACTTAATGTGGTTCATAAACTTCAATCTTGGCAAACACGTTGAACCATTTCTTTCAACATATTATTAAACAATGTTGTTTTTTTTTAAAGAACACAAAATAATACTTCCCACAAATCTAGCAGGGTCATATTATCATGAATGTTTTGTTCGTGGTATTGTGAAGACTCTTAATTGTTTGCAAGACCTCATATTTGAATATGTGAAAAGAAATTTATATGATGATTATAAAAAAAATGAAATATACAACAAACTTTTGGAGAAACATCCTTTTGAGAATTCACAAATTTACCAATGAATATCAATACTGATGTTACATGTGCTGGATCACAAATTGGTCATGTTGATCCAAATTATTGGATACATGATGTTGGTGATTTTTTGGAAAATATAATTTTGTCACATGAACAAATGCATACATTCATCACCATTTGTTTTAAAACAAATGGTTTGCATGCCATTTCAAGTACATAACTTATTTGATTTTACTTCATTTCAAATATTAAAATAACTATCATCTAGAAGTTATGCATATTTTTATTGCATGTATGAAAGATATATTATGGTAATTAATTTTTATATTTATATTATGAAACCCAAATTCTACAAAATATTATGCATATTTACAAAAAAATTAGTCAAATATTATTATAGTTATGCATATTCATTATTTGTGAACATGTTTTATGTCAAAAACTCCTAGTAGTGGAAAAACATTTTTCGATTGATATTTGATCGAATACTATATGTTATTGAAAAAGAAAGTTATCCTTACTATAACAACATGCAACATCAAGGCTTAGTTCAAAAGCATCAATTGTTGATAGTATATTTCATATACAATGCAAAGGATATGTTTGGCCATTACAAGAATTAAGTGTTGAATTTCAAATTTACAAAGAAGCTAACATCATCATTATTGATGAAATGTCAATGATGACAAATACATTATTGCAAAACGTTGAAATTAGAGTATGGAAAATTGAGAATGATACAAATGAACCATATCATTTTAAATTAATGATTTTGGTGGGCGATCATGCACAACTTCCATCAATACGTCATTCCCATTTGTCAAACACAAAATTATTGCCAAAAACATTATGTTTATAATGCGATTGATTGGAATTCTACAACGTATTATACTTTGGAAACTTCAATAATACATGTTGAAGATCCAAAATATTGTTTTTTAAAAAACATAATCCATTTTCAAACACCAATGAAAAAAGAAATTTCATTAGTTTTGAACAATTCTTACATTGATGAAAACCAGTAAATTAATACATTGATGGCAAAACAAAAATACTTTGCACACATCGGAAGGACATTGATTATTATAATGATTTGATTCTTCACAAGAAATTTCTAGTTGACCAAATTTATGTTATTCAATTGGAGACAAATGCAAAGAATGTTGAACACGTTCAAGCTTGGGTGAACAATAAAAGATTCAATCACATGCAACATGTTGCATTGGGAACATTGGTTATCATGACTGAAAACATTGATTTAAAAGTTGGTGTTACAAATGGAACCATTGGAATCGTAACAAACTTGGAGTTCAATTTACAATATAATGTTTGTAGCATTTATGCTACACTCAATCCATTAGGGTACATGCAAATAGTTTGGAAAAATCAATTCAAAACAAATATGATTCTCAAGGACATTTTTATAGAGCTTCATTTCCTTTAATGTTAAGTTATGCAATTACACGGCATAAATCCCAAGGTGCAATGATATCATCCAAAGTGATGATACATATTCGTGAATCTTTTGAACGAGGATTAGTGTATGTAATGCTATGTAGATTCACAAGTCAATTTTTTTTAAAAATTGTTAACAATCTTCAACCCTCGGACATACAACCTATGTTGCCATGGTTTTTAGAAAATGTGAACATAGTTGTAAAATTGAAATACATGTATCATTGTAATCTAGTATGCACTATGTGCAATTATTTTGATTGGTATTAATCTCCTTTCCACTCAATGCGCAAATTGGGCATATTTTTTTAGGTTCAAATCCTAAGTTGAATTATATTTTCAAAATCTTAAAATGTCATTTCTTACAAAAATACCACATATATACCAAATGTGATATTTACATTTTTAGTTTACATCTTTAATATATGAAATGTTTAATAAATATTGAAAGTTAATACATTTGTCATTAAGACATATTTGTAATTTGGTAAAAACATTTTAATAATTGATACATACACAATTGAAATATAATATGTTAACATTTAGTATGAAATGTTTTTACAAAATTGACATCAAGGTTAGATAATATTATTCACATTTATCATGTATTCTAACTACATGCTTTTCATGTTGACATTTTGTGCCTTTCTACAACTATTCATCAATTTTATTTTTCTAGGAACACGAATTTCGCAAATTTAATAGTTTTCCTTGTGTCATTATGACCTTGGTTTCATGAACCATTGGAACAAAATAAACAAACAACCTTCCTTCATGTATATAGATATTTAAAAATTTGATTTGAATTTTTATTTGCTCATGATTATTTCAAAGTTTAGATTTTTAAAAATTAATATGAAATGTACCCACATCTAATTAATACAATCAATAATAGGCAATCCAAATTCCAATGAGTGTTAATTGGATTTTGGTGTTTCAATTTCTAAAACCAACCACAATATAAACACACATTACTTTCAGAATCATTACACACCTTATAGAATTTTGATTTAAAAAACAAAAAGAATTGAGATGCCATTCACCCACTTTGCATTGTTTATTATATTTATTAAACATCAATTTAAAAGAGTTTTGAAATGAAAAATTGTTTTGTTCCTTCTTAGCTATGACCATGCATTGCACATCCAATTTACTTGGTAGAAAAAAGAAAAAAAATGACCCAACAATTGAAAGGGGAAAAATACAAATACCCTTCATAAAATTGGGCGTTAGGCCTATCTCCACTCCAAGTCCCATAAAGGGACCAACTAGTTGACTTGTGTATGTAATAAATGTAAGAACAATAACCTTATTTTTTAGTGCTTGATGGTATGCTAATGGTTAGTGCCATATTTCTTGCACGGGGAAGATTTGGGATCAAAACTTGTCCTGTGAAGCAAAACATTTGCATAAAATATTGGTGATGAATAACATGTAGATGTTTTAAAATTTAAATGAAGTTTTGTCAAAAATTCAATTTAAATTTTTTTTGTGCCAAAATCAAAAATTCAAAATAAAATAATTATTTAGCAATGAGATGTCAAACCTGGAAAGGTATTATGGTATATGAGGTCCATATGTTTCTTGTGTAGGAAATTAGAGAAGATAATTGTGGTTTAAAAAAAAAGGTGCACTTGGGGTTTTGTTGAATTTTCATAAGGTGTTTTCAATTTCTTTTTAACCCACTAATCCCCCACTCCATTTGCACTTAAAAAAATTTAATGCATTTTGCTGAATGTTTGCATCATGATCAACATTTGGACCAAGTTTGCGCTCTCCTATTTCACGATGTACCTTGGATCCCCTGAGAGATATTCAAAATTATCATTTATATGAGTGAAATGATGGCGTCAATTTTAGTATATGAGAAAGTGCCATAAGATGTTCATATCATGAGAAGACCCATAATAGCCTCCATCTATGTACATGAATAATCCATGATGGCCCCAAATAATTGTGTTGTTCATTGCATAAATATATTTTAAGCTATTGAACCAAGTCCTATGTGTTTCATAATTCCAAGGTTTCCAAATCTCAACCAAAGTGTCGTGCATGAACTTAATACATATGCGCAACTTTTGCAATTATGTATTGAGGGCAATTCACTTTTTGGGCATCGGTAAACAAATCTTATTTGCAAGTGCATCATTAATGCATGATGCAATAAAAAAGTGCATCGTCACATTATGGATTTCAAACAATTCTACATGAAAGCATAAAAAATTGTGACATTGTTACGTTTCATATACAATATGAAGTTCATAAGATGTTTAGGCCTCAACTTCCACGACTTGCCTGATACAATCATCATTTCCCCTATAATGTTCAACTACCACGTTAGGTTTCCTATTTTAACATAGCCCTTGAAAGCAAGAAATAAAATTAGACCCTAACCCTAAACCTTACCCTCAAAACATTAAACTTTAAACCTTTAAATGAAAAAACTAAAAGCAAAAAAGAAAATCAGACCTCAACCCTAAACCCTAATAGTCCCAAAAATAAAATACTCAAGGATGTAATATTCATATATTAAATAGTCAAAATAAATATAAATAATCCCAAAAATAAATACTCAAGGATGTAATAAATAAATAGTCCCAAAAACAAATACTCAAGTATGTAATATTCATATATTTTTATGTCATTTAGTGTCATCATGTTCATGATCACAAAACTTCCATAATGTACAAATCAAGGCCATGTTCTGCATGCAATACACTCATTCAATTTAAAGCTTTAGGGTCTTGAGAGATTAAGGAGGGTGTGTGGTTTAATATAAATTGTAAGTTAAAAACAACTTAAAAAAAATGGTTAGGCAACAAAGAGGTGCTCATGGCCATGGAGGTGGGCATCAAACTAACCAAGTTATTATGCATCTTACCCACATTAATTGATTATGGATTTGATGTGGGAGTTGAGGATGTGGTGTCAAACAAACAACCAAACAAGCAAACAAAGCAACAAACAAACAAACAATCTGCAGATTGCTTTGCTTTGCTGCATGATATATGCAGCAGATCTTGGTAAGTCAGATTAAGTGCAGATACATATGAGCAGAACAGACATTGCATGAATGACATTGGGGTCTTATCTTTTGGGGGAAAGCTTCATCATGTACATCTCTCCTCCCTCCCCCCCCCACCAACCTCCTTTCAAAACCATTTCATTTGCTTGATTGGCAAAGTGAACCAGAGCACCCACCATCACACCATGCAGGATGGCTGTTGTGTCCACCAGGAAATGCCTTTTTTCTTTGTTGTGTTCCTATGCCCCAGCTAACTAACCATGTTGGTTAGCTATGTACTAACCATCCATATCCATCTACTTTTTCTTGCACCATGTTTGGTTAGCTACATCCTAACCATCCACATCCATCTACTTACCTATGCTATGTTTGGTTAGCTACATTCTTAGCATCCACATCCATCTACTTACCTGCACTATGTTTGGTTAGCTACATCCTAACCATCCACATCCATCTACTTACCTATGCCATGTTTGGTTAGCTACATTCTTAGCATCCACATCCATCTACTTACTTGCACTATGTTTGGTTAGCTACATCCTAACCATCCATATCCATACACTTTACCTACACCATGTTTGGTTAGCTACATCCTAACCACCCATATCCATACACTTTACCTACACCATGTTTGGTTAGCTACATACTAACCATCCATATCCCTTTGGCTTCATAATAATAGGTTGGGATTGAGAAGGAAATCCTTATAGTAAAGGCTTGAGAGATTTCCTAAGTGAATTCGTAGGGTTTAGGGTTTTTTCATTTCTAAGAGGGTATATTCATTTGTATCTATGAATATAAATGAATATACCCTCTTAGAAATAAGGAGGCATATTAGGTCTAAAAGTGAGAGGGATTTTTATGCTTCCCTCCGACTCATAGGTGTAAGATCCCTCCCATTTTTAAGGAGTAGGTGTAAGAACCTTCCCCTCCTACATCTCACAATCTCCATATGTTTAAATTTTGAATAAACTTTGTCATGTGCTTTATGATGATGGCCAAAGCCTGAGAGGGTGGGTGCAAGGCATTCCCAAAATAAGGGGCTTACAATGGTTTAGGGTTACCAACAAGTCCAACCTCACATATCAACAATTGGGGACATTCTAATGACATGATGTACAAACTACCCTCATGCACAGGATTTCCTATGACACTATTACATGCACTTGTGTTGTTATGCATCCCAATGCACACATTTACAACTAGAGTTTGTGAATAGGTATACACTTGTTCGAAGTTAAGTTAAGATATGGGAATTTAGTTTGTAGTTTTATTGAAAAAAAAAGGGTGTAAGTGTGTGTATGTGTGTGTTTTTTCATTTTTGTGCATCACTATTGATCTAGTAGTTGTGGTAGTTTTTGTGCCCTCAAAGATGAGAGGCATGCAACATCTTATTTTGAGATTCCCCCCCTAATGGATCCACCTTAAACAACACTCAAGAGGTAAACTATTCAATGATGCCCTTAAAAATCAAAGGATAGGTTGGAAGACTTGGCCATTGGGGCATTTTTAAACATTCCATTTTTAGGAAGAAGTTTTTATGAATTGGTAATTGGTGATCTTATCATGTAATCTTATCATGTAATCTTACCAATTCAATTGGCAATCAGATAAACATGATGCTTACACTCAGCAAACTAAGGTCACATATTGTTCCAAATTCGGTCCCTCTTCTATCCATTAACCTACCCATCCATCTTTGTTGTTGCACAAGTTTGTAGTTTTTGTTGGGCTTAGATTTCTGAATTGTGCGCACATTGAAAAAAACTCTCAACTAAATGTGTTTTTCAGTTTATGTCTCTTCAGCTGCTGCACCAATTTCTTATATTCTTTTTTGCAGTTTTTCTTTCCATTTCTTTTACATTTACTTTGATTCGTGGGGATTCAAGAATTTGGATTATTTGATCTCTATTACTACATGTACAGGTCCCGAGCAACAATGACAATGACATGATATATCTTTTAAGTAGCAGCACTCGAAACAACAGATCCTCTCTTCTGAATCTCCCCACAGAATATCATATAGAACACAGATTGACAAAATCAAACAACTTCTTGGCAGCAAGCAGCACATGCTATAACCCAGCTGGGAAGTCGTTCACCTGCACTTGTTCGAGAACATTCCGCCCAGCTGCCTTGTATGTAATTCTTAACCTCATTATTAAAGGTTTCTGCAATCACAACAATAAATGAAGATAATCAATCTTTTGGGTTTGTGTGAACCCACAAAGGCCTGCCACAATTGCAAATTTTGAAACTGGAAACTCCCCCACCCTTGTGGTACCAGGAATCAATGGAATTTTGAGTGATAGATACCTGGCCGTACAAACTATTGTTCACTGAGATCATTTGTGTTACTGGAGAGCTGCCATCAGGAGGAAGAATGTTGCTACTTGCTGGATTCAACTGCAGCTTCATGAACTGCAGAAAACATATGCCATTTAAGTTGTGAGGTACCACAACAAAGTTGCCTACCAAAATTACAAACAGGATAATCTCATGGAAAACTAAACCCTTTTGTACAGCAACCATACACACACTCCAAAACATGATTCCTATTGGTCTCTTCTCAGATCTGGCAACTACAGTGACAAGCCACCTGCTACTGACACACATTTTCTACTAGAAACCTTTCTCCAAAATGCAACAACAAATATGGTCAAATCAGCCCACACTATGTAGACTCAATATCCATGAAGGAACATATCCATGAAGGCCTGCCATAGTACTGACTCCTGAGACCATTTCTCACCTTAGGCACTGCTGCTTGAAAGACAAAATCTGTATAGAGTCTTGAAGACAAGTTTGTGTATGATGCTTTGATGATTGTAGTTTCAGGTGACCCTGGTGGTTTTGCAAAGTCAAATGTCACCTTGAGGCCATCTGTTTGCAATGCCACAATTGTAGGAAATACACCAGCAAGTTCTGTACAAAACAAGCACTTGTAAGTCATATTTGGGTATTTACAATGTCCCTTATGAATTCAGTTGCCAGTTATCCCAAAACAGAAAAGAAGATATAATATTTCTGCTCTCAATTTCTCTTGGGATCATTTGCCTCTCTTTTTGATGAAATGGCAGAACATAATTCTTTAGTATGCAGGAATTTGCTTCAGAAACTTGAATGATTTCTTTTCGCAGAAACCAACAATTGTTGAATAGATTCTCCTGTTTTGAGTTAGCCTCACTACACATTTGCAAGGAGACAGAAAGCCAGTGAAGATGCTATTAATCAAGTCAGAGGCTTGAGAAGTTTGCTCACAATTAAGAACTCTCAAAGAGCTTGGCATTTGTTTTTTAGCTGGAAATTCATGAATACAATATATCCCAGGTAACTAAATTGAACACTTAAAAAACATGGATGACATCTAAGAGATACTTACCTGGTTGAACTGGCATTGGAGGGTTGCCCAGGTCTTGATCATTGGGGGTTTTGTCAAGTGGAGAAACCCTGTGAGGAGGGAGCACTCCTGGGTCAAAATCAATAAGAGACTCTCGGTGGCTGGGAAGAGTACTAGCATCTGTTGTGATGTTGGGTTCAAAATACAGGTTTGAGGGTTGACCAGAGACAGAGGTTTGGGCGGTTGGGGTAGCTATGTATGCAACTCTTGGTGAATGAATGTCCATTAGCAGGTTCATTTCTGCTGATGATTGTGGTGTAGCACAAAAACAAAGTTGACAAAACAATACAATAGTTAGATTGTGTTTAGACATGGATGCAAACAAGTATGTACCTTTTAGACCTGGGAAGGTATGTACTACCTGGAAACATTGTCACATTGGAAGGAGATGTGAGACTGGAGCCCAACAGGTTCAGCAATGCATCTCCAGCAGATACAGGTGGAGAAAGAGGGTTTTCAATTGGCTGAAAACTGAGCACGTCCAAGAGGTTAACTGTGAATTCTTCAGCTTGAGCTGAGGAGTTCATATTTTTAGGGGACAGAGCTTCAGAGGGTTGCTGGAGATTAGTATGATTTGTGTAAACTCCAGCATCGGCTTCCATGGCTGAGGAGGAACCATCCACATCTAGTGGAGGCATTCTTTCCAATAGACTTGCGCTGGAATACAAACAGAAAACACAGATGCATCATTGTCATCCCAGAGCTGAATTTGCAACAAATGTTTACAGCATCAAGATAAGTTACCCTATTTCTAGTTTAGAGAACAGGCAGCCATAAATCACTATGTGGAGTTAATAGAATCAATGGGGTGATAAATTGAGACTGCAATCAACTCAGTACGCACTACTACCAGTTACATGGCCAGCAGCTGGGTTCAACATTTGTGTTGACTGTGGCTCTCTCTCCTTCACCTTTACACCAGATTTTCACAATTTGAAGCAAACATATTACAGAGCCAACCAACTAATAGTATGTCATATTTTTGAATCACTGATGACTTAAGCTCATCAGATCTGTGAGGATGTGACTATTGGTCTGTTGTAATATGATAGACAAACTCCTATGGCAAAGAGAATCTTAACATTGGTGATGTAAACAAGAGACGTGCATGTGCAAGCAATTTCCAAAGAGAACTGCCCAGCTAAGAGAACAAGTGATATGGCTCTTGGAGCAAAACTGACCTTATACTAGAGTGCCTTGTGATGATTGACTCAAATTCATTTGAACGCTGTTGTAGCTCCAGAATATGACTTCTCTTATACCCTGAAAGCAGGGCTTTGATGCGCCTGCCACACAACATGTGCATCAGGATTCCATGAGCAACATTTTACGCCATAATCAACAGTGACATACATCAACTGACAGACTTCTGGGCCAAGAAAGCCCTCAAATCAATAACTTCCATAGCAGCATTTGAAACTGCCATATGTTTCAATTATGACAACCACACAGGCTTCACCATCTTTGGGTATTGTCTACAAAACAATGTTAATGTGCATGACTTCCTGTTCATAGTAGGCTTCACTATTTAGAGGTTTGCAATGCATACTCTGTGCATTGAGGGAACCTTGATGACAATTTCAGAAGGGCTGTCAGAGCAAATGCTTGTGTTATTGGAGTTACTCGGACATCTTTCAGAATAGTTTCAACGACATCCACTGCATCTGATTCTGTTATCTGGATAGATCCATTAAACCCATCTAACACTTGTAAACCCTCCATAGCAAGAGAGGAATCTTTTGTATGCCCTAGACACTCAGAAATGACACCAAGGGGGCAACTGATCAAAATGTTGAAGACTGGTCAAAATGCATTTTCCTTACAAGTGAAACTCTTGACCTCTGGACACTCAAAAAATTTAAGCACTAACACCTTTCTGCAGAAGCTCTGCACACAGTGAATTCACAATATACTGACCGTTTGTGGATCCTCCCCTTGCAACTCATTTGAATGATTCACCAACAAATCCCCATATTCACCAATGCACCACACAGTGACTTGTGCCAGGCTCTCCTGCTCACAAAGAATGTGTCCGCTGGACTTCAGAAGAAGTTTGTGTTTCTAGATCCTTTGATGATATTATATATGTTAGGTAGCATTTACATCATGAAGATGAACAAAATCTGTCCATGTAAAGTCAAAAGCTATGCAACAAAGGACTTTTGATTTCCATGTCATGACTTGCTCAGAAGAACAAGCGACCCACTCTTATCCTTCTTAGAGAAAAGTGGGCTATTGACTTGAACGATTTCCCATACCCTTTTTCCTAAAGCACACAGAGCGCCTGTGAAATTTTAGTTCCTCAACACTGAAACTTTCTTCTGAATTTGGTGAACCAAGTAAAAATCCTCACCATTCACAACATCAAAAAACCATAAACTAATTATTCCAAGAGGTCATGACCAAGGAAGACCAATAAGATCCTAGACCCTGTGGTGCCTAAGATAAACAGATGAGTAGGCACCTTTCAACTGCTAGTTTCTTGTGTGATAAAGGTAAGGAGAATCCAAATTGAGAACATCAAGCACACTGTAGCATAAGTACCTACCTGTCCCCTCCAGTCCTGAAATGAGCGATACAGTGTCCTAACAACATAGCCTTGGAGCTCTGAGGCATTACTGATGACAATCACCAAAAACCGTGTCACCCCTTCTGCCACAAACTGGCCAGCCTGACATCACATCAAGTATGTATACTTAGATCACTTCAGAAACTTTTGGTACAACAGATCTTTGTCTCAAAAATAGCCACTAAAGACCAGGGTACATGTGTCTATCAATGTTCCCTTGTCTCTTCTTGACTCTCCATCCTACTGATAGAGACATCACTTCCAAGAAATGGACATTGATCAATTGAAAGAATGATCTAAGTAACAAAAGTTGTAGGTTAACAACTGGGCATGGTAAACAGCTCTAGATTGCAAGAATGTCCTGAAGGCCTCACCTGAACCATGAGTAAGATCATCTGATCAAAATACCATCTCTGGCTTGGGGAAAACCTGCTCAATAATTGGACATACAAATTTATCATTAAATTTGCAAAGATAACTTTTAGGCTCTTGTCTCAGAATCAAAGCATCAGAACTTCCCTTTATCACCAATCAGGTAATGACATCACCACAGGTTGCTATGCCACGCATTGAAGATGTGCAGGCAACTTATAGTCTCAAGAAAGGCTGACATAAAGTCATTACTCACTGTGTACTGTGGTATGAGGTCATGATAAGTGCTCATTTGTAGGATGTTCACAATCAGGGGGTGCAGGGAAATACAGAGTAGTCAGAGGCACTTTCCTCCTGCAGGGTGATGAGCAACAAGATCTTGGGAAGAAAGAGGGCGGAGTTTACTATGCTGCTCAACATAGCACGGTAAAACTCTCACTCACAGTATGGCAAAGATGTAACTTGTTTAGTATAATTGGAAAGATCATCACCTATATTATGTCATTATGAGGCTTGGCCAACTGGGAGCACTATTATAAGAAGCTTACTTTTGCACAAGAGCAGCAATCTTGGCAGTGAGGTCCAGTTTAAATTCTGGATCACTCACTTTCAGGTATTCAACCAACTCCTTTGTCAACACCTTTACATTATTCTCATTGACCAAATTATATACAAGGTCCAATGCTCGTCGTCGTATAGAAATATCTGAGTCCTGCAAGTATAGTGGGATTTTTCTGGTAAATTATGGATCTCTAACTTTCAGGTATTCAACCAACTCTATTATCAACATCTTTGCATCAGTCACATTGACCAAATTATTACAAGGTATATTGCTTGTCATGACATATAAAGAAGTATCTGAGTCCTGCATGTATCATGGGGTTTTGAAAATACTGGGACAAAGATGATCTAGTTGCACCACATCTATGGCAACAGGGCTTTCATCATGAAAGTACCATGGACACATGCATGGGTTTCCAAGTGCTTTAAAGAAGAAACAAATCTGTGAAATGCATCAATTGCCCATTTAGGGCTTCATGGGTCTCTATAGAAAGTAGATATGCTTGCCATACCTTGACACATTCAACAATAGTAGCACGATGGCGCTGCACTGCTTGAGTATCAATAGATACCACCTTCACCAGTGTGTTCAATGCCACATATCTGCACCCAGAGCAACCTATGGCCTCTTTCAGTGCATCCAATAAGACTGAATCCCAACCAAATCAAGTTCCAACTCCAAATATTTGAAAAGCATGACTTGCCTAACTTCTGAATATTTCAATGCAGGGGGGGGGGGAAGCACCAACTCACCTAATATTGTTGTCAGGAAATGCCAAAAATCGCCCTAAAATGTTGATTGCCAGTACTCGAAGACCACCAATTGCCTCAATAGCCATTATTGTTTGCACACACTCATACAAAATTGCATGGCCAGCATTCTTGTTGCCCTCAGTGTTTGTTGCTACCTGTGAAAACCCCCAATTGCCCTATTAGCTATCAAGTGACAAGGAGAGGATCACAATTCAGACTGCTCTTCATCATTGTCCCCTGATGCTATTCATCATGGTGGAGAGTACAGTGAATTTACAAAAACTCAAATTCCTACAGCTTGAGTGTCTTGTCATCTATTGAACAGAGAAAGTGCCAAGTTCTTATAGCAAGTGATATTCACACTGGCTACAAACCAAGGAGGAGAAGAAAAAAAGGTTCATGGGAGTAAGACATTCATACTAAGATAAGCTGACCAATGACTGAAGAGTATTTATTATCCATCAGAAAACATGTACTCTAATGTGAACCCCAAAATTGTGCACAGTGAAGTAACTACTAAACCTCTTGCAATCCACCATCCATTTGGTACATTCAAGCAGATCTTAGACCTGGCAAGGCCTAACAGTAAGAGTGCATGTACTCCAGAGAACATTCTGATACAGAAAGGAGAACAAAAAGAAAATCACCAATTATTCAAAAGTCTTTTCTCCTTTATCTGTCCAATGACTAAGCAATGTACCTTAGTTCATTCTTCTCATATGTGGATTACTGTAAGTAGGTAGTGAATTCTAACTAGCATCCACACAGAAAGTCATTTACTTGTGCAAGAATATCGCTCATGACATCACTTGAGTCAGCATCACCCTTTCCAATGTAACGTAGCAGTTTGAGAAGCTCAATTTGCAAAAATGGATCAGAAATACCATTCACATCATACTCTGGAGCATAGCCACTTATGACTAAATTCCTCAACAGCCGCACAACTGTTGAAACTTGCTGCACATTCAATGGCAGCCCACCAATCCTCTTAGCACAGACCCTTCCATTCCTTACCATTAACTGGGCACCAGTCATATAGATTCTTCCCCAGATGACAGAAAGCATTTACCATTATGGCTCCTTGATGGAGTAAGTCACATCTCTTGGACACGAAACATATTGCAAGGCATGCTTGCTAACCTCCCTCTACACCTGGTATCTGACCTTATAGTTGATCTCTGGTCAAACGCTTGTCAATCATGACCCCTGCTTGTATGTTTACCCACTAAAAAGGTGCGTGTTGTTGAACCACAAAACCCATTCAACATTGCACATTTCATCTGTTCACAGAAGATGAATCACCAAGCCAATGGGCACCAACATGCAATCAAATATATATGTGATTGCATTTAAACCATCCATTGGTTTGGTGATTTATCAGTAGAAGGTGGATCACCAAAACCAATGGACAGTTTACATGCAATCAAATATATGCATTTCCCAAATGAGAAAGTGAAAAAGATCACAGACCTTTCTAAATTGTTCAAGGGCTACATCAGAGGCCTGACAGAGTTCAATGCAAAGCTTTACTCCAGAAATAAGGACACCGTGATGTTTGTCCCCCAAGAGTCGAATAGCAGGGTCTATGAAAGACTCAATGAGATCAGGTACCTTACGAACTATCCGCACTGCACACAAGGCAGCCTACAACACAACCCAAGCTTGTTCATCAGCATAGCCCTTCATAAATTGAGAAGAATTTTGAATGTGGGGGTTTTGTCTGTGCACTGTGTTTGTCAGAAGTCACCAACACCAAGACCAACTGTGAGTAATTTGCAACTATACATATTGCAACTCAATGATGATTGTGCATTGATCATGAATCCTCGACAACCTTCAACGCATTCAAAGTCCCTCTCAGCTGTCAAGTTAGTTGTGATTACACACAACAAACAATCTACTGATGCAATCACATGAACACGGATGTAACATATTATGAAGTTCCCTAACTGCACATCTTAAGAGATCACAATTTTGACAGACATATCCATTGCAACCGTCAGAAACACATCCTCACACCATATACCATAAAATGTGCGGCCTGTCAGATAGATAGGAACAATACAGTTCAGTTAAGAGGAGGATATAAGAGCCTCAACATGCTACCAGATTGAACAGGTGCTTAGAATTGCAGGAGGTGTGTTGACATCCAAGAATACAGTTGTGGGGCATGGATGCCAACTACTACCTTCTTGCGGATGTATGCATTGTTACTTTGCAACAGGTGCTCCACATCAGATGCAAGGTCCCGTGCCATTTCCGCAGTGCAGATGTTGCCAAGAGCACAAAGTGCTAGCCCAGTAATAAACTGATTTGAGTTGTTTATGTCACTGTTGTAATTAAGGATCTCTAAAATGACTTCATAGGATTGTTAACAAAAGGTTGCCACTGAAGAGACTTTTTGCAAAGTTGATCTGAGAAATTCAAAGAGAGAGGTGTAGACAAAAAGGCAGCACTGAATGACAAGAGGGGGTAAATAACAAAACACCCAACAGCATGGATACTTCTTCAGGGAATTGGTGACCAACAGTAAGACCTCCTGGCGCTCATCAAGCAACAACATGAGCCCCAAATACCCGATCCGCTTTTCTGGAAAGCTGACTGCTGCGATAAGCTTGATGCATTCCATCTGTCCGAAATGTGTGGGAAACCCTAGCATGTGAATGAACATGAGCTTTGCAACATTTCGGTGCCTGTAGTCTTGATGATCTTCTTTAAATGCATCCCGCAGCAAGGCACACTCTTTTGCAATGACTGCCCTTTCCTCCGCTGCTGTTTTACATGCTCGTATCAAGCATATCATGTCCCTAAATGAAATAAAGCAGACATGTACCCATATTTTCAGTTCAAAGAAAGAGACTGAAAGCATTCAGAATCATCACACCACTACAACCACTCAGAGGACCCACATTATTGCACAGACCCAATACAATGTCTGTAGAGTGAATTGCAGAGTGCACAATCCAAAAGAGCATTCTTGTCTAGATATAAACATTGCAGTGGAAATCCTGTCTAGACCCCTTGTTGTACAATGAAGCAGAACTCCAGACTATCTATATCCCCAAGCTACAAGAACTGAGGCGGCAAGAAAGAGGACATCACAGGCCCACCTTAATCTGATCCCCATAGTTGTCAGATACACTTCAGGGATCTGAGCCTTCCTTCAATCACCAATTTTGTCACCTCTTGAAAGCAATCAATCCGAAATCCCAAGTGCTGTCCAGCTGGGCTGCCATTCCTTCTTCCAAACTTTATGCCCTCGCATTTCTGTATCTCTGTCTGTCTGTCTGTCTTCCAACAGGTCCAATTGGAATGTCCGATCTGTCCGAAATGCAGCTTCTTCACTCTCTCCCTCCCAACAGGTCCAATTCTTGTGATCACGAGCTTGGAATGACCAATCTGCCCAAAATGCAGCTTGTTCCTCTCTCTCTCCCAACAGGCCCGATTTTTGCGTTCAAGAGTTTGGAACGTTCTGATGTGTCCGAAATGCAGCTTCTTCACTCTCTCTTCCAATGGTTCCGATTCTTGAGATCAAGAGTTTGAAATGTCTGATCTATCCGAAATGCAGGTTCTTCACTCCCTCTTCCAACAGATCTGGCTCTTGCGATCAAGAGCTTGGAATGCTTGATCTGTCCGAAATGCAGTTTCACTGTCTTCCAACAGATCCGATTCTTGCGATCAAGAGTTTGGAATGTTCTGATCTGTCCGAAATTCAGCCGACTTGGCGATCAAGAGCTTGGAATGTTCTGATCAGTCCGAAACGCAGCTTCTTCACTCTCTCCTCCAACAGGTCGAATTCTTGCGATCACGAGCTTGGAATGTGCGATCTGTCCGAAATGCAGCTTCAATAGCGATCTGGGCCACTTTATCTGGCTCAATCTTTCTTCAAAATTTGTCTGCAGTTAGATTCCGGATAAATTCAACAGAGTTTAATGCATTCATCGAGCAAGTAACAAAAAAGAGACACAAAAGGCACAGACTACTTCTCAACCAAAAACAATCCAGCTGATTCCGCTTTTACTATCACAAAAAGGAAAAAAAGTGTGGATCTTTCTTTTTTCTTGTTGAATCTTGATCGAAAAATCCAAAAACAGCTATCGATTTTACTCATCCGTCATTTCTACTTCAAACAAACTGCAAACAATAATCGCCTAGTACTAAGTCCGGTACTAACAATTCTTCATGCCATCTTCTTCAAAGACTCGAGGCAAATAAGCAATCAAGCAAGCAATCAATCCTGTTTGACTCACGTCCCTTACAATCGATCACAGAAATGCACACATTTATTACATAGAGAATCTATCCAAGACACTTCAAAACGGCATAATAGACGCATCTGCTGCACAAATGTATCATGCACATATCCCAAACTTGAAACAAGAAGTCCAGCAGGCAAAATTAACTGCATTGAGAATTGAGCACTTTAAGAAATAGGATCTCTTGTCATACCTGAGTGAATAGGATCAGTGGAACAAATCGCCATAAAAGCTGCCGGAAAAATACAACTGCAACAACACTGTTGATGACTCTGACTCCTTCTTACGAACAGATTCCATAACTCCTCATCAGACTTGGAAAAAAAAAAAATCACCGCCAAAACTTCTGCTAGAAAAATTGCTCCAAGAAGGATACTGATTGATGATTATGACTCCTTACGTTTTTTCCCCCAAAACTGCTCCGATTTGGGAGAAATCAACATAAAAAGTTGCCAGAGAAAATAAAGAATGCTGCTGCAAGAACAAGGACGCTGCTGCAAGAACAAGGACGCTGCTGCTGACGATTCCTTTGCTTATGAGCTTCCAAAACTCCTCGGATTTGGAAAATGATCAATCACCGCAAAACAAATAAAAATAAAATAAAATGCCAGAAAAAATTTTTTCTGTAACTAACAAGGATGCTGATGATTCCGACTCCTTACGAGGTTCCTAAACTCCTCAGATGTGGAAAAAAATCGCCTCGAAAATTGCCAGAAAAAATTCTGCAGCAACGCACTCGAGGAGAAGACGAAGAAGACAAAGCCAAGACGAAGAACCCCATGTGATCTCGAAGAATCTTCTGTCTTTGAACATTTTGAGAATCTACGTTTTCTAAGACTCTTTCGTTTTTTAAAATTTCGAAAATATTCCGCTTAATTTCAAACATTTTTGAAAATATCTTCTTCTTTAGTCAGCCTTTTGGTTTCCCCCTCATTTTGAGAATCTTCTATTTTTAAAAAAACATGTCAATCTTCTTTTTATGAACACGTTTTCTCCCAAATCTTCTGGTTTTGAACATTTTAAGAACCCTTTGTTTTCTGAACCTTTCCGGAAATCTTTAGTCATGAAATCATAATCAGAATCATAATCTTAAGTTCTTGAATATTTTGGTAATATTCTGTTTCTAAACATTCTAACAATCTTCTGGATTCGAACATTTTGAAGATATTCATTTTTTGAACATTTTTTGAATATTAAAAAAAAAAAACCCCATTCTTCCCTCTTTTTTTTTTTTTTTCCTTTTTTTTTTTTTTTCCCTGTTATTATGTTCCCATAATGGCGATCAGTTGCAAGAGGATTTAGCCAAATCTGGCTATAAGACAAATAGTGAAGTGAAAAATCTAGGAATATTATTACATTTCTGTGGATCCCCTTCATGTGAACGACTAAGAACCTATTAGCTAAATATGGCGATTTCAATAAAAGATAGCTACAAATCTGCCCAAATCCTCCAAAAATCTTGATGAATTAAAAAACGTTTTTCCCTCAAAATGTGGCAATTTTTTGGGAAATTTTCCAAAACGTTTCCTTGACCCATGTTGCTGGGAACTTTTTATATTTTTTATTTTTTGGTGCAAAATAGGCCAATTTTCGCCATTAAAAAAAAAAACCGATGTTTGAAAGAGAGAGATTCGGATGGATGGCACATACCAATGTTTTATGTCTGCGAAAATTTCGCCAAAATGGCGATGATCACAGGAAGATTTTGCCAAATTCGGTTACGAGCTAAATATGCAATGAAGATTTTAAACATGCTTCTATGTTTTTGGCTACACTTACCTGGAACCACGTATAGAGGCGAATTTTCTTAAATTACGGTTAGATTCTGGCTATTGAAAATCGAAAAAAGCACTTGATTTTTAACACGTGTAAAACTTTTTAACAATTGAAATTTGTAATATAGGATTTTGGCTATATATGTGTGTATATATATATAAAACCAGAAAATAAGAAAAAGAGAAAATACGCGTTCTCTGTATTGTATTTACGAGTATTGTACGAGATGGAAATACGGTACAAGTTGTACGGTGGCGTGTAATCTTCCGCGAGAGCGCGTCGTGGACGCCGCCGACCGACGGGGGTCTTGTGTCTCGTCTCTTTTCTCCTCTCGTCCTCTATCGTCGTCTTCCGCGCTTTCGCGGTTTTTCCTCCCGCTTTCGAGATCGCGGCTTGCCGCGGCCGGTTCCGACATTTCTCCAACTAGACGAAGACGAAGCGCAGGAAGGACACAGTTCAAGGGTTTTGCGCTTGTATCGTCGTCGTCGTCGTCGTCGTCGTCTTCATCGTTTAGCGTTTGCCATTGGAGGTTCTGACGTTCTTCTCACGTTCTGACATTCATTCCAAGGAAGAAATAGCACTATTGTGCATTGTTACTGTTCTTCTTGGTTCAGCGAAATTTGTCTCTCTCGCCAGTGCGAGCAATCCTGTACTTCTTCCAGGAAAAAAAAAAGGCGACACAACAATAATCCATTGCTATTGCTCTACTTGTGCTGTCTCTTATTAGAAGCATACATATCCGAAGTGGAGGAAGAGGACGTTCCGTGTTGTTATGTTCGATGTTCCTGTGACGATGCGGGAAATGTAATTTTTCATTTGAATTTTTTACGGAGCTGCTGTTGCGATTCCTGCTGCAGCTGCTACGACGCGTTTTTTTGGCGTTGTGGAGTTCGTGATCGGAGAATCTTTATCTTGTTACCGTGGGCTCTCTTGTTTATGAAATGCTTGTAGTGTGTGCACTCCTCCTCCCTACTATTGTGGATCGCCAGGGAGGAGAGATTCGTGACTCGAGTCTTCTCTTGTCGTAGCAAGAGAGAAAAAAGTAGGAGGAGGCTCCAAAAACCAGCCATGGAGAAGCCGGCATCCGCCAAGGGGTCCAACCGGATCTCCAGGCGCGTGGTTGGCTTATGGGAGCAGCTGGTGGGAGAAGCGCTGCGAGCGCAGGAGGCAAGGGGGAGCTTGGAGATAGGTAGTAGTAGACGGAGGGACTACGGAAGCTCGTCGTACACGGTGCCGCAGTTCCTTCAGGACCAGACGAACATCGAGTCCATTCTGCAAGCGGCCAGAGACATCGAGCCTGAAAACATTCAAGTTTCACAAATCTGTAAGTTTTGCCTCCAGACTCTCAAGATTTCATTTTTATCCAGCGATGCCGTGCGAGCAGACCCTCTTCACTGCGCATGTGAAATTGTAGACGAACTCATCCAGAAAAAGAACACTAGAAACCTCACTGGCGATTATATTTCTCAGAAAGAGAGAGAGGTATCTGACGACGAACTGCGCAGTTTCTGGGGCACCGAATCCCCGGATAGGTCCCTAGCCAGCTTGCAGAAACTCTCTACGAGCATTTCCAATTGAAGAATTGTTGCAATGCAATGCCATCCCTGAAGGACAAACCGACCTCTTTCTTTGGATTGTGGAAGGAATGCCTGGTGTAGATGGATTATAGCAAAATTTGTGCCACAATTTCTTCAAATTTCTGCATTTTGTGTATGATGTGTACAAAGGTTCTCTTGTAGAGGCAGCAAATTTCTGCCAGGATGAAGCTCTTTCAGCTCTTTCATTCAGAGACTGAAGTTCAGAATGATTGTAGGTTTAATAGATCTTTCTCTGGAGTAACTGACTATGCCTGGGAGTTGCTTGCTTGCTTTCTTTTGGCAGTGTACGAGTATGCCTTCACATTGGTGCATCAGCTGGATCCAATGAGTGAGGGACGGGATGTGTTGCAGCTGAAGACGGGATTGTCCTCAATGATATCGGTAAGGAGGAGCTTTGCAAAATGTGTACACTACAAACCTTTGATGCAATCTTTTGTTGCAGCAAAGTGATGAGATGATGTCTGGATTTGCAGTTCCAGTTCTTCTGATTCAGATGCAATTGTTTTTCTGTGTTTTCCTTGGCAGAAAAAGCGCATGCAAAGAGAAGGACAAAAGCTTGACCGAACAGATGACATTCAAGTCATCTCTGACTACTACAAGAAGTACAGGGAGAGGCTTGATATTGCAAATCTTGAGGATGAGGAGAGGAAGCAGCAGCAAGAGAGTACTTCTTCTGGTGGCAGGCCCGAATCGTATGATGATTCTTCTTTGTCTTACTCTTCTTCTTTCAGTCTGTTTGTGGTTTCTCCTCCTGTTCATCTCTTCAGCCTCAGACTACAGTTTATTGTTGTTGTTGGTGCATGGCATTTTCTTCTGGATCCACATATCAAGTGAACACAATGTATTGTTGGTATCTGCATTTTCATAGATAAGTCTTCTGATGTTGCAGACAAGAGTGGAGATCAGAGAGACTGAGAAGAGCATATGAGATCGCCAACATCCTTCAGGCTGTCATTGATTCTCTTTTGAGTGAGGCTGATCCTGTTGAGCTTGCTAAGCTTGATTTGGCTTCTGTAAGTTGATCTATGACTATAGCTCTCAGTTGCCATCCAGCAGATTCATGATGAAGATTGAGGAGGAGACTATGATAAAGCATATTGCTCTTCATTACGTGAATTTGGCATACAAGATTTAGCATTTATGGTTTTGCACTGTGGAGTCCTCTGTAACAGTTGCAGGATTTTGGATGTGTGTGTATGTGGGGTGTGTCTTTTGTGCCTTAGCAACAAAATGGGTCTCAAGTGGAAATTTTGGAAATTATTGTCTTAGCAGGGGAAGGTGATACTAGAGGAAGATGCAAAGAAGATCAGGAAGCGCCGAGCTTACAACATCTTGCCAATGGAGGAAGATGGTGTCT